>Ga0114931_10011816_pt1 | contig 10279 bp, 9 predicted proteins | sample 2SBtaG_FD_89579 | JGI IMG/M metagenome (GOLD analysis project Ga0114931, IMG submission 89579) | Deep subsurface microbial communities from Kolumbo volcano to uncover new lineages of life (NeLLi) - 2SBTROV14_V59a metaG | ecosystem: Environmental > Aquatic > Marine > Volcanic | place: Kolumbo... | reverse complement strand
GAGGGTCGCGGCTTCGCGAGAAAGAAAATAAACGAGGATGGTTGGGCCCCCCGGATTGGGGCTTTTTCCGGGGGGGGGGGGGGCTCGCCGAGCTGTCCATCCCATGTGGTTGGACGCACGCTGTGGCATCGGACTGCGCCATCGAGATTGCAGCGCGAGCAAAAAGAAAAGACATAAAGAGCCCCTCACCCCAGCCCTCTCCCCCAAGGGGAGAGGGAGCAAGAAAACGCTCAAAAGAAATGACAACGCTCGAGAGAAACGACATAGCTTGTAAGACGCAAATGCGATCCATCATACATTTTGTTATACATAATAGTTATAGACTGCGACGTGTAGTCATGCGCGTATCGCAGCAAGCCCCGCCTGCACTGCGTCAGCGGGGGGATTGCGCATTACCTTGGCGAGCCCCGGACCAGCGGGCAGCACCAGTCGCATTTGGCCATCCTGCTGTTTCTTGTCGTGCGCCATGGCTGACAGGAGTGTTTCGTCGATGGGAAGGTTGGCGACACACGTTGGCAGCCCAGCCTTCGCGACAATGACGCTCGTTTGCGACGCCTGCTTAGCGTCGATCATGCCAAGCGCACGCGCACAGGCAGAGGCTGCGATGAGCCCCAACGCCACCGCTTCACCATGGAGCAGCGGAGCGTCAGCGGGATCGTTCGTGGGCGAGATGTTGTGAAGCGGTTCGATGGCGTGGGCGAAGGTGTGCCCAAGGTTGAGCAGCGCTCTTCCCCCTACAGCGTCATCCGCCTCTTCGCGCTCGTCCGCTTCGACGACCGCTGTTTTAACTGTTATATTTCTGGTTATGAACGCAATCAGAGCCTCGCGGTCGCGCGCGAGAACCTTTGGAATACTTTCCTCGGTCCACGCGAGCATCACGTCAGTGGCGTCGGAGCCGAGCCGATCGCGCGCGGGCGTCGAGCGGGCGATGAGCGCGTGCTTGACGCACTCAGCAAGGCCTGCGCGCAGTTGACGATCAGGCAGGGAGTCGAGGGCAGCGACATCACACAGGACGAGGGCGGGTTGCCAAAAGGCGCCCACCATGTTCTTGCGCAGCTGACCGTCGACGCGCAGGTTGACAGCCGTCTTGCCGCCCACGCTTGCGTCCACCATCGCCAGGAGCGTCGTGGGGCATTGCACGACTGGCGCACCCCGGCGATAGATCGCAGCAGCGAACCCTGCGACATCGCCAACAACGCCGCCACCCAGTGCGATGACGGGATCACTTCGTTCTATCGTTGCGCTGGCGAGCGCTTCAAGAAGACTGGCGAGCGTGTCGAGTGACTTGGTTTGCTCGCTGGCGTGGACGCTGTGCGTTGTGACAATGAAGCCCGCCCGGGTCAGCGACGCAGCAGCGGTCTCCACGAGCGAATCCGGCAGATTGTCGTCGTACGCGAGGAACGCCCGCTGTGCATCGTTCCCCGGTGGGGCGGCTCTCCGGGTCGCCTGCCCTTTCATTGCCGGTGGCGTGGGCGTACCGCCCGTGCGCTGTTTGTGCAAAGCATCGCGCACGCGCTCGCCCAGCGACGCGAGCAAGCCAGCGCCGATGTGCACGTCGTAGGCGCGGTCCGCCAACGCAACATGCACAGTCTGGACATTCGCTGTGCTCACCACTCGTAGCCCATGTCTTCAGCGATGCTGTAAACTCCAGATTCCAGCAGCGCACGATCGCGCAACGACCGATCGCCGCCTTGATTTTCGATTGCGATCGCGTGCAGCGTCTGTACATCCTCTACGGAGAGGAAGCGTGGCGGCGGGTTCACTTGGCGAGCCTTCGGATCAGTTCGCCATGATTGCCAAACACTTCGCGCACATGCCTATCCAGCCGAGCAGCGTCTCGTCCCGGCGCCAATCTCGCGTGAAGATACAGGATGTAGGCGGACAATGACAGGTTCAGTCGAGCCGCTTCCGCCTCGAGTTGGCGCTTCATCTCAGGCGTCGCTTGAATCTCGATGGTTTCGGTTGCGGCCATGCGTGTGATTATCGACGCGCAACGAGCCCTGGACAAGTGCGAGAGTGGTCCCACAAAGAAGAAGGGCCCTTGTTCGCCAGTTCTACTCCCACGCAATGGTCGCGCGGGCAGCGTGGACGCAAGACACATGGTGTCATGAAGCCGCTCTGCCAGCCTGTGAACGCGGGTGCAGCTTGAGAAGATCCTCAGCAGGAATTGTGGCCACGATGTATCGAGGCGACCCAGAAGGGTTGGGGAACTGCACTTCAAACGCCCCTCCATTGTCGTAGACATACACCACGACGCCTGTTTCACCAGCAACAACATCCTCTTCGGGATGATCACGAAGGAGCACCACTCCGTCATGTTCATTAATTTTTCTCTTCATTTGTTTACTCGATGTATGCTGTCACAAGTCGAGGCGTGTTGACGCCAGTCTCGATGATCCACACGCTCAACACTGTATACATCCCCCGTTGTCCACGCATGGGAAAACGGACAAGATATTTGTCGCCAAAAGGCGTGTGTCGATCAAGTGTTGCCTCGTTCTCCGCAGCTGCGCGCGCTAGCGCATCGCGAAGAACATCCGAATTGTGAAGGCCAACGCCAAGGAGTTGTCGAAACAAAACTGCATGACCAGGTTGTTCTGGATGGTTCTCGTTGAGCAGAAAGTCTGTCAGCTTTCGTTCTGGAATATCCGCACGGTCGCCATTGGGCAAGCGCATTGCTCACTCCCACTCGATCGTTGCGGGGGGCTTGCTGGTGATGTCGTAGACCACGCGGTTCACGCCTGCGACTTCGTTGACGATTCTGCTGGAGATCGTCGCGAGGGCTTCGTAGGGGAGGCGAGCCCAGTCAGCGGTCATGAAGTCTTCGGTTTCGACCGATCGCAGAGCAATCGTGCAGGCGTACGTTCTGCCGTCGCCCATGACGCCAACACTTTGCACAGGCAGCAGCACAGCGAAGACCTGGCCGAGCTGCCTGTACAGCTTGGCTGCGACGATTTCTTCGAGGAAGATCGCGTCGCACTCGCGCAGGATGGAGAGGCGCTCGGGTGTGACTTCGCCAACGATACGCACTGCGAGCCCCGGTCCGGGGAATGGATGCCGCCAGACGATCTGCGCAGGCAGCCCGAGCACTTCGCCCATCTGCCTGACTTCATCCTTGAAAAGGTCGCGTAAGGGCTCGATGAGCTCGAAGCCCAGGTCCTCGGGAAGCCCGCCGACGTTGTGGTGGAGTTTGATGTTGGCGCTGGCGCCTGCGTAGCCCTGACCTGATTCGATCACATCGGGATAGATCGTGCCCTGCGCAAGATACCTGGCGCCGCGAAGGTCAGCAGCGGCGTTCTTGAACACGTTGATGAATCGCGCGCCGATGCGTTTGCGTTTTTCCTGCGGATCGGTGACGCCTGCGAGGTCCTTCAGGAACTGCTCGCTTGCGTCGACGACGCGAAGGTCTATGTCGAAATGGTCGCGAAAGGTGCGCTCGACCAGCTCGCGTTCGTTCTTGCGCAAGAGCCCGTTATCGACGAACACACAGGTGAGTTTCGCTCCGATGGCGCTGGCCAAGAGAGCTGCGCACACGGAGGAATCGACGCCACCCGACAGGCCGCAGATGACGTGGTCATCCGCCACTCGCTTGCGTATGCGCTGGCGCTCGACCTCGACGAAGTCCACCATGCGCCAGTCGCCCTTGCATTTACACACACTGAAGAGGAAGTTCTGCAGCAGGTTGCCGCCGTGGGGCGTGTGGGTCACTTCTGGGTGAAACTGCACGCCGAAGAAGGGCAGTTGCTTGTGCCGAACCGCTGCGTGGAGGCACGTCGGCGTTGAAGCGAGTGTGTCAAAGTCTTTGTCGAGCCCTGCGATCTGGTCGCCATGGCTCATCCAGACGGTGGTGCGCTGGGGGATGGCGTCGAAGAGATCGCTGGCGTCGAGAATCTCCAGTTTCGCTCTGCCAAATTCGCGCTGGTCCACCGGGTCGATATGACAGCCCAGCGACCGGCACGCGACCTGCATGCCATAGCAGACGCCAAGCGTGGGCGTCTCCATGGTGAGGATTTCGGGATCAATGCTCGGAGCGTCCGATTCGTAGACGCTGGCAGGTCCGCCTGACAGGATCACGCCGCTTGGATGCATGGCTCGCATCTCGGCTGCGGTGATGTCAGGCTTGACGAGCAACGCGAAAACGCCAAGTTCGCGCACCCTTCTTGCGATGAGCTGGGCCGTCTGAGACCCAAAATCGAGAACCGGCACGACCTCGTCGTGCGCCAGTGGTTGCGTCGTCATAGGCGGACATACGGGCTGGCGTCGCAGGGAAAGGGACCTTGCGAGCGGGTGCTTCAGGAAGGTTCAAGCCTACCTCGGCAGGGAGGGGAAGTCGAGAAAGCGACCACGAAGGCCGCTCATACATACGATGATGGTTGTAGCCCGGCGCATTTGAAAGGAGCGCTGCATCGCTTCGCATTGGTCAGCGGACGGCTGATCTTCGGTTTGTCAACGCTTCATGGACAATTCCTCGCACATGCAGCCGCTCGTTGAGCTTCACATTCTCAGCCAGCCACGCTGCGCCGCGGGTGTGCGCGAGATGGTCATGGCGCTGTCACGCAGCCTGGGGTTCGACAATACAGCCGCGGGCCAGATCGCCCTTGTGGTGGATGAAGCGATCATCAACGTCATCGCGCATGGCTATGGCAGACGAATGGACGGGCCGATCTGGCTGCGTGTGTATCCGCTCGATGAGGTGGGCAGTCCGAATGCGTGTTGCTGTGCCCCCCGAGGTGTGCGTATCGAGATCGAAGACGAGGGCAGGCAGGTCGATCCGTCGGGTATTCAGGGACGCGATCTCGACGACGTCCGTCCAGGAGGGCTGGGCGTGCACATCATTAACCACTACATGGACGAGGTCCGCTTCGAGAAGCGCGATGGCGCGGGCATGCGCCTTACGATGACCAGAAGCGCGGCCACCGACAAACGGCGGAATACAGCGGAGCGCGACGACGCGGGGCCAGCCTTTACCGACGGTACGTGAGCGGCTGCTCGATGATTCCTCGCATCTCGCGCAGGACGATCATTCCAACGAATCCGACGAGGGCGAGCCCCGTGAGGATGAACGCTTCGCGCTTCTTGCCGACGCCAAAGAACCAGGCCGCGTGGTAAAGCGCGAGCCAGAGTCCGCCATAGCGGGTCAGCCGGTCCGCAGTGCGGGCGCCGCCGCCCTTCTTGCGAAGCCTGCGCCACGCGAATAGCGCGAATAGCGCCGCTAGTGCGACAGGTCCGATCGCGCTCGTCAGGGGAACCCATGCAGGCCACAGGGCGCCACCGCGAACCCAGCCGAGGGCAAGCAGCGCTCCGGACCAGAACAGCCAGCCCATCGCGATAAACATGACGCCCGAACGCGTCAGCGACGGTCGTCGGTTGGCGACGTGGTGCGACAGGGCCGCCACGCTCAGCGCATGGGTCATTACAAGCCACACAGGCCACAGAAAGAGGAGCGAGGGATTTGGGATCAACATATGGGCTGCATAGGTGAGCCCCAGCGTCACGAGTCCGACAGCGGGCAAGTGTCGAGCGAAGGCGTTGTAGGCCAGGATCGCGCCTGCGGTCATCGCTGTCAGCGCCGCTGCGTAGAGCCCGAGCGGAATCGATGCGACAAAGGCAGTGATGAGCATGGCGGCGCTCAAATAGGCTGCGGATTCAAGGCTGACAGCGCCCGAGGGTAAGGGACGCTCGGGGTGCAGAGCGCGATCACGCCGCAGATCAAGAATGTCGTTGAGCGCCGCTGCGAACGCATATAGCGCCACTCCCGCCACGCCAGCAGCGAGCAATCGCCACATTGTCGAAACGGCAGGCGTGAAGGATGACCCCGTCTCTTCTGTGAATGCGTCCGTCCAAAGCACCACGAACCACACGTTCGCAAGCGCAGCGAACGCGGATGTCACGCGCGTTAGTCGTAGCATTGGCGCCACGCGCCAGACGGGCTCAATCATGGATGCGATCCTATCGTCGGCGTCCACGGCCATGAGCGCGTCGTCGTTCCGGATGCGCAGCCGTAGGATCTGATGATGGGCAGCGATGGAACAGACAACGTGACACATCAAGACGGTGCAGAGACGCCGCGAAGCGCCCGCCAGCTGCGCATCGCCATCGTGGCGAGCACGTACAACGCGCCCATCACCGGTCGCCTGCTCGCTGGGGCGCGGTGGGCTTACGCGGCTGCTGGCGGACCGGAAGATCGCCTCGCAGTATTCCGGGCTCCCGGTGCGTTCGAACTACCCGCACTCGCTGCTGAGGCGGCCCGCACGGGCAGGTACGATGCGATTGTCGCAATTGGCTGCATTATTCGCGGGGAAACAACCCATGACCGTGTCATCGCAGGCGCAGTCGCGCACGCGCTGGCTCGGGCGAGCGTCGACACAGCGACACCGATCTCGTTTGGCGTGCTTACGTGCAATACTTTGGAGCAGGCTGAGGCGCGAGCGGCGCAGCCCGAGTCATCCCAGCCATCGTCAGACGCGCACGCGCCGGGCGTCTTGCGCAAGTCAACCGCGTCCAACAAAGGCGTCGACGCCATGCGGGCTGCGATCGACGCAGCGCACGCCATGCGCGCCCTGCACGAATGGGAAGGCGCAGTACAAACGTCGCGCGGCGGGAGGATGCAATGAGCGGCGCCAGGCCACGCATGCGTGAACGCGCTGTGCGGTCGCTTGCGCTCCTTGCGCTGTACATGCTCGATGCGCGCAGCGCGTCTGATTCAACGGAGATTCGCGCGTGGTGCCAAGCAGCGGACGGACTCGACATCGCCGACGACGATGTGGTCAGTCCCAGCGCGTCGCGAATGGACGATCGCTGGCGCGAGGTCGATCGTGCGGTTGTTGCGCTCGTGTCGGCGGACCGAGACGAAGCGTTTGATCTCGCACTTGGCGCCCATCGTGATCGCAGGCGGGCCGACGCTGACTCGACAGAGCATGCGCCGCACTGGCCAGCGCATCGCCAGCCCGCAATGGATCGCGCCATCCTGCGCCTCGGGCATTACGAACTGGCGCAAGCGCGTGCGGATCGGCGCATCGTTATCAACGAAGCGGTCGAGTTCGCCAAGCGCTACTGCAGCGACCGCTCGCCTGGCTTTATAAACGCCATCCTCGATCACGTCGCAAGGGACCTGGCGAGTGCGCCCGGGGATGCGACCGATGCAACAAATGATGGAACGCCGACCCCCGCCTCGCAGGGGGATAGCGCGTAATGCTGCGCAAGGCGTTTTCCAAGCTTCGTAAAGGACTCACAAAGACGAGAGAATCGTTCGCAGGCGCTTTGCGCGCCGTCGCGGGCGGGCGCTCTCTCGATGACGATCTACTTCGCGAACTCAAACGCCGACTTGTCGAAGCAGACATGGGTGTGGAAACGTCGCTGCGCCTCGTGGACGCCATGCGCGACGCAGCGAAACGTGGCGAGATCAAGACGGGCGACGAGGCGGTTGCATTTCTTAAGTCGCGCGTGCTCGAGACGCTGCGCAGCGGCGAGGACAATGCCGCAGTCGGCCCGCGCGCCCGGGCGTCTTCTGAAACGCCCTATGTCGTGCTCGTCGTCGGCGTCAACGGTGTGGGCAAAACGACGACAATCGCCAAGCTCGCCAACAGGTATCAGCAGGAGCAACTGCGCGTCGTGCTTGGCGCGTGCGACACGTTCCGCGCAGGCGCTGTTCGCCAGCTTGAAATCTGGGCCCAGCGTCTGGGCGTCGAGATCATCCGCGGTAAAGAGGGGGGTGATCCCGATGCGGTTGCGTTTGACGCCTGCGACGCAGCGGTTGCGCGGGGCGCCGATGTGCTCATTCTCGACACCGCGGGTCGGCTGCACACGCAGGAGCCGTTGATGCGGCAGCTGCGCAAGATTCGCGATGTCGCGACAAAGCGCATCGCAAGCGCACCTCACGAAACGCTCTTGATTCTCGACGCCAGCACAGGGCAGAACGCTGTTCGACAGGCGGAGCAATTCACGGGTGCCGTTGACGTGTCGGGGCTCATTCTCACGAAGCTCGACGGGACCGCTCGCGGCGGTGTGGTGGTTGCGATCCGTGACGCTATCGGCCTTCCGGTGCGGTTCATCGGCGTGGGAGAGACGATTGACGATCTCGCGCCCTTTGACGCTGAAGCGTTTGTCGACGCCCTTTTTGAAGCAGAGTCTCCAGCTGCGAAACCCGCCTCACGCCAGGAACCGATCAGGAACTGACCCGTTTTCTGTTGTCTCTTCGCAGGAGAGCGTCAAGCTGTCCACGCGGATTCACACCGACCCTCCTTCGCTGCTGCGCCGCGAGAGCAGCTGCAACGCCACGGCTTATCCGGACGGAACAGGCAAACGAGGAACCTGCGACCGCGGTAGGCGTCTAGTTGAGCGTGGGGGCGCGATCATGCCGATTGATACTCGCCTGAAATGAGCGATTTACGACACATGGCAGACGCCAGACGCGCTTTCTTGGTGTAGGATTCCCAGAGGTGATCGCCGATCACCGGAAAAACGGAAGACTTGTGTATGCAACGGCTGATTTGGCCCATCGTCGCTGGGATCGCCCTCATGCTCTCGCTTCTTGCGCGGGGCGGGGAAAAAGGCGACAATTCTACAAGCGATGCTGCCGATGCTCCCCAGCCGCTGATCGCGCCCTCTCGATTCTCACCGGCTCGTCGACAGACGATTCGTCCGCTTCGTCCCACGCCAGTGGCGCCGACAACGCGAGCTCCCGTGACGCAGGAAGGAACCCCTTCTTCATCGCTCATCAACACGGCAGGGCCAGCCACCATTCGACCTGATCGCCAAGCGATCATGGCTCAGCGGGCGGAAGAAGCCCGCAAGCGCGCAGAAGAGCGGGCCCGAATGATTGTGGAACGACGCTCGCAGTTCGATCAGAGCGCAGCAAATCGACGCCAGCAGCAGCTCTCCCAACTCCGTCAACAGCAACTGGATTTGTCCACAGCCCAAAGCCGAATGTTGCAAGCAGGCTTTGATCGTTCCCGCAGAGGGATCAGCCAGCGAACGGCGCCAGTGAGCAACTTTGCCACCGGCGCGGGCGCTGGTGGCGAAGGAAGGTCGCCTGTTGCGCCAGTGGGAGGGGCCGTTCCCGGCGGCGCTGCGGGGCAAGGCGGCATCGCAGACGCAATCAACGCATTCGATAAGCAAACAGCCCAGCCCGCTGCTCGCGCAGGAAAAGGGGGGGGCGGCGCTGGCGCTGGGGGCGATGGCGTGGGCATCGGCGACCCGGCGCTGCAGGGCTTGCTCGACACGCTCACAGGCGCAGGCTTCAGCGAGTCCACTGCTTCGCAAATCCTCTCGCTTGCGACAAGCGGATCGGGCGGCGGCGGCAGCTTTGGCGTCGGCGGCGGTGGGGCAGCAGCGTCGGTTGCGACCACGCTCTTTGCAAACAGCGCTGCGATTACAGGCGCCGGAGGCGTTGCAACAGGCGGGCAGGCCAGCAGCGCCTCAACAAGTAGCGCCGACAACCCGAGTTCGGGCGTCGCCACCAGCGGCGTCAGCAAGACAACCTCAAGCGGCACAACCGCAGGCACACCGGCTGGTTCCACCAGCACACCGCCGACCGACCAGACGACCACCGGACCGCCAGCCACCGACGTCCCGCCGCCGCTTCCCGATCCACCGCCCAGCCCAACCGTTGCGCCTGCGAGCGCCTCGCTTGTCGGCGTAACGATCAGCTCAGGCGCCATCGTCGGGGGCGTCAGCGCCACAGCGACCGTGCGCATTCTTCAGCCTGTCGAAGCAAGCACTACGATCAACGTCTCGGTCGATGACGACTCGTTTGTCAGCGTCCCTAGCGCCATCGCCATCCCGGGCGCAGCGGTAAGCACAACCTTCACGATCTCGACGATCGATCCGGATCAGGAGCGGCTCGTGCTGCTCACCGTATCTTTGGGGGATGAATCGCGAACGGTGCAGCTTCGGGTCCAACCCGCCAGCGAGCCCGCGCCGCCTCCACCGCCTGAGCCCAAAGGCCCAGTTATTGCCCGCTGGCTTCGCGTACCAAACAACGACTGCGCGGACGTCGCGCCGTTTCCCTCCTTGAGCCTGCCTGATTTCTTCACCAACGATTTGTACCTTGGCTTTACCGATCCACCCACGGTGGATGGCGCAGGCAGCCCGATTCCGCTCATTCTCGACTCCAAGCCCGACACCGGGCTGCGCATTGAAGGCGGTGAGTTCTTCCAGCATCCCTTCGCGGGCAATGGCCCGACGAGCTCGCCAACAACACCCGCAGGCCAGCCGCCATCGTGCGTGGGGTTTGACTCCTTTTTCACAATTGGCGGCGCAGCGCCAGCGTTTCTCCCAG
>Ga0114931_10011815_pt1 | contig 10281 bp, 6 predicted proteins | sample 2SBtaG_FD_89579 | JGI IMG/M metagenome (GOLD analysis project Ga0114931, IMG submission 89579) | Deep subsurface microbial communities from Kolumbo volcano to uncover new lineages of life (NeLLi) - 2SBTROV14_V59a metaG | ecosystem: Environmental > Aquatic > Marine > Volcanic | place: Kolumbo... | reverse complement strand
GCCAACAGGCCATGCATGGTATCGCCTTCGTCCACAAAGCTGCGCACAAGTCCGCCGGGTTCGGCCAGTTTCAACGCCCGCGTAAGGGCCGATAAAGCCGCCGCCTTGTCACCGCCGGCACTCAGCGCCAGTGCTTGGACAATGAGAATGTTGATAACGCTGCCGGCTCTTGCTTGATCTTCAGCCGAGTGGAGTAATCGCGATGTCAGGTGTTTGACTCGTTCGAACTCCTGGCTCGCGGTGTAAAGGCGTGCCAGGGTTAAATATTCATATTCCCGGGCAAATGGGCTGTCATCATCATCGCGCAAGGCCGCGGCGTGTTCCCATGCGGTGGCTTTGTCCAAGTGTTGCCGCGTGATCCAAATTCGCGCGCGCATGGCGGATGCCGGCTGCAAATCGGGTACGACATTTCGATAATGTATTGCCTAGGCATCTTCAATCTCGGCCAGGGCGCCCTGCCAATCACCCTGTTCCATGATCATCTCCGCCATGGCCAGACCGTAACGATAACGCCACAATTGAAAATCCCGCTTCTTGCCGGCGGCAAGACTTTTGTCAAGATAATCCCGGGCCTTGCTGAGATCGCCGCGTTCGCGGTGGATACGGCTTAGGCTTAGATAACAGTACTCGGCCCCCATCGGCAAGCTATCGAGATGGTCGATAAATTGTTCCGTTTGCAGGCAGTTGTCAAACGCCATTTGTACATGGCCCATCGTCGTGTGAATATCCGCCTGAACAAATACAGCACCAATGGCATGTTCAAAATAACCGGCAAGCTTTAGCGCGTCGATTCCCTCGTTGAACAGGTGATCAGCTTTTTTTACCTGTCCCTGGGAGAAATAGGCAAGGCTCATCAAGATTCTGCAGTTACCGCGTTTGACTTTTTCCTGTTCCGGAAGGCATGCCAGCACCTGGTCGGCATAATGTATGGTTGATGACAGATCGCCGTGCGCCTGCGCCAAATAGGTTCGCGACATGGCGACAGTCGCGGGTAACAGGTCCATCTGGTTTGGATCCGATGCTGTGCCCGTGCCGTTTTGCAACAATTCCTCGGCTTGTCGCAGCCGCCATTCACCGCTCTCAAGGTCGCCCACGTCAAACAAGGCTTGGGCCCATGCCGCCACCAGTACCGGTCGGCGCAACACCTCGTCCTCGGGTAACGCCCGCATCCATTGCAACCACAATCGGGGTTGATAATTTTGCTCAATGGTCGGGTAGACCTTTTCGCAAAGGGCGGCGGCCTCGACGGGATTCGGGGCTTTCAGCAGGTGGTGTATGGCATCCACGAACATGCCTTGCTTTGCGAACCAGGTTCCCGCCCTTTGATGCAACCGCGGAATCAGATCGGCATGCCGGTTTTTCAGCCGCCCCAGCAATACGTCGGCCAATAAATGGTGGTAGCGATACCAGTGATGTTCGTTGTCCAACGCAATCAGCATAAGATGGTTTCGCTCAAGATAGTCCAAAACCGCCTGACTGGATCCGGCCGCGTCATTTAGAACCGCGTCGCATAATCCGCCATTGAGGCGCTCCAGCATGGATGTTTGCAGCAGAAAGGTCTGCAGTTTATCCGGCTGGTGCCGCAACAACTCTTCCAAAAGATAATCCATCACGAATTGGTGACTGCCGGAAAACGATGCAATAAAAGCTGATGGGTCTTGCTGTTCCCGAATCGAAATCGCCGCCAATTGCAGGCCGGTAACCCAGCCCTCGGTGCGCTGTTCGAGCAACGAAACGTCGAGCTCGGATAAATGTAAACCGCGACTGTGGTTCAGAAAAGCCGCGGCTTCATCGGCGCCGAAGCGAAGGTCGGCGACGCGAATTTCCGATAATTCGCCACGCGCACGTAGTTGCGCCAAAGGCAGCGGGGGATCTTCACGCGTGGAAATCAACAGGTGCATGGGGGGCGGTAAATGCTGAACCAGAAAAGCGAGGACACGATCGACTTCCGGCGAATCCAGGCGATGATAATCATCCAAAACCAGGATAAAGGGATGCTCGGTTAAGGCGATCTCATTGAGCAAATTTGTCAGCAGCGCGGCGATGGATGGCGATTGCTGGGAGTATAAGGCGGATGGAATGTCGGCGCCGATTGTTGGCAGAACGTGCTGCAGTGCGGCGATCACATAGCATAAGAATCGATTGATTTCAGCATCCTCTTCGTCCAGAGAAAGCCATGCCGTCGGGCGTCCGCTGGACCGTACCCATTCGCTGGCCAGGGTGCTTTTGCCAAATCCGGCTGGTGCGGCAACCAGCGTTAATCGCCCGTTCAGGCCACGGTTCAGTCGATGGATCAGCCGCGGCCGACTTACCGTGTCGCCGGGAAGCGGCGGGGGAAACAATTTGGTGCTGAGTATGGATACCGGCATGAATTCCAGCCATTATGTTCGCTAATTCATCATTTTATAGTCCGTTAATATAACAGATTCAGCGGGCTTTCCCTCTGTCGATTCGCTATGGGTTGAGCCTTTCGGCCGGTAAACCAGCTCGATTTGATAATGCGATCCCGTCAGCCATGGTACAAGCCGGGAAGGCATTAAGGCATGGGTGCCTGCCATAAATATGCCCATAAATATGCCCATAAATATGCCCATAAATATGCATGGACAACGCGAATGGCGGTTGTGGTACACCGATACCCGTCGTCCGGATCGGGTCAAGAAAACCAACGGCAGCACTTCCACCTGACCACGCCATGTTGATGGTTAGCTTATCCACGTACGGTGAAGTTCATGGTCACCACGGTATCCGACTGGGTATTTCGCTCGATATAGTTGGGTGTTCCGGTCAACGATGCAAGCAGTAGTACAGCCAATAAAATACCGATGTAGTAGTTGGTTTCCATGTCGCACCTCCTTTTTCAATTGGGTGCAGTCTTCAATAGTTAAAATGCTAAATGCTTTCGTCTTTCCTATTACCTATAGTATGCGTTGAATGACCTTGCGGATGGCTTACACAACGGCGCATTCTCGATGTGATATTTTGACCTTGGTTGTGCAAGGTATGTCACCTTTGGCATGGATTGGCGCGTTTGTTGCCGGGCATTTCCCGTGGCTTGCCGTGTCTGACAAGGGTTCAATGCTACCGGCAAGTACAAAGTCAAAAGGGTTTATAAGGCGGCGCAAAAACCATACACATTTTTTCAGCGTTATTAAATTAAAAGCCTGATAACCTGCTTTACTTTAACCGGCTGTTTTTGTTGAATATTGGTATGTTGTCGGATTGTCAATAGATTTAACATCCACACCATGGTGGTAAAAGGTAAACGGGACTAACGCATTGGATTGGCTCATGATTGTTAGCGTGGCTCGAGATTTTCTCTTGGGCGACACCCACATAAAGCACACCCTCGTGCCCGTCATGACGTTTCACATAGCTCTGGGTGGAACCTGTCTTGACCAAGGCGAAGATACGCATGTTCACGCGGACGGTGTAATAACAGTAATTGGAAGCACCAGCTCTGATGACTTCCCTACCATTCGTGCTATCCAAGATCATAGAACGGCGGCTAAAAACAATTTGTTCATGACGAAATTGGACGCTTCCGGCGACCAATTTCTGTTTTCGAGCTACTACGGTGGGTCTGGAAATGATAATGCGTACGATTCGGTAAAAGATACTGCCGGCGCCGTTTATATTACCGGTTCAACGGTACCGCGCTTATTTTCCAGCTATTTTGGCGATTTAACTACCCGGATAGACAGCGTCAATGTTGATCATAACGGAAATTATTTGCTGACCGGTACGACGTATTCAAGCGATTTCCTCACAAAAAACGCCAATCAAAGTACTCTTAGTTCTCTTGGTGATGCATTTGCCACCAAGCTGAATCGCTATCATCAACTGGAATATTCCACCTACCTGGGCGGAGCAGGATCAGATGAGGGGAATGTCGTAGTGAACTCTTGTGGCGACACAGTTTTTGCGGGTTACACGAACTCCAGCAATTTTCCTGTATCAAATAACGCCATGGACACAACGTACAACGGTAATGGTGATGGTTTTCTGGCCAAATCAATCAACTCGTCCACTATTCCTGAAACCGTTCAGATTGAGAATGCAAGCTATATCGCCAGAGAGGGTTTAGGTCTGTTTTTTCAAGTTGGAATAGTTCGATCAGGGCTGCTGATATCGCAAGTCGACTTCCTTTTGGAATCGCGGGACGGGACGGCGACAGCCGGATTAGAGTACAGCGGCATTAGTCGTATTATCACATTCGCCCCTGGTGAAAGACGTAAATTCATCACCGTCATAATTTACAATGATTATCTGTACGAACATGAAAACTTCGAATTAATCATGTCAAATGTACACGGAGCGCAGCTAAAAGCACCTTGCCGTGCATTGGTTACTATCGACGAAACGACTAGTGAATAGTTTGCAGGCCGACCACGCAACAAATCATTAAGTTTTGAGGAAGCGAAACGGCCCCATTCCGGGTGACCCCTATCTCTATGAAGTCGAATCACCTCCATACCCCATAATAAACATAAACAAACCGGGGTTTCACTGTTCCGGTGATGCGGGCTATTCGACGGTGAAATATTCCCTATGGCCATCATCATGGACAGAGAAAACTGAAAAGTAGATTTTTCCGCGCGATCCACTGGTAGCCGGGGTTGCCGGATCGGCGACAAAAGCTGGTTAGGGTCGACGGTTTTTTGGGGGAGACGGATCGTCACGCAGCAAGGCCAACCCTTCGTTTCTTTCGAGCAAAGTTATCCGCGGTAGTCTTACGAATTGCTGCATACCTTTATCAATCTACGATTGGAAATGGACAATAGCAAGCACATGATTCACGCATAGAGCGATCCAGGTTTGTGTCAGCACAGCGTCTTTGCCGGTGCCGATAAACGCGCTGCGCAAGACTCACGATTTGTTGACGCGGCGACATTCAATGACACGATACTGGGCATTGGATTTAAACCGCGCGGTAGTGCGATAAATAAAATACCTTTATTATTCAATTAGTTATACTATCATTGCGGCCACGATCGCGGGAGACCCTGTATTCTGTAGGGGCGCTCAGAATTATTGTCCACTAACGAGTCGGGCCGTTGACGAGTAACGGTGGCTGAATCCGGGCAAAAATGGCGCTTATCCTTCCTATGCTTTTTGGTTCTACAATTACGATGATGCCGTCAACCATCTGTGTGGTGGTGACGTTCGGGCCGGTATATTTATCGAATGCAAGGCCGTATTGATGATAGAGAACTGGCAGCGCGCGAAAATAATCCTGCAAGCTGCCTGTATAACTTTCCCGCTGATGGCCCGGCAAGGCTTTCTGTTACGTCATGTGACTTTTATCAGGCGCGTTATGCCGCGCTGGGAATGTGCCGTGGCCATGAATCAAAAATGGTGTATACAATTTGTAACTTTCAAGTGACATAATCCGCAATAGATCATCGCCATATGTGTGGCACTTACCGCTGGACTTCCGTTGCGCATGGTGTATGATTTCCACATCAAAACAATGTTAACGAACTAAAGCTCATAATCCGGATATAGCGGCGAGCTTTAGTGACGCACACGTAGGAAACGATGAATAATGAATAGGGTGAACCGTGTTCTGTGTTGTTTAGGTATATTCTTTTTCACTATAAATAATGCATGGGCGCAGCAATGCAAACCAGTTGCTGCGTTCCAATCGGTGCTGGGTACTGTACAGTGGCGACAGGACGGCAACGCTGATTGGCAAACGGTTAATAACAAGCAGGAACTCTGCGCCGGCACCACGGTGCGAACCTTGGAAAACAGCCGCGCTGATATCAGCCTTAGTAACCGTACGCTTATTAGGCTTAAAGCCCGCTCGACACTGACACTCAGTGATATCAAACCGAAACAGTCCTCGTTTGTTGAATTACTGCAAGGCGTCATGCATATCTTCAGCCGCACACCCAGTGAATTTAAAGTCAATACACCGTACGTCAATGCTGCCATCGAAGGTACGGAATTCGTTGTCGATGTGCAGGACCAACTGCTGCAGACAATCGTTTTGGTCTACGAAGGTCGGGTTATCGCCAAAAACGAATTCGGTGAGTTGTCGTTAAAACCGGGTGAGTCCGCCATTGCCAAAAAAGGTGAAGCGCCGCGCCCCTATATTGTGGTCAAACCTCGCGACGGTGTCGCCTGGACCTTGTATTTTCCGCCGGTCATCGACTACCACGGCGCCGACCTGCGTGATGACGGTGCCTGGCGGCAGGCACTAAAATCCGCCATTGCGGTCTATCAAAACGGCGACATCAGCGCGGCATTCGCGGCATTGCAAGGCCAGGAGGAATCCAATCCGGAAGCTGGGTTCTTTTTGTTCCGCGCATCTTTAAACCTGACTGTTGGTCAGGTGGAGGCGGCGCGGGATGATATCGAAAAAGTCCTGGCGGATACACCCCGGCAAAGCAGCGCACTGGCGCTTAAAACCATTATCCATGTCGTCCTTGACGATAAAGACGCCGCGTTAAACACCGCTAAACAGGCGGTAAATCAAGACAAAAACGACAGCGCAGCCTGGATCGCGCTTTCCTACGCCCACCAGGCGCGCTTCGACTTGGACCAGGCCCTTAAAGATGTACAGCAAGCAGTCAATGTCGCACCGAAAAGTGCCCAGGTCCGCGCGCGGCTGGCGGAAATGTGGTTGGCGCACGGTGAATTGGGCAAGGCATTGAAGGCGGCGAAGGAGGCGGAGAAGTTGAATCCGAGCTTGGCGCGGATACAGACAGTGTTGGGGTTTGCGTATTTGACACAATTTAAAACAAAGAAAGCGAAAAAGGCATTTTCGAGTGCTGTTGAAAAAAATACTGCGGATCCATTGCCCTACTTGGGTATGGGATTGGCGTGGATAAAAGAGGGTCAATTAAACAAAGGACGAGAATTCCTCGAAGTTGCGGTAAGTTTCGATCCTGGGAATTCACTTTTGCGAAGTTATTTAGGTAAAGCTTATGTGGATAATAATATGAATAAATTCGCCGGATCACAGTTTCAATTGGCGAAAAAGTTGGATCGATTTGATCCGACTCCCTACCTCTATAATGCAATTTTTTTAGAATTAACTAATGAACCAGTATTAGCTTGGGAAGAGTATTCAAAATCCTTGGAACTGAATGAGAATCGCGCAAATTTCAGATCTAAATTTCTATTAGACAAGGATTATGCTGTAAAGGAAGTTAATATTGCCAGGATTTATCGCGATATTGGTATGGATAGACTGGCAAAAATACAGGGTTGGGATGCACTGAATCTGGATCCGACTAGTCCATCCGCGCATCGGTTGATTGCTGATTCTTATGTAAACCTTCCTCGACACGATGTTGCCCGGATTAGTCATTTGTTCCAAGCTAATCTCAATCAAAAGTTGATTTCAGGTCCAGTTCAACCTCAACTTGCTGAGTTTGACTTGGGCACTTTTTCAGACGCTGGTATTTCCAGTTCAAGTTTGAATGAATACAATGCACTATTTCTAAAGAATGGTATAGCCGCGAACGGAAATTTTATGCTGGGTAACAATCGTACACAGGCAGCTCAAGTCTCGGTCGCGGGGGTGAATGGAAATTCCAGTGTTAGTGTTGGTCAATATCATTACCAAACAAATGGCTACAGAGAAAACAGTGATTTATTCCAGGATATATATAATGTTTTGGTGAAAACCAATCCATTGGAAAGCGTATCTCTTCTATTTGAATTCCGCGACAAAGAAAAATCTACCGGGGATTTGCCGCAAAGAATCGATCCGAAAGACTTTCAGGCTGATAAGCGAATCGATTCGCACTCAGATATTTATCGTATGGGCGGAGTTATTGATGTTTCATCAAGCTCCAAAATCCTGGCGCATGTCAGCTCTGAAAAGAATAAAATTGCTAATGATCAACCTTCATTGTTTATTCAAAATACTTCGAGGAGAGATGCTGACTCAGTAGAAGCGCAATACCTGTACAATTCAGAGAATTATTTCATTACTTCCGGGGCGGGCTATTTTGATATTGAAGAGCTAATAGAAATAAGTTCGCCCTTTTTCGCGCTGCCTCCAAATCGTTTTTTTGATAGACACAAATATGGATATTTCTATTTTAACTATAGATTTTCTAGGATTTTGCTTACGCTGGGGGCTGATTACAATGAATTGGATTATGAATCAACAAAAAAAATCAAAAAAAGCAGTCCAAAGTTAGGTTTGGCTTGGAAACTGTCTGACTATTCGGGGTTTCGTTTGACGTATAGTAAAAATATCAAGAAAAAATTAATTAACGCATCAACCATTGAGCCGACGGAGTTGGCGGGGTTTAATCAGTTTTATGATGATTTGGGTGGAACAATCGCCAGTCAATATAGTATCGGCTACGATCAGCGGTTTGGTCGTAAGGCGTTTGTTGGATTTTCACTAACCAGGCGAGACATGGAGGTCCCTATTTTTCTGATAAGTAATACTGTTGTTGAAAAATGGGAAGAACATGTTGTTAACGCGTATGCGGCGACAGTTTTGACTAAGAATTTTAGTGTTAATCTTAATTATATTTATGATGATTTTGATCAGCCACAAGAGTTGGTGAACAAGCCATTTGATATAACAAGTCATGTGGTTCCAATTGACTTTAGGTTTAATTCAGGTCGCCTAACATTGTCTCTTGCTACAAGTTATCTCGATCAAAAAGTATACACTAATACAACTATGCAGGGAGATTCGTTTGTCCTGACCGATATGTATTTAACGTATCAGTTTTCAAAAAATACCCATATTCGACTTGATGTAAAAAATGTATTTGATGAGTATGCGGCTTATCAGGAAATCGAAACCCCGCGGGTAAATGAGAATGTCAGTACTTCAATTTGGCCGGTAACAACGATTTTGTTAACCGCAATATTTAATTTTTAGGAGGGAAATTACGATGAAGAAAATTAAGTTTTTTCTGGTGATTATGTTGATCACCATATCGACATCAGCATGCGCAAGTTCAAAGCACAATGAAGGCCGCGATAATGGTGGTAATTACGCTAAAAACAAATTTGTGGGGGAGAGAATGATAAGATTATCCCCGGAAGTTACGAAAAAGCTTAGCAGTATGGGTGTATCGCTAATTTCTCTTCATGGGCAAGGAAAAGATATGATTATTAATACAAAAGGCTATGAAATAAAACCCTGTTTTAAATTTGATGAAACTGGTCAAGTTGTGAAAAATTTATGCAATGTAAAGTTGACCGGGGAAATTAAAGAGATAAGGCAAGAGCTAAGGATGACTATCAAGAGGAATCCAATTTGTGATGTTGTGGTGATGGGTTCGGTAGGTTTTTTAGTGCATGCAGCGGGGGATCCATCTGGCCCAGAAGGTATACCGCCATGTCATGTAGGTAAACATGGTCGATAACCTTGTCCATGACATGGATTTCGAATTCTTCAAAATCGCGTAGGTTGGGTTGAGATACGAACCCCAACAATATACGCGGCTGGGATTTGTCTTGGTTATGTTTACCCTTATCGGTAGTCGGTTATTCAAGTGTGTTGGCTTCGGAAATATCCGTTGGGGATCACTGACTAGCCGAGTAGTTACCCAGTTGATTTTTCGTGGCGACCATTTTGCCGGCGTTCGGGGTAACGATATAGAGGGGTGAAGATATAGCAGCAGGCACCGCGCATGCGGTGCTCGCCGCTGCGGGATATACAAAGATATACCGGGAAATACGCTATTCACCAATTCAACCGTTCGCATTACCGGCAAGCCCATAGACCCGGTCGGTAGTGCGCAAGACTTTGGTGAGCCGGGACTTTATTTTAGCCACCGAAACCCTGGGTAAGCAATAAATAACTAACAGCGGATATTGTGGTATCATTGGTCACGTTCATGGTTGCGGTAGGCTGTAAGAAAGGATTGGTTGTGAGTAACAACGAAAAAGATAGCGAGTTTTATACAATGGCGGATGCGTTTATAGCGCTTGCTAACGAACAAAGTAAACAGGCCGAGCAGGGTAAAGTCAGCGCGACATTTTTGTATGCCGCAGCCAGATTCAATATATTTATTGCTGCGTCCGGTTCAAGTTCGGTTAAAGAATTTGCATCAACTAAATCAAAATCATTTGAATATTTTATTGCGGAGTATAGAAAAATGCTCGAAGAGCATTTCGCCGACTATTTAGAGAATTATGAAGAGTATATTGGAAATAAGAACGGCTCAGTTAATTAGTGCCAGCCCGAAAACCCCCGTTTTCCCGAAATTCCCACAATAAATCATGTAGATATATTGCGAATCGGCAGTTTTGGGCGGTTACTGTGGTTCATTCAGGAAAGTGTTCGAGGTT
>Ga0114931_10011814_pt1 | contig 10281 bp, 9 predicted proteins | sample 2SBtaG_FD_89579 | JGI IMG/M metagenome (GOLD analysis project Ga0114931, IMG submission 89579) | Deep subsurface microbial communities from Kolumbo volcano to uncover new lineages of life (NeLLi) - 2SBTROV14_V59a metaG | ecosystem: Environmental > Aquatic > Marine > Volcanic | place: Kolumbo... | reverse complement strand
GCGCCCTGGTGATCTCGCTGGGCTTTCTCGATCCCGCAACGGCCGCGCGGACCGTTGGTGTGCTGGTCATTTTCATTGTGCTTCTGTTTCGCATCCTGGCACCTCTCAGCATCATCAATATTTCGCGCAACAACATCATTATTCATCTGGATGCCCTGAGTGAATATGACCGTTTGTTCCGTCTTTCGCAAAAGGCCGAAGACAAGAATGGTGATCTCTCCATCAACCGGCTTGAGCAGAATATCAGACTGGAAAATGTCAGTTTTACCTATGATGAAGAGGGGCCCAATGCGCTCAATTCGTTTGATCTCGACATTCCCAAAGGTCAAATGGTGGCCATTGTCGGGTCGTCGGGATCTGGAAAATCGACGCTTATCAATCTGCTGACACGGCTTTACAGGCCCGATAGCGGGCGCATCCTGATTGATGATATCGATCTCAATGATCTCGAAATTGAAAGTTGGTGGCGTCGCCTTTCTGTCGTTACGCAGGAAACCATGCTTATCAATGATACCATTCAGGCCAATATCAGCTTTGGCATGGAGGGCAAAATTTCCAAAGACGATATCATCGCAGCGGCCCAAAAAGCATCCCTGCACGACTGGATCGAAACTTTGCCAGAAGGCTATGACACGGTGCTTGCGGATCGGGGCAATAATCTGTCGGGTGGCCAGCGCCAGCGCCTGATCCTGGCACGGGCCTTTGTGCGCGATCCCGATATCATGATCCTCGATGAAGCGACCAGCGCTCTGGACAGCCTGACGGGCAAGACCGTCCAGCAGGAGATCCTCGCGATGAAGGGCAAGAAGACGCTGATTGTCATCGCCCATCAATTGTCGACAGTGCTCAAAGCCGATCGCATTCTTGTGCTTGACCGGGGGCAGATTGTTGAACAAGGGACGCATCAGGAACTTCTCGATCAGCGTGGCATCTATTCCCAGATGATCGAGCAGCAGTCTCTGGGGCTTGTAGATGAAGAGACATCGGCACCTGTTGCGGCAGATTAAGCCGCTTCATCGGGGCAGCGAACATTTATAGGCGACCTGGCATTTTTTGGGACAGAGATTTATGAATCAAAAGAAGATCCTGTTTTATATTGATAGTCCAGGGCAGATTGCGGCCATGGCGGCGACCGCGAAGGCGTTGCAAAAACGCCTGAATGCCCGCATTATCCTGATGTTGATCGACAGCAAGGTTCACTATGGTGACAGTATTGCGGACTTCGAAACCTATGATTTCTCAGTGCTGTTCCGACCACTTGACGAGCTGACACCGTCCTGGATTCCGCGTTCATTGGCAAAAGAAAATGCTCTCTATTATCAAGAGGAAAAAAAGCAGTCTCCTTTGCGAAGATGGTTGATTGACAAGCGGACCAAAATTCGCCGCAGCCGATTGCGTTTCGGTGTGTCACGCCGCCTTAACAAGCAACGCATCGTGCGCTCGCCATGGGTGAAGGAAAAGCGCGCAACCCTGCGCCGCCAACGTTTTATTTTTGGCCTTTGGCGCCGGAGACAATTGTGGTCCCTTTCGCGCCTTCTAAAAGACAGGAAAAAAAGGAAGGCTCTGCGTCGCTGGCGTCGTGGTCTCTCAGCCTGGAAACCCCGCACAAATGTCCACCTTCCCGTCAATTCATGGGTCCCCAAATATTGGCATGACGAACATTCGGCTGTTGGACGGTCGCGCAAGGCGGTTCAGGGGTTCAAATACTGGTATGGTGCAACGCGCTCAATTCGCGGGTTTGTACGGATCATCGAACCCGATCTGATCATTCTTTGCGAAGATAATATTGAAACTTTTACGCGGGTGTTTGTCGCTTATGGCGCTGAGCGCGACATCCCCAGCATCTTGTTGCCAACGACCATCCCCAATCCGCTGGAAGCGGCGCAATTCTACGAGAGTGACCCCGGTCACCAACTCGACAGCCTGCTAAAGCGCATATTGTTCTCAAATAAATGGCGATATAAACATCGTGACAAGAAAATGCTGCGCCTTCCTGCCCATAAAATCATGGCGCTGGAGGCGCTGGGCTTGTCGACGCCGGCCCCATGGATCCTCAATCGTGGCTCATCAGCGGCCATTGCGCTCGATAGTGAAATGCAGCGCGACCTTTATCGAGAGCTTGGCTTTCCCTCAAAACAACTCAAGGTCGTGGGGGATATGAATGGCAACACCCTCTATGAAGGGCTTCGCAACAAGGATAAAAGGGTCAAGCACCTGTGTGAAGAATATGGGCTGGACCCTGACAGGCCTTTGATTTTGTGTGGCTTTCCTCCTGATCAATTTTCCAGCAGTAATACCTCCCCATTTGAATATTCCAGCTTCGGAGAAATGATGGATGCCTGGATGGAAAGTTTTCATCGCTTGAGCGATCACGCCAACATCATTATCCGTCCCCACCCCCGGCTTGACCCCGAGCAGCTTGCGCGCTATTCATCCGCTACGTTGAAAATCGTGACCTTGCCAACTATTGAACTGATCCCCTTGTGTGACCTTTATGTTGCATCCATATCAGCGACAATTCGTTGGGCCATATCTTGTGGCATACCGGTGATCAACTATGATTGCTACCGCTATAAATATGGCGACTTCAATGGGGCGCCAGGCGTTATAGAGGTCGATCAGCAGGATGATTTCAACACGATGCTAGAGCGTTTCACCAGCAATCGCGAATTTGCAAAAGATCTGCGAAGAAAGCAGCAAAGTGTAATGAATTACTGGGGGCTGGTCGATGATAAATGCCCCGATCGCTTGTCGGAGCTTGCCTTGTCGGTCATGGAAAATACCGCCAGCGACCTTTGAATATACTCGATCAACAAGATGTCGAACTCACGACACTTAAATAGATGGATGGAATAAAGTATGGGACGTATTTTGGTAACGGGTGCCGATGGTTTTATCGGCTCGCATCTGGTGGAAGCTCTTGTCAGACAGGGCCGGGACGTGCGCGCCTTTGTCTATTACAATTCGTTCGATTCCTGGGGATGGCTCGACCGGGTCCCCGAGGAGGTCAAAAACAAAATCGATGTTTTCGCTGGTGATGTGCGCGATGCGACCTGTGTAAAAACCGCCCTTGAAGGCTGTGAAGGGGTCATTCATCTGGCCGCCCTGATCGGTATTCCCTATTCCTATCATGCCCCCGACAGCTACATTCAGACCAATATTGTCGGCACTCTTAATGTCGTGCAGGCGGTGCGCGAACTGGGACTGAAAAAGGCGGTTGTGACCTCAACCAGCGAGACCTATGGAACCGCCCAGTTTGTCCCCATCACCGAGGATCACCCGATGGTTGGGCAATCTCCTTATGCGGCTACGAAAATTGGCGCTGACCAGCTGGCTCTGTCCTATTTCCGCTCGTTTGATACGCCGGTCGCTGTGGCCCGTCCGTTCAATACTTATGGCCCGCGCCAGTCTTCGCGCGCCGTGATCCCGACGGTCATCACGCAGATCGCCGATGGTCGCCGCAAGATCAAGCTGGGAGCGCTGCATCCCACCAGAGATTTCAGTCTTGTCCAAGATACCGCAAACGGTCTCATTGCCATTTATGATTCTGATAAATCCATCGGCGAAGTTATCAATCTGGGGTCGGCGTTTGAAATCACCATTGGCGATACGGTCAAGATGATCGCCGAGGTCATGAATGCCGACATCGAAATCGAAACGGATGACCAGCGCCTGCGGCCTGAAAAAAGTGAGGTTGAGCGTCTGTTTGCCGAAAACAGCAAAGCCCAGGAACTGCTCGACTGGCGCTATGAATATGGGGGCCTTGAGGGCCTGCGCAAAGGTCTGGAAATCACCGCCGAATGGTTTTCCGATGACAAGAACCGCGCCTACTACAAAATTGGTCGCTATACGGTCTGACAGCACTTCAAGGGTCTGTTGAAGTTCCGAACAATATCACAGAACAGAAAAGCGCAACAATGGCAGACAATCTGAAAAACAGCATCCTTGAGGCTACCCGCGAGGTTATTCCGGGGTCCGGGCGGGCCGGGTTGCACGAACCCGAACTCAAGGGGAATGAAATTGCCTATCTGACCCGCTGTATTGAAAGCAGCTGGGTTTCTTATCTTGGCGAATATGTTGAGCGCTTCGAGCTTGAGCTGGCGCAGGTCACCAATACAAAACATGCCGTTGTCATGGTCAATGGCACGGTGGCCCTGCACGCAGCTCTTGTTGTTGCGGGCGTCAAGCCAGATGATGAAGTGCTTGTGCCGTCCCTGACCTTTGTCGCCAGTGCCAATGCCGTCAGCCATTGTCAGGCCATCCCGCATTTTATTGACAGTGAAGAGCAGACACTGGGACTTGATCCCGATGCGCTGGAGGCTCATCTGGGCCAAATAGCCGAGATGCGCGATGGTGCCTGTGTCAACCGCCAGACGGGGCGGATTATTCGCGCGGTCATTCCGGTGCATATATTCGGCCATCCCGTGCGCATGAAAGAGTTGCAGCGGGTGGCCTCGAAATATAATCTTGTCATTGTTGAGGATGCGGCGGAATCTCTTGGTTCACAAATGAACGGGCGTCCCCTTGGCGGTGACGGGCTTATGGGCGTGCTCAGTTTTAATGGCAACAAGATTGTCACCACTGGAGAGGGGGGCGCTGTCGTCACCAATGACGAGGAGATAGCGGCGCGTCTCAAACATTTGACGACAACGGCCAAAACCCCGCACGCCTATGAGTTCAATCACGACGAGATCGCCTATAATTATCGCATGCCGAACATCAATGCGGCGGTAGGCTGCGCCCAGCTGGAGCATCTCGATGATTTTATCAAACGCAAACGTCAACTGGCCGACCGCTATGCGCGGGCTTTTGCTGCAATTGACGGTGTGCAGGTTTTCACCGAACCGGAAGGGGCCGCCAGCAATTACTGGCTGAATGCCATCTTGCTGGATCGCTCCAATGCCGATGCGCGCAATGAGGTGCTGGAACATCTGATCGCGGACAAACTGCAATGCCGCCCGGTCTGGACGCCGATGCACAAGTTGCCGATTTATGAAAGCGCCCCACGGGCCAGCCTTGAAGTTTGTGAAGATATTGCTGCCCGGCTTATTAATCTGCCAAGCAGCCCTTGCCTTGCCGAGATTTAAATTAATTTAGAGGACTAAAAACATGAAAACAGTATTGGCTGGACTAGGCCGTATGGGATTGCGTCATTATGAGGTTTTGCAAAGCCTTGATCTGGAGCTTATCGGCGCAGCGGATCCTTTTGAGCAGGCCCGCGACAGTGCAGTGGAAGCGGGAATTTCCAGTGACCTGTTGTTTGACGATGCTGTGAAAATGATTGAGCAGACCAGCCCGGAATGCGTCATCGTCGCCACCACGGCCCCCTATCATCGCGAACTGGTTCTGGCCGCCGCGAAAGCGGGTGCCAAGGCTGTGATGTGCGAAAAACCCATGGGGGTTTCGCTGGCCGAGTGCGACGACATGGTCGAAGCCTGCAAAGCGTCTGGAACCCGGCTTGCAGTCAATCATCAGATGCGGTTCATGGAGCAATATACCTGGTCCAAAGAGATTGTTTCATCAGAAGCCTTTGGCGGCCTGTCCGGCATCAGTGCCATGTTCGGCAATTTTGGTCTGGCCATGAACGGCTCGCATTATTTCGAGATGTTCCGCTATATGACCGATGAAGATCCGGTCAAGGTGGCGGCCTGGTTTTCCAAGGACACAGTGTCCAATCCACGCGGCGATCAGTTTGTGGACCATGGCGGTTCTGTGCGCCTTGAAACCGCCAGTGGCAAGCGCTTTTACATGGATGCCAGCACCGATCAGGGGCATGGCATGTTTGTTTCTTATGCCGGTCCCAATGGTCGTCTCGACATTGATGAACTGGCCGGTCATACGCGTCTAGTGCTGCGCGAAGAAGAGCACCGCCAACAGCCTACAACCCGCTATGGCATGCCCTATGAAACAACGATAAAAGACATCACGCCTGCTGATGCGGTCGCACCGACCCGCTCAGTCATGGAGGCCCTGCTGAAGGGTGAAAATTATCCCGACGGTGAAACAGGTCGTCTGGTACTCGAATTGCTGGTTGCGGCTTATCTGTCCCACGAACAAGATGGCAAAACCATTGACTTGCGGACCACAGACCTGCCCCGCGACCGGGTTTTCCCGTGGGCCTGATGAATGGCGAGCACGAGTTGTATTGATTTTGACAAGGCAGTCCTTGACTGGGAAACCAGAGAGGCCAGTCGAGGGCGCTGGCGGATCATCGCCTCCGCCGCGCAGTCAATGGCGGCGACGGTTGAAGAAACGCGCTTTGTGTTGACCCCCATGGTGATGGCCGGGGATGTTTATGGCGGCGGAAAACTCCCCTTGAACCCTGCTTTTAGCTATCAGTTTGCCGCCTCAACAAGCCGCCACATCATTTTTCGCGATTATGGCGACAGGCTTCCGCCGCGGGACACGGCTGACAATAATAGCCAGGTTTTCAATTCTCTCAAGCTGGATTTGCCACATCGTCAGCTCAGAGTGATGCATCCACAAGATCTGGCGACCAGATCGTCCAGCAAGAACTGGCCTTTAACCGCCCGCATAACCCTGCCTCTCGCCGGTGAGCGGAGCTGGGTGCTGGAATTTCCCGTCAATCACATCAGTAGCAGGGACGGGCAAAATAATTTTGAATTCCAGGTGGAAACAGGCCCCGTTCTCATTCCACAAATATATGCAGGTCCGACCGACCTTGTTGAATCGGTGGGTGGTTTTGCACTGGCATATATCTTCTTCAATCGTTTGGATCAGGCTGACCTGGCCCTGTTTTCGACCGCATCAGATTCGGCCAGCTTCCCGCGAAGTTTTTCCCATTATATCCGGCTCGACAAAATTGAGATTATGCTGCTAGCGGCTTAGGACTTGGGCGGTTGGTATTCTCATAGGGTTATTACGTTCGATGCGTACTCGGTTTTGCGTAGAAAACAGTCACGCCCAATCTGTCGCTGCTCGCAAATCCTCGTATTAAGGATCGTTGGCAGGAAGGTCGGGCGTGGCTTATTCGTTTACCAATGGCCTGCAGATTTAGAACCTGTTGGTTTTGCAGCGCTCCAGGCGTTGTTGCCTTTGAGCTGTTCTACGTTCTGCAGCCTTGTTGCCATTATTCTCACACCAGCGTTCGTGACGACGTTCATTGGCATGCCAGGCATCACCCTTGAAACCGCATCTCAATTCCTGGCTCAACCTGTTCTGACTGAGGGAACGCGAGGCATATTCACCACAATATCGGTCACCGGCATCAGCGGCCCTATCGGAGCCCTTGCATTGCTCCAGGCGCCGTTGTCTCCGCTCGGTTCTTTTTTCTGCAGCTCTGTTGCCATTGTCTTCGCACCAGCGTCGGTGACGCTGTTCATTGGAGTGCCAGGCACTGCCAACGAAGCCACAATTCAGCTTTGAGGCCAATCTGTTCTGGCTGAGGGAACGGGAGGCATATTCTTCACAATACTGCTCACCAGCATCAGCGGCTCTATCGGAGCCTTTGCAGTTATCCAATCGCTGTTGCCTTTGAGCCGTTCTTCTTTCTGAAGCCTCGAAGCCATTGTCCATACACCAGCGGAAGTGACGGTTTTTATTGGGGTGCCAGGCACCGCTCTGGAAGCCGCATTTCAGTTTCTGGCTATATCTGTTTTGGCTGAGTGATCTTGAAGCATACTCATTGCAGCGGCTTACCTTGCAGGTTTCCAGTTTGCGTTGTCTGTTTCGCGTGCGTTTTTGCGCTGCACGGCGGCCATTGCGACTACAAAAATTGTAATGACGCCGTTCATTTGGATGCCATGCGTTCCCACGGAATCCACATTTCAGTCTTTGGTTCAGATTGTCCTGGCTGTGTGCTCTGGAGGCATATTCATCACAAGTCGGCAGGGCAGCCACCTTGGAGACGGTCATGAAAGGCAATATAAAGAATACAGCGACAAGAAATGCCCTGCAGACCCCAGCAAATTTAGATCCCATAACGATTTTTCCTTATACATTCCAAACAAGACCAAGTATCTCAGAGATAGTTCGGTTTGTTTAAACGGTCTCCGCCGATTTTATAATTGGATCCCGGTTATTGTTATGCGGCGAACGCAATTTGTCAACGTAAATCCGACTCGGAGCACGGCACCGAGGTGAGGTTAATGCATTTTGTGGGTAGACGGAGCGGTTGCTGGTTGCGGCATTGAATTTGATCTGATTCTCTTGGAATATTGATTCGGAGGGAGTGGCCATGGACATTTTCGCTAAAAAACCTTGTCTTTCGTTAATTCTCGATCATTTTTCTCGCATAAAGGATAGCCGACAGAGCTGGAAAGTGATGTATCCGCTGCATGAGGCTCTGTTTCTCGTCGTCTCCGGCACCATCGCCAGTTCGGATGAATACGACGATATTGTCGATTGGGGGAAGCTCATTTTTCCTTTCTGAAACAGTTTTCATCATTTTAAGGAGACAGGATATGTGCTACTCAAAGGGAAGTCACACAATTTTTCATCATCGCTATCACATTGCATCATCGCTATCACATTGTATGGATTGCCAAATATCGCTACCATGTGTTGTAAGGGAAAATGCGCGAACGTATTCGTGATATTATCAGGCAAGTAAGTGACGAAATGGGTGTCACCATCGTCAGGGGTGTTCTGTCAACGGATCATGTCCACATGTTCGTCGAGATCCCGCCAAGTCTTGCCGTCAGTTGCTTCGTGCAGAAGGTGAAGGGTCGCTCACCGCACAAAATCCAGCGGGAGTTTCCTGAGTTACGCAAACGATACTGGGGGCAAAAATTCTGGGGCAGGGGGTGTTTCTCGACTACAAGCGGTACAATTACCGATGACGTGATACTTCAGTATATTGAGTCACATAATCCTACCGACGCCAGTCGGTAAGTGGTTTAGTACGACATCCCTTGCGCCGACTGGTTGCGAACGATCATGCACCGCATCGATCATTAGCTGTTTTCAGCCTGTTTTTCGTCTTGGGTTGCAGACGTTTGGCCCGACAAGGAAGGGCAGATCGCCAACGACAGCAAGACTTCGCGACGCAGCCATAATCGGGCAAACGGCAAGCGGTCGCTGCATCTGGTCTCCGCCTTCGCCACCTCGTTCCGGCTTGCCGTGATCCGACAGACAAAAGAAAGCGTGAATTGCAACGGCGTTTCGACAGTATTTTCACCAGCAAAACCGGCTTTGTGCTGCTTGACCAGCAGCTCGAACGGCTGCACGCGCAAAAGGACGATATGCTGCGCGTGCTTGATCATCCAGGCATTCCGCTGCACACAAACGGCTCGGAAAACGATAATCGCTGCGAGGTCACCAAACGTAAAATATCAGGCGGCACCCGCTCTGACACGGGCCGTCAGTGTCGCGATGCTTTCTTGTCGCTGATGAAAACCTGCGCAAAGCTGAAGGTGAGTTTCTGGGACTATCTTGGGTGCAGGCTCAATGTGCCCGGTGCCAAAAACATCCCGCCACTGCCAGACCTCATCCGCGCCCACGCAACAAGCTGACATCCCGGCCTTTTGCCGAGTTTACTGATCATTCCTTGCAATTTACCAGCGGATACATAAAGACAACCGGACATGGATCAAAAGGTGGAAATACTGATAAGTAGCGGCTGTTGCATGCCCCCGCAACCATCGCCACTTGCCGGTTTGTTTTTTGGCTATTCCTGTCATCAAGCAGGGTGGCTAAATCACCGTGGATTTCCAGGTCATAGTCTTTTTCACGCGGATGAATGACGATTTTGCGGATCAGCGCCCGAATGCCGGTAAAGGCCTCGTCGCGCAAAAGGGCATCATCGCCGTCGAGGGCTTCCTGCAGGCATTCGACCTTCTGGCGGTAGAGATCGGCGGCGCTGGGGTGGAGCTCTACGATGGGCGGATCATCGGCCCGGGCCAGCTCAATGTTGATTTCCTTGCGGCGCGTTTCCAGCCTGTCCAGTTTCACCAGTAGTGGTTTGTGATCGCCGACCCCGTCGACAATCCGCGCTTCCTTTCTCTTGATCTCGCCTATTTCGCGCTCAAGCCGCGAGCGCTTTTTCCTTATATCGGTGGTCAGGCGTTTCATTTCTTTGCGATATTCGCCGATTGCCTCGGCCACAGTGTCCGGCTCCAGCAGATATTTTTTCAGCCCGTCGAACACCCGGCTTTCGATCCTGTCGATGGAATAGGTATGCCGGTTATCGCAGGTGTGCCCTTGTTGACCCGCGCCGAACAGGCGACCCTGTTGCGATTGTACAAAATATACGAACTGCCGCAGCAGCCACAGGAAAGCAGGCCGGAAAGCACTCTTTTCCTGTGGCTGCTGCGGCAGTTC
>Ga0114931_10011813_pt1 | contig 10281 bp, 12 predicted proteins | sample 2SBtaG_FD_89579 | JGI IMG/M metagenome (GOLD analysis project Ga0114931, IMG submission 89579) | Deep subsurface microbial communities from Kolumbo volcano to uncover new lineages of life (NeLLi) - 2SBTROV14_V59a metaG | ecosystem: Environmental > Aquatic > Marine > Volcanic | place: Kolumbo... | reverse complement strand
GATCGACATTTACAAGTTTATCATCATCGCGCAGGTCGTGGTGAGTTGGCTGATCGCCTTTGGGGTGATCAACATGCAAAATCAGTTCGTGAGAAGCGTCGCCCAGGCGCTCTATCAATTGACCGAACCGGCCCTGCGCCAGATTCGCAAAATAGTGCCATCAATGGGCGGGCTTGATTTTTCGCCGCTCATTCTGCTTCTTGGGGTGATGTTTGTGCAAAGATTGATTAATGAGTTGTTCTTCAGGACTATGATCTATGGGGCTCTGGGGGGGTGAGGGTGCAGCTTCCGGTGTTGTGTTGGAAGCAAAGTGGCACGGCCGATGCGGCGCGCGTCTGTCGGTGCGCCTCACGCCCAAAGCTGCGCACAACAAAGTGGTCGGGGTCATTGCGGCGCAAGAAGGCAAAACCGTGCTCAAAGTGGCGGTGACCGCAGTTCCCGAAAAAGGCAAGGCCAATGCCGCGCTGGTCAAGTTGCTCGCCAAATCTCTGGGCCTGCCCAAATCGGCGTTTTTGATCACTTCCGGGCAAAGTGACAGAAACAAACAGATTTTTATTGAGGCGCAAGCGGGTGAGGTGCGCCGGCGGCTTGATAAAATGTTGAAGGAAATCCCATGACAGGGCGGGTGATTGACGGTAAGGCCTTTGCTTCTGATGTGCGCGCCCGTGTGGGCAGCGCTGTGGAAAGGCTCAAGAATGAACACGGGATCACCCCCGGATTGGCGGTGGTTCTGGTGGGCGATGATCCGGCCAGTGAGGTTTATGTCCGCAATAAAGGCGTGGCGACGCGCGAAGCGGGGATGACCTCCCTTGAGTTCAAAATGCCCGATGATATGTCTGAGGCCGCGCTTTTGGCGCAGGTGCGCGCGCTGAATGACGACCCGGCCGTGCACGGCATTCTGGTGCAGTTTCCCCTGCCCGGCCACATTGACAGATCCCTTGTCATTGCGGCCATCGACCCGGCCAAGGATGTGGATGGTCTGCATCCCGTGAATGCCGGGCGTCTGATGGCGGGTCTGAACGGTCTGGTGCCCTGCACGCCGCTCGGCTGCCTCATGCTGATCAAAGACAGTCTGGGGGATTTGAGCGGCAAGCGGGCGCTTGTTCTCGGGCGCTCCGCGCTGGTGGGCAAGCCTCTGGCGCTGCTTTTGCTGGGCGAGAATTGCACGGTGACGATGGCCCATTCGCGCACGGTGGATGTGGCGGGCGAGTTCCGCCGCGCCGATATTCTGGTGGCGGCGGTGGGGCGGCCACATTTTGTTAAAGGTGACTGGATCAAACCAGGCGCTCTTGTGATCGATGTCGGGATCAACCGGGTGCCTGCGCCGGAGAAGGGGGCGGGAAAAACCCGCCTGGTGGGGGACGTTGATTTTGCCGCCGCGCGCGACGTGGCGGGCGCCATCACGCCGGTGCCAGGCGGCGTTGGTCCCATGACCATCGCTTGTCTGTTGCTGAACACATTACATGCAGCCTGCATGCAGGCGGGTGTTGAAATCCCTTATGTGTGAGAGAAATGTGCGCTTATTTAGTCCCCTGCTTTAAGACTTTCTCTTCAGTCACCACCACAACTTTTCCCATCACCTTGCGCGCCGCCAGCACTTCAAGCGCTTTGGTTGTTTGAGACAAGGGATAAGTGGCGAAAATGTGCGGTTTCACTTTGCCACCCAGATACATTTCCATCAGTTCACGGACGTTATCCCTATGCAGATCGGGTTCGCGATTGGCTGACGCCCCCCAGAACACGCCGACGATGGAACAGCTTTTCAGTAAAGTGAGATTAAGCGGAATTTTGGGGATGGTGCCCGAAGCGAACCCGATCACCAGATAACGACCACTCCAGTTAATGGCGCGTAAGGAAGGTTCGGCATAAGTACCGCCCACGGGGTCATAGACCACATCCGGTCCGCCGCCACCGCATATTTCTTTGATGTCTTTTGAAAAGCTGCGTTGCTGGTCTGTGTCCAGCGTGCCTACCGGGTAGAGCAGTGTTTCCTCGGCGCCATGAGCTTTGGCGGTCGCTAGCTTGTCTTGTGACGAGGCGGCGGCGATCACGCGTGCGCCCATGGCATGGCCCAGTTCGACGGCGGCCAGTCCCACCCCGCCTGCCGCGCCCAGCACCAGCAGTGTCTCTCCTTTTTTCAGGCGCCCCCGGTCTTTCAGCGCGTAATAGGACGTGCCGTAGGTGAAGAGGAAGGCGGCGGCCGTGACAAAATCCATCTCATCAGGGATGATGATCACGCCCTTTTCGCTGGTCACCACCTGCTCGGCAAAACCGCCCCAGCCCGGCGCGGCGATGACCCGGTCCCCCACTTTGAGACGGGTGGCCCCTTGACCGAGGGCACTCACCACGCCGGCCACCTCGCCGCCGGGCGAAAATGGCATGGGGGGTTTGAACTGGTATTTGTCGGCGATGATCAAGAGATCGGGGAAATTCACCCCGCAGGCTTTGACGTCGATGCGCACTTGAGCCTCGCCCGGCGCGGGGCTGTTAATTTCTTCCACCACCAGAGTGTCCGGTGGCCCGAATTCCTTGCATAAAACAGCTTTCATGAGAGTTTCCCGCGTGAGAGACGATGGATAAGACGAGACGGATCTAACACAGGCAGGGGCAAAAATCGACGGGGCTTTTCCAGGCGCGCCGCGACAGGTGGCGGGGAATGCGCAAATAATGGTAGGGGTAAGCCCATGAGTGGATATTTCGGTATTGGGGTCGAGGGCCTCAGCAAACCCATGAATGCAGGCAGCTTGTTTCGCACCGCCAATGCGTTTGGCGCCAGCTTTGTCTTCACCATCGGCGCCACCTATCATCTGGCGCACGGGCAACGGGCGGATACATCCCGCGCCGTGCGGTCTTTGCCGCATTATGACTGGGCGGATTTGAGCGCGCTGGTGTTGCCCAGAGGGTGTCCGCTGATCGGTGTGGAATTGCTGGAAGAGGCGTGTGAGCTGCCGCGCTTTCGCCACCCTGTACGGGCCGCCTATGTGCTGGGGCCCGAACGGGGCAGCGTCTCTCCTGATCTGATGGCCCGCTGCGACGAAGTGATTCAGATTCCCACCCAATTCTGTGTGAATGTCGCCATCGCCGGGGCTCTGGTCATGTATGACCGGCTGATCAGCACCGCCCGCTTCGGCGCGCGGGCCCAGAATCTGGGCGCCCCCCGCGCCCTGCCGGCCCCCGAGACGTGGCGCGCGCCGCCAGAAAGGAGCGCATCCAGGTCTTTTGAAAAGGGTTGAGCTGGCCAAAGGACGCCGCCATATTTTTGACGCAGAGCCGGGACTACATAGAGCCCCCGGCGGGCCTGACGAAAAGGGAATTAACACTAAAAATGCCGGGTAATATTTGTTAGACAAGGGAACTGAGAATCGAAAAAGAGCGGCCCTGTCCGGGGCGTTTCGGGGATAAGCGAGTGCAGGTGATGATGATCGTACAATCAGTATTTTTGAGGCAAGCGGCCAGAATTCTTATGGCTGCCGGGTTTGTTGCCGGTCTGGGCCTGGGGGCGGCGCGGGCAGAATCGCCCAAAACTCTGGGCACATTCAAAGACTGGAGCGCCTATTTACTCACTGAAGGGGGGAAGACGGTTTGTTTTGCGGTCGCACAACCCCAGGACAAACTCCCGAAAAACGCCAAACATGGCGATGTGTTCCTTTTGATCTCTAACTGGAAAGGGGGCGCCAAGGGCGAGCCCTCTCTGGTGACCGGCTATTCCTTCAAAACAGGCAGTGCCGTCACCGCTGAGATCGGCTCCGCCAAATGGAACCTCTTCACCAAGGACAATAGTGCCTGGCTCCGGGAAGCGGCAGATGAGAAAAAGTTGCTCAACGCCATGAAACGTGGCAGTTCCATGCGCATGAAAGGCACGTCCGCCCGTGGCACCGCCACTGAATATCAGATTTCCCTGTCCGGCGTGACCAAGGCGATTAATGCCATCAACGCTTCTTGCAAATGATCCGCCGGGGGTGGCGCCGGCATCCCCCACGGATCTGATCGGCCTCAACCGGGCTGAACTCAGTGATGCCATGCGCACCGTGGGCGTTCCCGAGCGCGCCGTGCGCATGCGGCAAAACCAGATCTGGCATTGGGTGTATCATCGCGGCGTGCGCTCTTTTCTGGAGATGACCACAATCGCCAAAGACATGCGCGGGCTTCTGGCGGATCATTATACGTTGAAGCGGCCCACCATCGTCAGTGCACAAACGTCATGTGACGGCACACGCAAATGGCTGCTCAGCCTGGCCCCCGGCGTTGAGGTGGAGACGGTCTATATTCCTGAAGAAGGGCGCGGCACGCTGTGCATTTCAAGTCAGGTCGGGTGCACGCTGAATTGCACATTTTGTCATACCGGCACGCAGAAATGGGTGCGCAATTTGACCCCCGGCGAGATTGTCGGCCAATTGATGCTGGCGCGGGACGAACTTGACGACTGGCCGGAGATCGGGGTGGGCAGTGCGCAGGCGCGCGCCATCACCAATATCGTGATGATGGGCATGGGTGAGCCGCTGTATAATTTCGACAATGTCGCGCAAGCTCTTCGCATCATCGCCGATGGCGATGGCATGGCCATCTCAAAACGGCGCATCACAGTGTCGACGGCCGGCGTCGTGCCTGAAATCGCCCGCTGCGGCCATGAGATCGGCGTGTTGCTGGCGATCTCCCTTCACGCCGTGCGCGACGATGTGCGTACCCTGCTGGTGCCGCTCAATAAAAAATATCCCCTCGCCGCGCTGATGGAGGCCTGCCGCACTTATCCGGGGCTGGCCAATTCGCGGCGCATCACGTTTGAATACGTCATGCTGAAAGATGTCAATGACAGCCCGGCAGAGGCGCGCGCGCTGGTCCAGCTTTTGAAAGGCATTCCCGCCAAGGTCAATCTCATTCCTTTCAATCCCTGGCCTGGTGCGCCCTATGAATGTTCAAGCGATGAGACCATCGAAGCCTTTGCCCGTATTTTGATGCGCGCGGGCTATGCCAGCCCGGTCAGGAAACCCCGTGGACGGGATATTCTGGCGGCCTGCGGGCAGTTGAAATCCACCAGTCAGAAACGGCGCGCCAGCCAGAAAGCCGGTGTGTAAAAACTTTACAGGAGGCGGGAATGTATATCGGCGTCAATGACACGCGTCTCTTTTTCGATGTGGAAGGCGCGAAACTGGCGGAGGAGGAGGCGTGTCTGGCCAACCGGCCAACGCTCATCGTGCTGCATGGCGGCCCCGGTTTTGACCATTCGTTTTTTGGCAATGACCATGCGCTTTTGAGTGACAGGGCGCAGATCGTCTATGTCGAATTTCGCGGCAACGGCCTGTCGGACCGCTCATCGCCCGAAAATCTCACTCTCGATCAGTGGACGGATGATATCGCGGGACTGATTGATGTCCTGGGTATTGAAAGACCCGTGCTGTTAGGGTTTTCGTTTGGCGGGTTCATCGCCATAAAATTCGCCGCCCGCTATCCCGATAAACTCTCAAAGCTGATTCTGGTCAGCACGCTGGCCAAAGTGATCCCTGAACGCAGCGCGGAGATGTTCGGTCGTCTGGGAGGCCCAGAGGCGCGCAAATTGGCTGAAGCGCTTTTTTCCGGCGGCGGCACGGATGTGCAGCGGCGCTTCTTTGAAACATGTATTCCGCTTTACTGGGCCGGGCGTCCACGCCTTGACCGGTTTGCCCGCAGCCAGGGTCCGGCGGAGCTGTTTGATCACCTCATTGAAAACATCATTCCTTCAATGGATCTGAGCGGAGAGGCGCGCGCCATCACATGCCCCACCCTGATGATTTCGGGAGATGAAGATCCCATCACCACGCCCAAAGACATGGACGATCTGGCGAACGCCATTCTTGATAACGTGCTGACATTCGAGCGCATCGCCGGGGCGCGTCATTTTATTGCCGACGACGCGCCGGAGAAATATTTTGATCTCATCGGGCGGTTCATTTCATCATGACGCAGACCCGCGCCAGATCGCCGGACGACCTGCTTGCCGCCAACAAGATTTGGGCGGCGAAAAAACTTCAAACCGAAGCGGAGTTTTTTAAGCGCTTGAGCCTGGTCCAACAGCCAAAGATCCTGTGGATTGGCTGCTCCGACAGCCGCGTGCCCGCCAATGAAATCGTCGGCCTGCAACCGGGTGAAATGTTCGTTCACCGCAATGTCGCCAATGTGGTGCCGCACAGCGATATGAACGCGCTCGCGGTGATTCAGTATGCGGTCGAAATGCTGAGCATCGAACATATCATCGTCACGGGACACTATGGCTGCGCCGGCATCCGGGCGGCCCTGTCCGATACCGATCACGGCCAGATCGACAACTGGCTGGCGCACATCAAGGACGTCATCCACGCGCATGATGAGGAGATTTCAGCGCTGAAGGGTGTCCAAGCGCGCGAGGACCGCCTGTGCGAGCTGAACGTGATGACGCAGGTGCGCAATGTCGCCAAGACCTCCATCGTTCAGAAAGCCTGGCGGGGCGGGGCGGCGCTCACCGTGCATGGCTGGATCTACCGCCTCGCTGACGGCGTGTTGCATGATCTCGACATCGGCCTGTCGGCGACATCCGATCTCCACCCGGCCTACCGGATTGAGAATGACTGAGGCGCTTGCGTGCTTGTGTCTATTGCCTATAGTGCGCGCCAAACTTATGTGAGTGATCAAAATGAGCAAAATCAATAAAGTGGTGCTGGCTTATTCCGGCGGCCTCGACACCTCGATCATCCTGAAATGGCTGCAGGAGACTTATGGCTGCGAGGTGGTGACGTTCACCGCCAATCTCGGCCAGGGGGAGGAGCTCGAACCGGCGCGCAAAAAAGCCGAGCTCATGGGCATCAAGGAAATCTACATCGAGGATCTGCGCGAGGACTTTGTGCGCGACTATGTGTTTCCGATGTTCCGGGCCAATGCGGTCTATGAAGGGGTTTATCTGCTGGGCACCTCCATCTCCCGGCCGCTGATTGCCAAGCGCCAGATTGAGATCGCCCACGAAACGGGCGCGGACGCGGTGTGCCATGGCGCCACCGGCAAGGGCAATGACCAGGTGCGCTTTGAGCTTGGCTATTATGCGCTCGACCCGGACATCAAAGTGATCGCGCCGTGGCGGGAATGGGATTTGCATTCACGCTCGGATCTGATCGCCTTTGCCGAGGCCCATCAGATCGCTGTGCCTAAGGACAAACGCGGCGAAGCGCCGTTTTCCTGCGACGCCAATCTGCTGCACACGTCCAGTGAAGGCAAGGCGCTGGAAGATCCAAACGCAGAAGCCCCGGAACATGTGTACCAGCGCACGGTCAGCCCGGAAGACGCGCCTGATACGCCCACAATCATCGAGATCGGCTTTGAAAAAGGCGATGCGGTGTCCATTGACGGCAAGGCATTGTCGCCCGCCGCGCTTCTGACACAGCTCAACGACTATGGCCGCGCCAACGGCATCGGGCGGCTCGATCTTCTGGAGAACCGTTTTGTCGGCATGAAGTCGCGCGGCATTTACGAGACGCCCGGCGGCGCGATTCTGCTCGCCGCCCACCGCGGCATGGAGGAAGCGACGCTGGACAAAGGCGCGGCGCACCTCAAAGACGAGCTGATGCCGCGCTATGCGGAATTGATTTATAACGGCTTCTGGTTTGCGCCCGAGCGCGAGATGCTGCAGGCCGCCATCGACGCCTCGCAAGAATTCGTCACGGGAAAAGTGCGCCTCAAACTCTATAAGGGGGCGGCCAGCGTCATCGGCCGCACTTCGCCTTATTCTCTCTACTCGGAGGAAATCGCCACCTTTGAAAAGGACAGCGTTTACGACCAGAAGGACGCGGAAGGCTTCATCAAGCTCAACGCGCTCAGATTACGGCTGCTGGCCAAGCGGCGGGGGCGTTAAGCTTAATAAAAGCTTCAGCGCATCCATAATGCCAATTCGTTCTGGTCGTGGTTTCATACCTCTTGAGCGTACAGCCTGGTGCGTCCGGCTTTGTGAGTGAATTATAAAATAGGACCCTTTCTCCTTTTGATGACACTGTCAGAGAACAGAACAGCGACACGTAGTCCTTGCCGCCGAAGAAAATAATCGGTTCCGTTGTCTCTAGTGAAAGCATGCAGAAGTCTTTGTATCGATCCTGTTTTTTTCTTCTCTTGTACTTGTTTTCTCTTTTCGCGGCAGCACTGAAGGTGATGTCATAGTTCGGGGTCAGAAAGTCGGCGGCAATCAGGCCCCATCCGGCTGAAAGGATGTAAACTTTCTCAAGACCAAATTTTTCTACCAGCTTTCGGTATATTCCATTCTCATAGAGTTGCCAGGCAGGCAGGAGACCCAATGGATTACTGCCGGGGTTCCTGTTGTATTCGAGAAGCCAGTCTCTCCATGACATACCTGAATCGGAGATGTCATCCGGTCTGGCGTAGACATGATGGGTGCTTTCAGGGGCCATTTCCGGATTGGCAACAAAAAGAACGGGCATGCCACCCCGACAGGTGAGGCACCCGGCTTCAGGATTCTTCCGGGCCGCGCATTGAATGATGATGATCATGCAATTTTTCCTGTTTGTTCGACAAAACGCTCCAGTATTTCAAGGAAAGCCGGATTATATTTTTCATCCACGTGGTTGGAGTTCCATAATCCCGATTTTTGAATCTTCTCTCTATTGCAATATTGACCGAGCCACCCTTCAGATGGCGGGTCAAGGGGAGCTCTCTCATAATTGCTGAGCAGTGCTATCGCATTTCGCTCAATATATCCCCTCAAACTCTCTGGCCCGGGATCGTCTTCGGCCGCAAGCCACAGAAACGGCATTGCTCCGATGGCCTCACTTACTGCGCGTTCCAGAGTCTGTTCAGACTGTCTGATCTCACGCGGTGCTGAATTGCCTTGTCCCCAGGTTAGACTCTGATAATTGTCCTTTTCAATAAGGGCAGTACCTACCAACAGTCTGAATATTGATCCGCGATGGTTTCCACCATGGGAAGCTGCTTGCCCTCTGTGTTGTGACAAACGTGTCCAGAGTTTTGTTTTGGAACCCGTTTTGAGGGCATGTGTTCCCACACGAACAATCCGAAGGCCTGCACCAGAGTCTGATCGTAATTCCCCATCTTCAAAGAAAAAGTAGAGTCCGCGCTGAGGCCAGTCCATACGTCCATCGCTGTGAGAGAGCTTTCGCCTGCCGCCAGTGGACTTCTCGAGTTTGTCGAGCAGTGCATAAAACTTTATAATATGACCTAATCGCGCCATAATGAGTCCTTGTCGTCCCAAAGTGATTCAATTAAATCCGATTATAATTCTCCAGTGAAAACAGAGTACCAACTCGTGGGAGGAACCTCTAATGGATTACGAGATAGTAACCGATCAGGCTGCAAGCCTGGAGGCATTTCACACATTGCGCACGACCTTTTCCATTGGTGCTCAGTATTTTAAGCAACATGAACTGGGCTGGCAATCACAGCATGGACAATTCGACCTCTATTGGCATGCGCGCCTTGGAATTTGGGGCGTATTTGAACCACAACCACCTGTGTCATCTGGCCGCCGTTTCTGGATTTTATTTGGGACCAGTAATCCTTCGGAGCAGGCAATGCTGCCCATTACAGTTGAAATAAATCCACCACATGAGGGCATCGATGCAAGAGTGGGGGGAGCGTTTCTCAGAGATGAAAAGGGGAGGACTTTTATCGCTCACAACGGCAGAGTGGGTGGCGGCAGAAAAGGAATTGGACAGTCAGCATTTATGGATTTCCTACGTTCACGTGATTATCAGGGAAATTGGCAATTAATTATTCAACCCGGTGGCCGCACGCGCATCGTCAATATTATCTCGGCCATCGATGCCAAAGACCTGGCGCAATCAACTGCGCTCTATGTTCATGAAGTTGCGAAGTTCAAAGAATTTGTGACACGAACTTGAAACGTTCCTCTGTTCGTTTATGCGATAGCGGTTTTTCCAAATAAGACAACACCTCTTGCCTTATTAGAAGGGTGTGATGAAAACAATTTATAATCAATGCATTAGAAGAGATAAATAGTGACAAACCTTGGGCCACACCGACGATATTGATGGATTTCCTACGGCAAGCCCGGGAAGCTGTCGACGAACTGGATGGTGAAGTCGGGGAAGCTGTCGACATACTGGATTTTGATATCGCCGGAGCCGGTCACCATTTTCCATTGGCCGCATTCATCGGGAAAGCTGTCGACGCGCTGCACTTTGAGGTCAGGAAAGCTGTCCACGATCTGAACCTTGAAGTCGGGAAAGCTGTCCACCACGCGCACCTCGCCCCGCAGGCCGATGCCGTCCATTTCGCAGGACGGTAAGGCGCCTG
>Ga0114931_10011812_pt1 | contig 10282 bp, 7 predicted proteins | sample 2SBtaG_FD_89579 | JGI IMG/M metagenome (GOLD analysis project Ga0114931, IMG submission 89579) | Deep subsurface microbial communities from Kolumbo volcano to uncover new lineages of life (NeLLi) - 2SBTROV14_V59a metaG | ecosystem: Environmental > Aquatic > Marine > Volcanic | place: Kolumbo... | reverse complement strand
TGAGTTTCCACTTTTTCCCATTTCCCAAGCGGTGGCATAACTCGATGCTTGAGCTTGAGGACATCCCAGAAGGCTGATAAATACAAAGGCACTAAAAATAGAAAGAATTTGGGTAAATTTCACTTTAAAGAAAGTCTAGCACTCCCTCGATAAAAGAAGCAAAGATGGATCAGTATCTGAATAGAAGAACTTTTTGTATTGTCTCGCACCCTGATGCGGGAAAGACGACCTTGACTGAAAAGCTATTGCTATATGGTGGGGCTATTCACGAAGCGGGAACAGTAAAAGCTCGAAAGGCAGCCCGTTATGCTACCAGTGATTGGATGGAGATCGAAAAGCAGCGCGGGATCTCGGTGACTTCTTCCGTTCTTCAATTTGATTACCAAAACTGTCGAATTAATCTTTTGGACACACCTGGTCACCATGATTTTAGCGAAGACACCTATCGGGTGCTCACGGCAGTGGACTCCGCCCTCATGGTTGTGGATGGTGCAAAGGGAGTGGAAGCCCAAACGAAGAAACTCATGCGAATTTGTAGTGAGCGAAAGATTCCCGTCATTAGTTTTGTAAATAAGCTTGATCGTGAGTGTCGAAATCCTATTGAACTTTTGGATGAAATTGAATCGGTTTTGCATATTAAGGCCTGTCCTTTGACTTGGCCGATTGGATCCGGTCGAAGCTTTCAGGGAATTTATCATCTTCCTTCAAAGGCCTTTGCGAGGTTTCAGCCGGACACTGAAAAAATCGAATGGGTTCAGACCCAAGGAATCGATGATCCCGTATGGGAAAGTTTAATTCCCGCAGATCAACGAGAGGAGTTTTGCGAGCAGTTAGAGCTGATCGAGGGAATTTACGATCCCTATACGGCTGAGGCTTATTTGGGGGGAAACCAAACTCCCGTATTTTTTGGAAGCGCATTGAAGGATTTTGGGGTGGAGTCACTTTTAAAGGAATTTTGCCAAATTGCTCCTCCGCCCTTGCCGCGATTGGCGATGGAACGAATTGTGGAACCCGGGGAGAAAAATTTTTCAGGTTTCATTTTTAAGATTCAGGCCAATATGGATCTTCGACATCGAGATCGAATTTCTTTTTTGCGGATTTGTTCGGGTAAATTCAAAAAAGGAATGAGCGTGTTTCATATGCGTCTAGAGCGGAATATGCGGGTCAACAATACCTTTCAATTTCTTGCTTCCAAAAGAGAACAAGTCGAAGAAGCTTTTGCGGGAGATATTATTGGTCTTTATGACACCGGGGATTTTAAAATCGGAGACACCTTGACCGAAAAAGAAAAGCTATCTTTTTTAGGGATTCCCAATTTTGCTCCTGAAATGTTTAAAAAAGTAGTTCTGAAAACTCCCTTAAAATCAAAACAATTGAAGACTGGCCTTCAGCAGCTCTGCGAAGAAGGGGCATCACAGGTTTTTTATCCCCAAAACTCCAACGACATTGTGATTGGTGTGGTTGGGCAGCTGCAGTTTGAAGTCATTTCTCATCGATTACAGAATGAATATTCGGTGGAGGCAAAGTTCGAAAACTGTCCTTATCGTTTGGCACGTTGGGTCTTGCCGAAGGATTCCAATTCTAAAAAATTCGAGGACTCTCTGCGCGATCTGTCGAAAAGCTATAATACGGTCTTATCGAAAGACGCCGAAGAGCGTGATGCCATCCTAGTTTCCTCTGAATATGCCTTAAACAAGGCCATGGAGCGTTATCCGGATCTTCGTTTTTCAGACACTTCTGAGATTGTCAGTCGAAGTGATTGAGAGGCAATATCTCTTGGCCTAACAAAAAAACGTCGCGCGCTCTGCTGGGCAACAATGATTGCGGCAATTAAACGGCTAACTTGCCGTTGCACTTCGACTTTTAACTGAGTTAAACTGAAATCGAAATTCTTGCAAGGGCTTCGGTCTTTGAAGAGTTTTGATAAAAAACAACTAAGTTTTTACAACTAATTTTTTGAGAGGTGAGAGTTTCTTAAAGAAGAAAAGGAGTTCAATCATGTCGGCGCGTGCAGAAGCCATTCGTTCCGCTATATCTCGTGAAACCAGAAAAATTAATCGTCCTAAAGATTCATTAGGCAAACCTCTTCCAGTCAGTGATTTTTTTGGAAGTCTTACCTTTGGTCTCGACGATATGAAAGAAAAATTGCCGAGAGAGTCTTATGAGACCCTGATGGGGATGGTGAACAAGGGTCAACGCCTAACCAAAGAAGTCGCCGATGAGATTGCTGGCGTTGTAAAAGATTGGGCCATCAGCCTAGGCTGTACGCATTTTTGTCATTGGTTTCAGCCAATGACAGGGCTAACGGCGGAAAAGCATGACGCCTTTATAACCAATCAGCCCTCTGAAACTGGACAACCCCATGTTCTCGAAAAGCTTTCGGGGAGTGCCTTTTTACAGTCTGAACCCGACGCCAGCTCATTTCCAAGCGGTGGGATGAGAAATACCTTTGAAGCTCGGGGCTATACCGCTTGGGATCCAATGAGTCCTTTATTTGTGATGGCGCATACAAACGGCCGAATTCTTTGCGTACCTTCTGCTTATATTAGTTATTATGGTCATGCTTTAGATAACAAAACGCCTTTGCTTCGTTCCATACAGGCCTTGTCAGACGGAGCCGTAGGATTTCTAAAGCTCATTGGTGATGTAGACGTTAAATCGGTTCACGTCACACTTGGAGCGGAACAAGAATATTTCTTGATTGATGAAGCCATGTATTCGCTTCGACCCGATCTGATTATGACGGGGCGAAGTTTAATGGGAGGTGTTTCAACTCGGCATCAACAATTTGAAGACCATTATTTTGGGAGTATTCCTTCTCGCATTCTTGCCTTTATGCAAGAGGTCGAACAAGAAATGTATCGCTTAGGGGTGCCTTTGAAAACTCGTCACAATGAAGTGGCTCCTTCGCAATTCGAAGTGGCGCCGATTTTTGAAGATGCGAACCTCAGTAGTGATCACAATTGTCTTTTGATGGATATGCTTCGTCGGATTGCCTTGCGGCATAAGTTGGTTTGTCTGTTGCATGAAAAACCCTTTGCGGGAATTAACGGAAATGGGAAACATTGCAATTGGAGTCTTTCAACTAATCGGGGAGACAATCTTTTAGATCCTGGAAAAACGCCCCACCAAAGCTTACGATTCTTAGCGGTTTTGGCTGCTGTCCTGAAAGCGGTGCAGGATCATGCGGCGGTGATTCGTGCGGGAATTGCTTCGTCCGGAAATGACCATCGTTTAGGGGCCAATGAAGCGCCGCCCGCGATTATCAGCGTCTTCTTGGGCGATACATTATCGAAGATTTGTGGCCGGTTAGAAGTTGGAGAAATTATCGAAGATTCTCCTGAGGAAACTGTGATTAGCTTGGGGGTTTCAAGTTTGCCGGTCGTCTCAAAAGACAATACCGATCGCAATCGAACCTCGCCCTTTGCTTTTACGGGAAACAGATTTGAGTTTCGAGCAGTTGGGGGATCTTCGAATATTGCCGTTCCGGTTAGCTTTTTAAATGCGGCCGTTGCTCAATCTTTTAATGAGATGGCCAAGCGATTGTCACAAAAACTAGAAAACGGAACATCGCGGGATGAAGCTCTTTTAAACTTGATCACTGAAGTCGTGAAAGAATCGAAGGACTGTCGTTTTGAAGGCAATAATTATGCGAAGGAATGGGTGGCGGAGGCCAAAAAGCGAGGGCTGCCCAATTTGTTGAACACTCCAGAAGCAGTAAAAGTTTTATCGGACCAAAAAGCAACGGGCTTTCTTATTGAGAGCAAAGTCTTAAATAAGGAAGAACTTCTTTCTCGCTATAATGTGATGCTCGAAAGATATTCTAAGCAAATTGATATGGAGGCAAAAACTCTTATTGAGTTGGTGGATACCTATGTGTTGCCTTCCGTGGAAAAAGAATTAATCACTCGGGCGAGCTTAGTGGAACAACTTAGCTCTGCAAAAGTAAAGACATCTCTTGAGCTAGCAAAAGAACGTCTCTCAAATCTCGAGACGGACTATGCCAATCTTTTAAAACTGCGAGCAGAACTTCAGCAAACTTTAAAGAAGGCCGAAAATCAAAAGGACGATCTTAAACTTTCTGAATTTTATGCAGAAAAAGTAATGCCAGCGATGGCAAAGCTTCGAGAAACGACCGATCAATTAGAAGGACAAATCTCCGATGAACTTTGGGCCTTACCAAAATATCGCGAGATGCTGTTTATTTGCTAACACTTCCTTTCAAAAGCCCATCTTTGACTCATGGTCAACGAATGGAAAAGTAAAATGTAGCTTTTTCCGTTAAGGCAATCCATTTGTGAAATGTAGTTTGAGTCATGAAAACCAAGACATAATGCCGATTTACCGCTGCTGTTGAGGAAGTTCCAAGCCGAAAAGCCAAACCTTTAGACCTTTGACCGAGAGACAATTCTAGGGAAATCCGGCATAAGAAGGCAGCTTTACTTTTGCGTCGTGCATATGGCCAACAGAAGATTGATGAAACCAGCAGTTGGAGAGAGGCGACTGAATCAGGAGACAACGAAATGAACTTACCCAACCCAAGAAAATTCTCGCTTTACCATTGGAAGGGAAGGCGGAGTCAAAACCGAGCCGAGGCAACTCAAAAGGGGGGCGAACCAGATTATTCTGACCCTCTTTGGTGGCTTCAACCTGTCGAGCGCCTTCCCAGGAAACGAATAAGACTTCGGATAAAGAAACCTCGCATGAAAAAGGAATATGCTTAAGAACAAAAGCCATCGAAGCTTTCGAGCCGCTCTAAGGAGCGGCTCTTTTTTTGAACAGTTGAGAAAGAATACCGGCCTTGCTAGGCTTTTAAGGTGTCCACTCAAAGATTTTCGACTAAACCTCCATCCGGATTCCGAGATTTCATTGGCCAACAAGTTATTGAGCGAAATTTGCTCGTATCTCGTATTTCTCGTGTGTATCGAAGCTTTGGGTTTGAGCCAATTGAAACCCCTGCATTAGAAAATCTTGAAATTCTGCAGGGAAGCGGCGGTCAAGAAAATGAGAAGCTGATATTTAAAACTTTAAAACGCGGGGAAAAGCTGACGGATGAACTCGGCAAATCTCCCGCCGATGTCGGAGCCTTGGCTGATTTAGGCCTTCGATTCGATCTTACGGTTCCCCTTTGCCGAGTTGTGGCACAGTACCAAAATGAAATTAAATTGCCCTGGAAGGTTTTTCATATCGCTCCGGTTTGGCGAGCAGAGCGTCCTCAAAAGGGTCGATACCGAGAATTTTTTCAATGTGATGTTGATATTGTGGGCTCCGACTCAATCGCAGCGGAGCTGGAGGTTATTCAAGCTGTTGTAGAGGCCTTTAATCAGGTTCAAGTGTCAGACTTGGTCCTCCATTTGAATCATCGAAGTTTGATTGAAAAAATCGGAGATAAATTCGGCTTTGGTCAAAAAATTTCAGAATTCGCAATTTTATTAGATAAAAAAGATAAACTTCCTTTTGAAAAACTTAAAAGCGAATTGGAAACTTTACTAGGTTCTCGCTTGTCTTCAGAATTTGAAAGTATTTTGCAAGGGGAACTTCCATTTGAAGATCTGAAATCTTTCTGTTCCTCAAGCTATCAATCCTTGTCCTATATGATGGAAGAGCTTGAAAAATTAAATCTTAGTTTGGCTCGGATTGTTTTTGACCCGTCCTTGGTTCGCGGAATGGGGTATTATACGGGAAGCGTATTTGAATTGCGGCACCCTTCGGCGGGCTGTGCGTTGGGCGGAGGAGGTCGTTATGATGGTCTCATTGGGCGCTTTTCCAAAAGTCCTATTCCCGCCGTTGGCTTTAGCATTGGCCTTGAGCGTTTGCTCTTGTTACTCCAAGAAAAACAAAGCTTTTCGGACGAGCTCTCTGTTTTGTTTATTCCCGTAATGAACGAAGCGCTGAGAGGAGATCTTTTCAGTATTGCCAAGGAGTTAAGGGCCAATCAGATTGCGGTTGACGTTTTTCCGGGCGAAGCAAAGCTGAAGAACCAGCTGAAGTTTGCTACTTCCAGGGCTTATCGTTGGGTTTTGTTGGTTGGAGAAGAAGAGCTTCAGTCTGGAGAGTTTCAGTTAAAAGACTTTTCCGATGGCAGTGTGACAAAAATTAATCGCCAAAAGCTTTTGACTCATTTAAAGAGACTTCTCTTACCCGCAAAATAAACTCCAAGAGGGCTGATTCCCATTTCGCCAGTGGGAGGAGAAATGCCATAGCTTTCGTAATATTGCTCCCAGACAACAAAGCTCGTTGAAATGGGGTCCCCAAAAAACATCGGACGAGTTTTAAAGATGGGTTCCTTTGTGGGAAGTCCTTTCCAAGCATCATAAACAAGTTCTGAACAATAGAGTTTTTGGGAATCCATAAAGAACAAATCATCATAAGGGCGGCCGATATATTGCATCGCCCGTTGTGCCGCCTGTTTGGCAAAGCTTCGGTAGCTCTCTTTTGTTCTTCCGATGATATATCCCCCGGGTTGATCTTCCTTGTCCGAAACTCTTTTTAGAACTCGAGTGAGTGGAGTTTTTTTTACGCCTCCATCCGGCCAAGCTTCAATCACCGATACCGATTTGTTTTTCGGATCAACACTGATTATGCCAACATGAGAGAGTCTCGGCCCCGGAACGCTAAATTGCTCCAGAGTGGCGTCTTCGATGGCGTCACATAATTTGCCACAATTTAAATCTAAAAAAATCAAATCCCCGGTATTTAAATTTTGAGGGAGATTTGCAAAAATTTGAAGACCGATCACGGTAATAAGGCTAAGCATGAATCCGATTTATCTAATTTTTGTTCCCCTTGCCAGCGACTAGCTATGCAAATTTTTTAGAGCTCATGGAGCCTTTCTCTGGCGCGTAAGAGCAGTGTTTATGAGCCTTTGCGGCGCTTCTAGCCTATGAGAAAATACATTGATGGTGGGGAGGGTACTCAGTTTACTGTTGAACTGTGGGAATGTATGCCCGCGCCTTCTTTTCATTGTCTTATTTTTCTCTTTCTCGAGTCATTCTTCTTTATTTGCTAAGGAGCTTAAGCCTGGCGTTAGCCGAGAGGCTATCGCCCAGGCTTGGGCTCCAATTATATTTCAAAACTTTTCAGCAGAGTATACGAATCCAAAAAATGAATTCAATCCCGTAGATCATCTGGTGAGCATCTATTTTGATGGAAACAAAGATTTAAGAGATAACGCAGCGAATATTTTTCGTATTACAAACGATCAAGTAGAAAACGCTCTAAAACATGTCCCCGTTTATTATTCAGTAATTGAAACAAAGACCCATTATTATATCAACTATGTGCTCTATCATGCGATTGATGTGAATGTGGCCGTGCATTCTCATGACACCGAAAACATTTGGACGATTGTTCAAAAGGACCATACTCAATTTGGCCATTTGGTTGCTCAAGTGACGAATGCCCATGGCTACCCGATGATTTATTCACCTCATCCAGAACGTCAAAATCGATGGCGCAACAAACTTCATTTTACTTTGGAACAAAAGATAATGTATTTGCTCGACAAAAATTCGAAAGATCACAATCTGGCATCTGGAGTCGAGTATCTTCAAAGAGATGGTTCGCAATCTCTCAAGGTTTATGTGGCGCCTCGGAGTCATGCGATCTATAAATTTAATTCGGTGGCGTGGAAGAAAGATAAAACTACAGGCGCTGTTTACGTGCCGATCGCCTGTGCCACATGTCGAGCTCAAATCAAAGAGGAAGCAAAAGGTTCTTCTATTTTTCAATATGAGTTAGTGAATTGGGACCATGTCATGCGCACCCATCCTATTAATTCCTCAATGTTCGATATGAGGGAGGAAAAAAGTTCAGCCGCAAATACCGCAGGTGTCCGAACTGGTTTTCCCGGTCTTCTTGTCCCGGGCTTTGGTGAAAAGAAAGCAGAAGTTGATTTGTTCTATGCGCTTCATTTTAAAACTCCGTTTGCCCTTTCTGATCCAGCACATGTCCAAATATTTTTTGAGGGGAGCCCGGAGGGAATTAGTCGAGAGTATCTCTATAATCCGTACTACAGGGAACCGATTTACAAAAGTGCTTGGGCAGCTCTTTTGCATTGGACTCTTTATTAACTTTAATCTTTTTTCTTTTTCTTTGTTTTTTTTTGTTCGATATGAGGAGCAACTTTTTCTTTTAGTTGCCGATATTTGGGATTACTTGGCTCCGTACCCAACGCAATTTGAATATTCATATAGGCACTTCGATAATCCCCAGATTGATAAGCTTTAGCTGCAAGTTTATAAAACTTGTCACCAGGGCTACTCGACGACCATTCAGGGCGATGTTTTACTGCTGTAATTGAATTTTCATCGGTGTCGTCATAATCTTCAATTAGATCAATACCCGTAATCTTTGCGTCGTATTTCAGTCGCATTTGCCGATTCGAAAGAACGTGGTAAGCTTCAACGACCTTTGCGTAAATTTGTTTGGCGAGTTCTGCGATTTCTGCATCCTCTTCCGAGAAATATTGATCCGGATGAAACTCTAATGCCTCGTGATGAAAAGCATCCTGAATTTCTGCATCAGAGGCTAAGTTAGATAGTTTCAGAATCTGGTAGTAATTGAGTGTTTTTATCAGTTCTGAAATTGTCTGTAATTCGATCTTCTCGAGCAAACTTCAGCCTCCCATTTAATTCCGTGCAGATCAAAAAAATTGGATGGGATTAGATTCTTTTATTTTCCCAGAATAGACAAATACTTTTCCCGTCAAATCCTCATGGGGGAAGTAAGGCTCCATCCAAAAACCTTCTTCTCTCACTTTCGGCAAATCCGCTTGACCATAGATTTTTTCTCCATTTGAAAGAATAAATTCATAAAGTTGGGCCGAGGGAGCTTTTTCTGAGGCGTGAGGTTTTTCCCCGATGGCCTTCAGGTATCTTGGAATATTAGAAAAATCATTGATGAGGCAGATCCATGCCACTTGATTTTTAGGAATGTGTTTTTCTTTTTCTGACTTGTTTTCAGACAATAATTGAAACTCACTTAATTCAGGCGAAAAATTTTGTATATAACCTTCTGCGAATCCTGATCCTGCTAACGACTCCCCACATTTATAAATAAGGACTCTCGTGGCATTTTCCCATTTGTCCTTCATTTGAACTTCTTTGTACTGCTTTGTCTTTTTCACGGACTCTCGAATATTTTCTTCACCCATCGAAGCGGAGAGTTTTACAGAAACTTTTTGGGCCACACCCGTTTCTTTATCGACCGCGGCAACCTGCACGATCCCGTCAGTATTGATAGAGAAGTTCACGTCAATGTTGACATCTCCAGCCCTTTTCTTTTGAAAGCCCGTCAACTTAAACTCCCCCAATAGATGAGACTCCTCTTCACGTCGATTTTTTCCTTGAAAGATGCGAATATCAACTTCTTTTTGATTATCAGAAGTGGTCGTAAATGATTTCGTTGCTTCAACTGGAATAGGAGAATTTTTTTCAATCAAGGTTTCGATATAACCATCGACTGTCGCAATTCCAAGATCGAGAGGAGTGACGTCCAATAAGAGAGCCTTCTTTTGATCTGACTTGGCCTTTAAACTATTAGATTGAATCGATGCTCCAATAGAGACAACTTCATCAGGGTTTAAATCATTTAAGGGAGGTTTTCCGAAATAGGATTGGACGGCCTCATAAATCAAAGGCATTTTTGTTGGCCCACCAACCAGAATAACGGCATCAACATTGGATGCTTTGATGGAAGCAGAATTGAGAGCCTCGTCGCAAACCGCAAACGTTCTTTGAATGAGGTCTTTCGACTGTTCCTTCAATTGATCTCGTGAAAGGGTAAAGTGTAAATCAATTTTCTTTCCTTCTTTTTCTAAAACCTCGGGTATATAAATGTCACTCCGTTCGGCGTAACTGAGGCGTCGCTTAGTCTTTTCCGCATTAGAACGTAGGAGCGGCAAGACTTGAGGAATTGATCGTAAGTCAATCTGCGTTTTCTTCAAAAAATCATCGGCTATAATATCCATCACGCGATCATCAAAGTCGTCCCCGCCTAAGAAGGTATCTCCAGCAGTCGCAATTACTTCGAAGACTTTATCTTTCAAGCGTAGAATCGAAATATCAAAGGTACCACCCCCCAAGTCATAGACGACGATGGTTTCGTTTAAGCTCTTGCCAAATCCATAGGCCAGTGCAGCAGCAGTAGGCTCGTTTACCATTCTCAATGCGTTGAGCCCCGCAATTTCACAAGCTTCCTTAGTAGCTTGGCGTTGACTATCGTTGAAATAAGCGGGGACGGTGACAACGGCTTCCGAAACCATCTCGCCAAGACCCCTTTC
>Ga0114931_10011811_pt1 | contig 10282 bp, 8 predicted proteins | sample 2SBtaG_FD_89579 | JGI IMG/M metagenome (GOLD analysis project Ga0114931, IMG submission 89579) | Deep subsurface microbial communities from Kolumbo volcano to uncover new lineages of life (NeLLi) - 2SBTROV14_V59a metaG | ecosystem: Environmental > Aquatic > Marine > Volcanic | place: Kolumbo... | reverse complement strand
GCGCGGTGCGGATCTGGAGCACCTTTCCATTCGGGATCGTCAAGAAATCCGTCACGTTCGAGCAAGCCGCGCGGGTGCTCGTCCGCCCGGCCCGCCTGGAGATCCGCAGCGACGTGCTCGATCGAGTCGGCCAGAGCCGGGAGGCCGCGTCGGGCGGGCGCAGCGTGCGCGGCGACGGCGAGGAGTACCACGGGCTCCGAGACTACGCCGCGGGCGACCCGTCCAGGATGATCGCCTGGCGCCCCAGCGCCCGGGCGGATCGGCTCCTGGTCCGGGAGTATGAGTCGCCTCCTCCGCGATCGATGCTCGTGGTGCTCGGGCTGGAGCCGAACGGCAGATCGGCCGAGATCGCCATTGCACTGGCGGCGAGTCTGATCGAGGCGGCCGCCCGTCGGGACATGGCGGTGGGACTGGCCACTGCGGGAGTCCGTGCTCGTCCCGCGGTCGGTCGGGCCCACGCGCAAAGGCTCGTCGAAGCGCTGGCGCTGATCGGCCTCGGGCCCGAAGGCATGGGGGCCCGGATCCCTCACCCCGGATCGGGCCGCAACTGCCGGATCGTGGCCATCTCGCCCGAGGCGACGCGCTGGCCCGGGCTCGGGGGCGGGGCGATGCGGATCTGTGCTTCCGATCCCGGTGCTGTGCTGAGCCGGGCCGGGCTCGAACGCCTGCCCGTCGTGTTCGGCTCGTCTCCGTCGCGTCCGCGCCGCGCATTCTGGCGTCGCCGGTTGACATCGGTCCGGGCGGGGTCGGCTCCATGAATGTCGCCGGTCCGTTTCGCTGGGTGATGCTCGGACTGGTCGGGATGGCCATGGTGATGTACTTCACCGCGTCGGGCGACGTGCTCTTGGCGTCGGCCTCGCTGCCGCTGCTGCTCGTGGGCTGGTTCTTGAGCGAGGGGCGCGTGCGGGCCTGGCTCCCCGAGTGGTTGGTGAACGTCCTGCTGCTGGCGGCGATCGCCTATTCGGTGAATGCGGCGCTCCGCAGCGGGATCGATATCCAGGGGATCTGTCGGTTCATCATTCTCGTGACGCTCGTCAAGGTTTTCGAGCACAAGCGGGCCCGTGACCACGCCCAACTGATCGCCCTGAGCGTCTTCCTCATGATCGGCGCCATCATGACGAGCAACACGCTCCTGTTCGCGATGACGCTGCTGGTCGTGCTGCCCGTGCTTGTCGCCGCCCTGATGCTCTTCCAGATCGCCGTAGGGCAGGAGCGACTGGCCTTGGCGCAGGGTGGGACCGTGCGCGACGTTCCGGCGGGGTCCGGGGCGTGGCGTCGCCTGGGCGCGCTGGGCGCACTGACGACGGTGGGCGTGACGGTGCTGGCCGTGGGGGTGTTCGTTCTGGCGCCGCGGGGGCTGGGCAGGGACACGCTGGGCACATGGGCCAACGCCCGACTCGGGCAGGGTCGGATCACCGGGTTCAGCGATGAGATCCGCCTGGGCGTCGGGGGGCTGATCTCCTAGTCCCCGGCGGTGGTGATGGACCTGGAGGTTCGCGACCGGGCCGGCAACAACCTGGGCTCGCCCTCGCGGATCATCTACCTCCGCGGCGCGGTGCTCGACCACTATGAGAACGGCAAGTGGGTCGGCTCCGGCGATGACGCCCCCGGGCCGTCGCCGCTGTCGATCACGCCGGGAGTCCCGGTCCTCGTGGGCCCGCCGGATCCGACTCGGGGGCGGGGGACGTACACGCACGAGCAGATCGTCACGCTGCGCAACGCACCAGATGGCTGGACGTACCTGTTCAGCGAGTGGCGTCCCTCGCAGGTGACGTTCGGCGAGCCGGGCGTGCTGCGAACCAGGGCCCAGACGGGCGTGCTCGAGCGTCGCGGGCCGGGCGGGCGCATCCGGTACACCGTGCGATCCGTCCTGAGCCATCCCGGCGACGGGTCTGGTGCGATCGATCCACCAGAGTCTCCGGGGCTGCCGGGCGTCGAGCGCCTGGCGCGACGGATCCTCACGGACGCGGGCATGGATCCGGACCGAGTCGGCTCAACGCCGGCCCTGCGCAGCGGCGCCGCCCGGGCCCTGGCCGAATACCTGCAAAGCAACTACACCTACACGCTGGACATCCTGACGGCTCCGCGCCGACGCGATCCGACGCAGTGGTTCCTGCTCGATCGAAAGGAGGGGCACTGCGAGTACTTCGCCTCGGGTCTGGCGGCGATGAGCCGGTCGGTCGGCGTTGACGCGCGGGTCGTGACCGGGTTCGTCGCCGGGGAGTTCAACGAGGCCTCGCGGCGATACGTCATCCGGGAACGCAACGCCCACGCCTGGACGGAGATCCAGACCTCGCCGGGCGTGTGGGAGCGGGTGGACGCGACGCCCCCGGCCGATTTCGCGCGGATCCACCGCCCCCGAACAAACCTGGCGCGCCGGGCCCGCCAGTGGTTCGACGCGATCGACTACGCCTGGATCACGAGCGTGGTCGCCTACGACGCGGATCGGCAGACTCGCCTGCTCGCAGCCGCCGGGCTCGACACGGGTGCGCTGGCCGCCCGCTCCGAGGGGCTGCTCGAGGGCGTGCGGTCCGGTGGTCTGCCGCTGCTGGTCGCCGCGTTCCGAAACGGGCTGGTCGCCTTCGCCCTGATCGGCGTGCTGGGCTTCGGTGGCTCGGCGATGCTGGGCTTCGTCTGGCCCTTGGTCCGGCGACGATGGGGCTGGCGCCGCAGAGCCGACGACCCGGCCGCGGGGTACTACGCCCGGATGCTCCGGACGCTGCGGCGGATGGGCCTGGGCAAGCCCGCGTGGCGGCCGCCACTGGCGCATGCTGCTGCAATCGCTTCGCAGGCGCCCGATGCCGCACGCCTCGTCGAGCGGATCTCACGGGCCTACTACAGCGTGCGATTCGGCGGCCGGGCGATCGACGACGATCGACGGCGGGAACTGGACGCGATGGTCCGGGAACTGGGTCAGGTCGGGCGGCGCTCATGAGCGCGGTTGAACGGCGATTCAAGATGATCGCAAGAAGAGCGCTCGGGCCAAACCTCCGGCTGTCCCATCTCAGCCCCCATCACTGTTCCCACAGGACCGAGCCGTCGATGGAGACCGACGCCCGGTAGCCCCGCTTCGCGTCAGGGCGCGTCTCGATGGTGACTGAATGGCTCGTTCCGTCGGGATCCTGCCAGTGCCCGACTACCCTCCTTCCGTCTGGGGACAGGCCCGCCAATGCGCCGGCCACCTGTTTGTATGTTCCGCTGAGCCACAGCGCAGCAGCGCGAACGCCGTCATCCGATTGACCGCCGATGAAGATCAATCTCCGGGTGGCGCCCGTGTTCGCGGTCGGATAGGGCCAGTTATTCCTGCCCAGAATCAGGATCTCGATGCGCCCCGCGAGGACATCGATGTCGTAACTGACGTGCGTATTCCCCCCGACGACCATTCCTTCGTCGTCGACGTCGGGGTCGAGCTGGAAAGCCCCGAGTATGCTGCGGGTGTCCAGCGGAACGCCGGCCTGCGCGAGTACGCGCTTGAGCAGCGCTTCGGCCTTCCTCGAAGCGCGGTCGAGGGGCTTGACGGCATCCTTGCCATCGGCTGGATCCCGCGGACCAGCGTTATCGCTCCAGCGGCTCAAGAATATGTCCGGGCATTCGGTTACTGTTTCAGACGCATTGGAACCAACGCCGTCCGCTTCCAACTCCAAACATCGAATGCTGCCATCGGAGTAGTGAAACTGCAAGTAATGCTTTCCACTGATGGTTATATGGACTGCTGATGTTGGCGTTGGATCGGGGTCAACCCGTACGTACTTCTTGCCGTCAATGATTATACTGTCGACGTCGTCGAGTGAAACTGATGTTGGCCACGGATCATCAGACGGGCTTGTTTGGGATTGATCATCGAGCACGGCAACTCGAGAATGCCCGTCATCGACTACACGGGTCTCCGATGTCTGCGTGCTCGTATCGCACGCGCCCCCGAAACAGAACGCTGCACCCAACACTGTCAAGGCCAGCCGTGTCATCATGCGTCATTGCTCCCAGATGAGGACGCCGTCGGAGTAGACCGGGATACGGTAGGGCTCTGGCCATCGGCGGCGTGCATAAACGGCCCGGTCAGTCGGATCGCGCCATCGGCTGCGACTTCTCATGCTACAGTCTACGCCATCACGCCACGGGCCGGGAGCACAGCCACGAGATTACCGGACTTGCAGGTCCCTGTCAACGTCGCGTTTCTCCGGTTGCGCGCTATCGGACACGACCAACAAAGCATCTTTCCCGCCCCCCTCCCTCCCCTCCACCCCCTTATTCGCGGGAAGCGGAACGGGCTTGGTTGCCGATCCGGACGCGTTGCGCCCAGTTCGCCCGCCCGCTCGTTGACATACAGTGGTCCATGCGGCTGTGGTGGCTTGGAGCGACTGGGCCGGACCCGAGGAGTCAGACTCGCGTCGTCGGCTCAAGGGGTCGCTCGCGGGGTCCGATCCGCAGTGGGGGCGAGCCGTGTTCTGAATGAGAGGGGTTGGGTGCCGGCCAGCAGATCCAGAACGACGCGGTGGCGTGAGTGCCTCGACCAGATCCATCGTCGGGGCGGCCCGATCGAGATCTCGATCGCCACGGATGGGGACGGCGCCGAGCGGGCCAAGAGCCTGATCTGGCGCGTCCGCCTGCTGCGCATCGACGACGATGCGCTGGTCGTCGAGCAGCCGGTCACGCTGCGCACGCCGATCGAACTGGACAAGGGGACGGCCCTGATCGGGGCGATGTCCATCGGGCAGAACCGATGGATGTTTCACACGCGGATCCTGGGGCGGGCCGGCGTCGAGTTTCGCCCGGGGCGCACCTGCCGGGCGCTGCGGCTGGCGCTGCCCGAGCGGGTGGAACGGTGCCAGCGGCGAAACTTCTATCGCATCTCGACGGCCGAACTGTCCCTTCCAGAGGTGACCTGCTGGCCGATCTTGGATCGCGAAACGATCATCGCGGCCGAGGTCGCCAATCGTGCGCAGATCAACCAGGGCGGTCCGGGCGGGGAGGGGAATCCGATCGGTCCGATGGTGCTGCCTGAGGTCGGGCCGGACTTCCGGGCGCGTCTGGTCAATCTTGGCGGCGGTGGGGCCGGGCTGGTGGTGGCCCCGGGCGAGGCGCCGTCGCTGGACCGGATCCGCCTGTTCTGGCTCGCGGTGGACCTGTCTCCGATGGTGCGGGCGCCGCTGGGGGTGACGGCCCGACTGGCGCACTACCGCCTGGACAGCGCACAAAACGCCTACCTTGGCATGGCGTTTGACTTTACGTTCAACCCGTCCCACGAGCGAGTCGTTGTGCAGCAGGTCGAAGCGTATGTGAGCGAGCTCCAGCGGCGGATCAGCGAGCGGTCGTCCGCCGCGTAAGCCGGGGCAGCGGCAGGTGCGCCGGGACGTGCCGGCGCGCCCCAGGCATCACGACCAGACGAATGTTGCCCGAGCGCGTCCGGAGCGTGACGGGGTTCGTGCCCCCGTTGAGCGTGCCCGACCAATGGCTGGGATCGTGGATGACGTTCCGGATCGAGCCGGCCCGGACGACCAGGCGCACCCGCCCGTCGCTCGTGCCGGCGTCGATCTGTCCGGCCGCCGCTGGGCTGACCTGAAAGTGGATGTCGCCGGTGGCGTTGGCCAGGAGGATCGGCTCGGCGATCGGGGCATCGGTGCGAAGTTCGATCCGCCCGCCTCGTCCCGATTCCAGCCCGTTTTCCACCTGGACCGCCCCGGAGACGCCCACGAGCGTGACGTCGCCCCCGCCGTTGCGGATCAGCGTGCCCTGGCAGCGTGGCAGGGCGATGACCAGATCGGTCGCCGCGTGGCGATCGGCGCCGGGCTCCTTCTGGCTCAGGATCCGCAGGATCGAGTGTCCATCTTGCTCGATGACCTCGGCGCCGATCCAGAGAACGGGACGCACGCCCTCGCTCTGGGAGACGACCGAACCGGGCACGCCGTGGAGCGTGGCGTCGACGCGGGGCTCAGTCAGGGTCTCATCGACGTTCACGCGGACGTTCCCGGCCCAGTTCTCGACATGGACGGCCGGGACCGTGCCCAGAAGGCGATCGGCGCTGACGATGGGAATCCGCAGGCTCTGGCGGGCGGCGCAGCCGGCACACATCGCGGCGAGGCTCATCGCCAGAACAACCGGGAGATACGAGCGGAGGCGTCGGTGCATGGCGATGGTCCGTGTGAAGGATCCTCGGCAGGGGCCGGGTCTCGCTGAATCCTATCGGAACCTTGCCCGGCGAACCTTACCGGCAGCGCCCCGTCTGGACCCGTGATCGGGATTTGGGTCCGACCTGGGCGTGGTTTGCTCTTTGATCGGGAGTTGAACCAAAGCTCGGGGAACGGGTATCATCTGTGTGTCCTGACCGTCGAGGACGGGTGGGACAGAAACAGGGGACGCGGCAGGTTTCGAGCCCGCTCGGCCTGCGGCGCGATACGCTGGATTGATCGATCGCCCGCCCCGGTGTGACGTTGGAGTGTGGCGCCCGGGGCGATTGGTGGCGAAGAGTTCCGGTCTGGACGGGAAGGCCCGGCGTGGACCGGCTGGGACGACATCGAAGGAGTCCGCATGGCAAGCCTGATCCATCCCTGGCCAATGGGGCACGATTGGGTTTCCAGGAGAGAGGCTGTGCGAGCATGGGCCGACGGTGGATAGCCGTCGGATCCAGGGCTTGATGGGTTCCAAGTGGGTGTGACCAGAATCCGGTCTTGACCAGAGCGGGCAGAAACCGGTGGCGCCGAGCCCGAGGCGGCGTGCGCCGGCGATGGACTGCTCGCCGATGCTCACAACTGCTCAGATCGATTCGACTGTGGCGGTGGTCGGGATGGTTGCGCTGGTGGCCGGTGTGGTGATCGCGCTGGTCCTGGATCGATTCCTCACGGGCAAGAATCTCGCCAATGCCCGGGCCGAGGCCGAGCGCGTGATCGCTCGTGCCAAGGAGTCCGCCGAGAACGCCGCAGAGAAGATCACCCTCGACGCGAAGCAGAGGCAGCTCCAGCGTCAGGAGGCCTTCGAGGCCGAGACCAAGCAGCAGCGCTCCGAGTTGCACGAACTGGAGCGGCGGCTGGTCAAGCGCGAGGATGTGCTTGAACGGAAAGAGGAAGCGCTGAGTCTCAAGGAAGGCTCGCTGGCCAGGACCAGCGAAGCCCTTGCGGCGCGCGAGCAGCGGATCGGTGTCCGTGAGGGCGAACTGGAGGCATTGGTCCAGGAGCAGCGTGATCACCTCGTCCAGATCGGTCAGATGTCCTGTGAGGAGGCCCGCCGGGAGTTGCTCGGGCGGATCGAGGACGACAGCCGACACGAGGTGGCCAAGCTGGTCCGTCGGATCACCGAGGAGGCGGAGAACGAGGTGGCCGAGAAGGCTCGCGAGATCACGCTGATGGCGATCCAGCGCTACGCCACGGAGCTGACGTCCGAATCCACGGTCCGCTCTGTGGCGATCCCGTCCGACGAGATGAAGGGGCGGATCATCGGGCGGGAGGGTCGGAACATCCGGGCGATCGAGAAGGCGACCGGGGTGGACATCATCGTTGACGACACGCCGGGCGTGATCGTGGTTTCCTGCTTCGACAAGGTGCGCCAGGCGGTCGCGGTCGAGGCGATGGAGCGTCTCGTCGCCGACGGACGCCTCCACCCCACGCGGATCGAGGAGGTCGTCGAGAAGGTCCGCTCAGAGATGGGCGAGCGGATCAAGCAGATCGGCAAGGAGGCGGCCCTGGAGGTCAACCTGCGGGGCATGCACCCCAAGATCATCGAGGCGATGGGCAAACTCCACTACAGAACCAGTTACGGGCAGAACGTGCTGCGCCACTCGATCGAGGTCGCGTACCTGAGCCAGATCATCGCGGACCAGCTGGGCCTGGACGGGACCGTGGCCCGCCGCTGCGGATTCCTCCACGACATCGGCAAGGCGATGGACCACGAGATGGAGGGCGGACACCCCAAGATCGGGATGGACTTCGCCCGCCAGCACGGCGAGAAGGAGCCCGTGCTCAACGCCGTCGGAAGGCACCACGCCGACATCCCCTCCACGAGTTTCTACACCCCGATCGTCATGGCGGCCGACGCCGTCTCCAGCGCCCGCCCGGGCGCCCGGCGCGAGTCGATGGAGCGGTACATCCAGCGCCTCAACGACCTCCAGGACATCGCCATGAGTTACGATGGCGTGCGAGAGGCCTACGCCATCCAGGCCGGGCGCGAGGTCCGCGTGATGCTCGATGCGGCCCGTGTCTCCGACGACGAGGCCCACCTGGTCGCCAGCAAGATCGCCAAGCGCGTCAGCGAAGAGATGACCTTCCCGGGCGAGATCAAGGTGACGGTCCTGCGCGAGACGCGGGCCGTCGAGATCGCGCGATAGGGGTTGGCGGCGCCATGCTCGTCCTCGGCGTGGGCCGAGGGCTACCCTGTAACCCGGTTCGGTGCCGGAATCGACCGATTCGGCGGCGATATCCGATCCGAGAAAGGGATGAGCCATGATCGAGCTTTCGGCCGGGAATCTGCGGATTCCCCAGTTCTCCAGGCCCGTCTACGTCGTGGCCGGGGGATTGACCGACTTCCGCAAGCGCTACCCGGAGAAGAACACCAGCCAGTTGTGCATGGAAGCGATCCGGATGGCGGTCGAGGAGAACGACCTGAAGGTGTCGCCCGCGGAGTTCCGCCAGCGGGTGAACTGGGGCGTCTATTCGCAGTTCGCCGACCACTTCGGCGACCAGTTGCTCGCCGCCGCCAAGATCCACGACTACCTGGGATTCGACCCGGTGGGCAACATCGAGGTCAAGACGGGCGGAGCGACGGGTGGGTCATCGGTGCTGGCGGCGGCCCAGGCCATCGCCTCGGGGTATGCCAGTTGCGTCCCCGTGGTCGGGTGGGAGCGGATGGACGAGGTGGCGACCCGCGTGGGCAACGCCTACATCGCCAGCGCCGCCTGCAAGGACTTCGAGAGCGAACTGGGCTGGATGTACGCCGCCTACTACGCCCTGATGGCCCAGCGGTACCAGTACGAGAACAACGTGCCCCGCGAGACGCTGGCCCGGATCGCGTGCAAGAACTACGGCTACGCCTGTTACTCGCCGTATTCGCAGAACCCGGGCAAGTACACGATCGAAGACGTGGTCAACAACGACATCGTCTCGGATCCGCTGGCGTTCCTGGAATGCTGCGTGATGAGCGTGGGGGCGGCGGTGCTGATCCTGGCCGACGAGGAGACGGCCCATCAGCTCTCGGACAACCCGGTCCGCCTCACGGCGATCTGCGGCGGGTCGCACACGCTGCGCACGGCAGACCGGCGTGGCATGCCCATCCTGCTGCTGCCCAACGAGACCGAAGAGACCTACAAGGACTACTTCACGCACAAGCGAAGGGAATGGCCCGGGTTCAGTTCGTTCCTGGCGGCGCGGATGGCGTCGTACCTGGCGTACAACATGGCCGGCATCAACGACCCCCTCGAAGACTTCGACCTGCTCGAAACCCACGACGCGTTCACGATCAGCGACATCCAGACCTACGAGGACATCGGGCTCCGCCCCTACGGGCGCGGGCGTGAGTTCATCGAATCCGGCGACGCCTACTACGAGGGGCGACTGCCGACGAACCTCTCGGGCGGGCTGATCGGCACGATGCACGCGGTCGGCGCGACCGGGATCTTCCAGATCGTGGAACTGCTCTGGCAACTCCAGGGCAAGTGGGATACGTTCCACGCCGACCCGGAACGCTGGGCCCGCTACGGCAAGAAAAAACCCGATGACTTCCGCTCGCTGCAGGTTCCCAATGCGAGGCGCGCCTGCGCCATCTCGCACGCCGGCACCGGCAGCCACGTGACCTGCGCCATCCTGGAGAAGGAGTAAGCCATGACGATCGAACTCGATGGAACCGTGGCCGAGGCCGTCAGCGAGGACCCGCTGGTCATCAAGAACCCCAAGACGCACACGCACTTCCACACCTACGGCGGGTGGGGGCGGTTCTTCCTGGGCCTGCGCGAGGAGAAGATCTTGGCGACGCGCTGCACGAACCCGGACTGCGCGGAGAATCGCCTCTGGCTGCCGCCGCGCTGCGACTGCCCGGATTGCTGGGGCCCGATGGAGTGGGTCCAGGCGCCGACGGTCGGGACGATCTACACGCACAGCACCGTGGTCTATCCCGGCGCCCCTTTCCGCGCCAGCACGCCGTGCCCGCTGATCAGCGTCGAGATCGAGGGCGTGTGCACGAAAATGATGGGCTACCTCAAGGAAGGCAAGCCCGAGATCGGCATGGCGATCAAGGCGGTGTTCAACACGGCCAAGCCGACGAACACGATCCTGGACCTGGCGTGGGTGCCGGCGTAGCGCGG
>Ga0114931_10011810_pt1 | contig 10282 bp, 8 predicted proteins | sample 2SBtaG_FD_89579 | JGI IMG/M metagenome (GOLD analysis project Ga0114931, IMG submission 89579) | Deep subsurface microbial communities from Kolumbo volcano to uncover new lineages of life (NeLLi) - 2SBTROV14_V59a metaG | ecosystem: Environmental > Aquatic > Marine > Volcanic | place: Kolumbo... | reverse complement strand
TCTTTTGCCCTTATTTTTCACTTTGAAAACAGTCATTATATCAACATAACTCTTGTTTTCAAAGTAAAAATTAAGACCAAAATAAACTACCCAAGAATGCAACTTTATTTAATCACCGTTCCTTAATATCAATCAGTCAAAAAATTGCACAGTTTATTGCAATCAATAATTCACAAAATCAGATGTTCACTTTTTCATAAATTCATTGGCCGAGGCCTTGGATCCAAAATAAGAAACCGTTTCATCTTGTACGTTTCGCACAATTACCGCATTGGCTTTATCTACTTTTTCGTTTGTAACAGGGTCCCTGCTAAACCTAACTCCTTGAATGTTTTCCTGCAACTTCTTTACACACATCTGGCAGCAACCGTAATATGTTATCCCTTCCACTTCAACCGGTATTTGCTTACTTCCCATAAACTTGTCGTTACCATGCAGACTTTTTCGTTGGGGACTATCTCATACTTTTGGTTAGAGGATGTTTCCCGAGTCAAAGCCTGTGCTGTTGGCTGAGTTGATATCCGGGCTGTTGGCTGTACCTGACTAGCTGAACCTTTTTCCGTTTCTGAAGAACAAGACAAAAGCAGGAAAGGTATTGTCAGAGTCATAAATAAAGTTCTGAAATTCTGCTTGAAGAATACTTTCACGTTTTTCATAATTTGATTTTTTTAATTTAAAAATTTCCAAGCCTCCCATACCGATTGGCAGGAATGGCAGATTGGTTGATAACCCAATTGGGAATCAGCAGATTCTGAAATATAATCCACCACGAAAAAATAATTTCAATGGTCGTGGTCATGGTCTCCTAATTCCAAGAATTCTCCCTTGGGTCCAACTCCCTCGAGATGTACCAATTGCGCGCCATGATGCCCCGCAAGACTTACGGATGCACTTGCCCCTACCAATAAGGCAGCAACAGCAATTTCGATTATCTGTTTTTGCTTCAAAAAGAACTGGCTGACGATTTTGACTACTAAAGCAGCAACACTCAGCCAGACCGTCCAATCGGCAAAGCGCTCGTGTTCTTCGAGGATGTTGTCCGCTTGTCGGGTAAGGTCTTCCGTATGCGGATGCGCGTAAGAAGACGAAATATATGCGCCCGCTGCACCCAGCAATAGCATCCAAAAGCTTGCCCAGCTAAAGGCCTCCCTATAGAAGAAAAAGCTCAAAATCTGAAAGATGGCTGCAGTAATCAACAAGACAATTGGGAAATGGACAATCAGAGGATGCAGGGTCGGAAACTCGGTAAGTGAAGCCGTTTCTCCATCCGAATGGGAATGCTCCCTTTCCTCCCCGTTTCCGTGTAGGTCGCCTTCGAGGGTGCCTTCGTCACCGTGCTGATGCAGAGAATCCTGCTGTTCTTTTTTTTCTTTTTTTTCGTCGTGGTCGCCGCCATGCGCCAATGCCTGCGTGTTGAAAAAAGCAAGGGCGAGCAACAACAAAAAGTAGAGGTGAATTGACTTTTTCATTTTTTTGAATTTTGATTAAAACGTTTGAAATAAAAGCCGCCGGCAGTCTTCCTGCTGCCGACAACCGCAAGCTTTTATAATACTTGGAAAATAGAATTTAATTTTTCTGTTTCACCGTGGAAAAAGGATTTTCTTTCGGTGAAGGGAAAGTGCCCGTAACCATGCCACAAGCAAGCATTTTATCTCCAAGGTAGGGGTTGCGAACTTCCTTTTCAGCACTTATCCAATCTGCACCCTTGCTGTCCAAAGCCATCGGGCAATGAATCACAAAAAGTTCCTCTCCTTCGATGCCAAAGGTTTGCAAGGTTTTTATCAGCAATTCCGAGAGATGCCCGAACTGCCTGCGTTGTGCTTCTACATCTTTCAGCAAAATGATTTGATTCGCATCTCCCTTCATGCCCATCAATTGTTTCATCCAAAACATATGTGCATCGCCTTTGAGCAATTCCATATCTACTTTATCCAGTTGTTCCAGAAATTTGTTGGCTGCTTTGGCGGCAGCTTTGGCATCGGTGGCCACGAAAGCCTCTTTTAGAAGGAGGTACTTCCCGGCGAGTTCCTTCAGTTGTTCTTGAAAGGTGCCGGAAATCGTTTCCATCGAAACTATAGCAGTAGTAGCTTTAGCCTGCAAGTTTTGATGGGGCTGCTTGGCGGCATTTGGAAGATTTCCGGCGATGCAATCCCATGGAATCAAAATCAAAGACGCTGAAATCAGGAATGCGGATAAGACCATAAATTTGAAATTTTTCATCGTTCACGAATTTTAATTGGTTTATAAAAAAATGGTTAAATCGGCCGGAAAAGGATAACTCCTTTTCAAGCCTATACTTTTTAATGATTCTCGACTTGACTTGGATTCGCCGTTTTCGCTGCGGGGAAAGGAGTCTCTTTCGGTAAAGGAAAAGAGTCGGTCACGGACCCGCAAGTGGGCATTTTCTGACCTAAATACGGGTTCCGTATTTTTTTATCCAAACTTAGCCAGTTCGCACCCGCGTTATCATTTGCCATGGGGCAGAATTCGAGATACAGTATTTTCCCTTCCATATCTACTCCAAGTACCTGGATGGTATTCGTCAGTACATCGCTTAATTTACTGAATGCGGTTCTTTGTTTGGCGATATCGTTTTCACTGCTTAGTTTTTTAAGCTGTGCTTTTATCATTTTGGCTGCCTTCATCCATGACATGTGGTGGTCGTTGTCAGTAAGCAGTTTCATGTTTACTTTGTCTGTGGCTGTTTCCATTTTTTTAACGGCCGCTTTGGCCTTTGTGGCATCATCGATTGTCAGCGCATCTTTCATCGCCAGGTATTTTGCAACAACATCACCCAATTGTTTATTAAATTCCGGAGCAATATCTTTGGCCACTGCCTTTGTCTTTGGCGCAGGCATATCCATTCCCTTTTTCGTCTTTTTGCTCCCTCCTCCCATATCCATGCCTGCCATTCCGCCCAAAGAGGATTTTCCACCGGCGGGTGTCATCATGCTTTGTTTGCTTCGCAATTGCGCGGCAGCGTCAATTTTAAATACGCCATTGGTCGCCACTTCTTCTCCTTCTTTAAGTCCACTCTTCACCACATAATATTGGTCTGCGTCTTCCCCAAGAACAATCTCCCGGTGTTCGAAAACCATTTCCTTATCAGGCACTTTCACATATGCGATAGCTCGTTTCCCAGTCCATAAAATGGCTGATTTAGGTACGGTTATGGCATTTCTAATATTTGGAAGCCTGGCTTTTAATATGCCGCTGGTGAACATCTCGGGTTTTAGCAAATCACCTTGGTTGTCCAGTTCCGTTCTTACAAAAACCACTCTCTTTTGGGGGTCGATTACAGGGTCAATAAATGTCACCGTACTGGTGAAAACTTTTCCCGGAATAGACCGGATGGTGAATTTAATTTTATTGCCAAGTTTTACCCAGGGGATGTCGTTTTCATAAGCCTCGAACATTACCCAAAGGTGGTCGAGGTTGATCACTTCAAACAAGGGGTCGCCTTCTTTCACATAATCGCCAATGGCAATGTGCCGCATAGTAACGGTACCCTTAATTGGCGATAGCACATCAAAATAAAAGACAGGCTCACCAGTCCTTTCCATGTCGTCAATCTGCTGGTCGGTCAAATCCCAAAGTTTGAGTTTGTTTCGGGCTGCCCGATAGAAAGCCGAATTGTCATCCTTGTATTTAAGGGATTCAAACAATTCTTTTTGTGCTGTCACTAAATTAGGTGAATAAATGGAGGCGAGTTTTTCCCCTTTGTCAACTTTTTGCCCGGTAAAGTTTACATAAAGCTTTTCAATCCTTCCCCCAAATCGAGCAGTCAGTTCTGAAATTTTTCTTTCATCGGGTTTTATTTTACCCGGGAAATAAACTTCCTTGTGCGGTGCTTTTTTTCCTATGATTACCGTTTGCACTTCGGCAATCTTCATCGCTGACTTGGACATTTTTATTTCCGAAAGGGATAATTCTTCATCACCCTCATCCCCTCCATCATCCAAGGGTATCAAGGTCATCCCACAAATGGGGCATTGTCCGGGTTCATCTTCCCTAATTTGTGGGTGCATGCTGCATGTCCATATGGTGGAGGATTCTTCATCGGAATGAATATGTTGCTCTTGGGTTTCGGCCGGATCGCTATTGCTGCTTCCACCAAAAAACAGCCATCCAAGGAAGATGCCGCCCGCTAAAATAATGGCTGTTCTTCCATTTTTTTTAATTGAATTTCGAACTTTCATTTCTTTATTTTTTAGTTTTAAATAATCACTTTGATGGGCGCCTAAGCAGGTAAACATAGATGATCAACACTTTTCTTCCAAGGGGTTTCAACCCCTTGTGTCGCAGGGACAAGGGGTTGAAACCCCTTGGAAGGTGTCACTTTTATTTACTCCAGCGCTTAATTTTTAGTTACCCATTAAATAATAAATAAATGCAACCGCAGCATTCTTATCTGCTCTTGCTTTGTCTAATTCGAGTTCGTATTTAAGCGCCTTTCTTTCCATGCGCAACACTTCTTCAAAGTCTTTGCTATCGGTAGAATATTCAGCCAGCAAAATATCGAGCGCCTGCTTCGCTAGTTTCAATTGATTTTCATACAGTGTCACCCGCCTATTCCCATCTCTGAAATCCTTGTATCCCCTTTCAAACAAAGTACTTAATTGGTTGATTTTGTCCTCTTTTTCAAATTCTGCTGCTGCCATGTGCAATGTTGCTTCCTGCACCATCGCTCTATATTTCTTCCGGTACAAGGGAATAGTCACCCCTACTTGGGGCAGCATAAGAGCGTCTTTTCCGTTTCCACTACCCTTAAAGTCGGCCTTATTCCTTTTGTTAACGGTGGCGTAGGAAAAGCCCACTATAAATTTAGGCATACCCATTTTATCGGCTACGGTTTTCTGACTATCCCACGAAAGAATGCGGTGCTCGATTTGTTTAATGCGGTGGTTTTGAACGGCGATGCTGTCCATCAACTCGGAACGTTGCAAGGTCGGCTCATCTTCCCATAATACATCGGGAATAATAACCGGGTTTTGTCCATCCACATTCAATAAATTATTGAATCGCACCTGCATTTCGTATTTGCTGTCTTGCAGAAAAGCCAATTGATTCTCCAAATCGGCTATTTCCATTTCTACCCTCAATTCATCCACTGCTGATGCCTGACCTGCCTCTAATTTTATCAAGGCAAGCTGTTTAAAGGTGTTGAGAATGTCCATATTCTCTACTGTAATATCGATGCCTTTCTGAAGAAAGTACAAATTGTAATAAGTTGATTTAACGTCGTAGAACAATTTAGACTTGGCATCTTCAAAGGCTTCAAGTTTTGATTTGGCCATCTCGGTGGCAACATCTTCTTTCGCACCAAGCAAGCCCGGCCACGGAAACGGTTGAGCAGCCGAAGCCCTAAATCGTTGAGGGCCCACCCTTGTCTCCACTGCTGAGACATAATAGCCAAATGCTACAACCGGGTCGGGCAAAGCGCCTACTTGCGGAACTATTTCCACAGCCGCCAAATAATCTCTGAATTTAGCTTTTAAGCCCGGGTTGTTTTGGGCTGCCGTTTTCAGATAGTCGCGCAACTCTTGTTGGCTGTAAGATGTCTTTGGCATCAGCAAGCAGAAAACAACTCCTATGAATATGATAATTGATTTCATTATGATTCCTTTTTAATTAATCGTTTTAATTTATTTTCCTGCCACATGCAATATAGGATAGGCACAATAAACATGGTCATTACCTGAATTGCCATGCCACCGAAGGTCGGTATAGCCATCGGCACCATGATATCAGAACCCTTCCCTGTTGATGTAAGAATTGGCAACAATGCAATGATGGCTACTGCAGCGGTCATCATGGCAGGCCGAACTCTTTTACTGGCGCCATGCAACACTGTTTCTTTAATAGCAGCAATTGATTTTGGCTTTTCTCTATCAAAGGCTTGGGTGATATAGGTCCCCATGATAACTCCATCATCGGTAGAAATGCCAAACAGGGCAATGAATCCTACCCAAATAGCCACACTGAGGTTGATGGTATGCATCTGGAAGAGTTCATGGATGTTCATCCCGGAAACATCGAAGTTCAGGAACCAGTCCTGCCCATAGAGCCAAATCATGATAAAACCACCTGAAAAGGCCACGAATATTCCTGAAAAAACCATGGACGCGATGGTTACATTACCAAACTGAAAATACAGGATGAGGAAAATAAACAATAAACAAAGTGGTACTACAATGGACAGCCTTTTAGTAGCCCTAATCTCGTTTTCGTAATTGCCGGTAAATTTGTAGCTCACCCCCGGAGGCACGACAAACTCTCCTGATTCGATCTTTGACTCAATAAACCGTTGGGCTTGTTCTACCACATCTACTTCGGCATATCCCGGTTTTTTATCGAATATGACATACCCATCCAGGAAGGTGTCTTCGCTCTTAATAATTTGAGGCCCTCTTCGATAGGTAATCTCCGCCAATTCAATCAATGGAATCTGCGCACCGCTTGGGGTGGGAATAAGAATATCCCCAATGTCAGCAGGGGAATCCCTGAATTCCCGCGCGTAACGAACTCGGATAGGGAAGCGTTCTCGCCCTTCAACGGTGGTGCTCAGTTTAATGCCGCCTACGGCTACCTCTATGTAATTTTGAATGTCTTTCATGGTAAGTCCATATCTGGCAATGGCTTTTCGGTCAACATCAAACTCCAAATACGGCTTACCCACAATTCTATCCGCAAACACCGAAGACCTTTCAATACTTGGTACTTGCTGTAGGATTTTTTCCAAATCAAGCCCCACCTTTTCAATAGTTTCCAAATCAGGACCAAATACTTTAATCCCAATTGGTGCCCGCATGCCCGTTGAAAGCATGATCAGCCTGGTCTGAATCGGCTGCAGTTTAGGGGCTGAAGTCATTCCCGGCACTTTAGCAGCCTTTACAATTTCCTTCCAGATATCATCGGGGGAGTTAATATGATCCCGCCATTGCCGAAAATATTTTCCGTTTCTTTTGTCTTCAATTAAGTCTTCTCTTTTTAGCAGCCGGAATTTATCTTTGCCAAAGGTGTAGGTAGAGCCATCTTTTAATACAAAAGCCCCATCTTTATTCACCTTGAAGCGAATCCTGTGCCCATCGTCATTCACCATGTATTCTGACTTGTAATTAATGGTGTTCTCAAACATGGAGATTGGTGCAGGGTCAAGGGCAGACTTCACCCGCCCCCATTTCCCAACAACAGATTCAACTTCCGGTATTGCCCCTACTTTTTGGTCCACAATACGAATATCCTCCATGTTTTCCTCAACACCCGAATGGGACATCGTGGTAGGCATCAAGAGGTAGGAACCCTCATCCAAAGCTGGCATGAATTCTTTGCCAACTCCTGGCAGCGCATTATTCAAAGCCTGCCAACCGCTTGTTTGTCTAAGGTTTACACCAATATTATTAAACCCGTCTGCCACAAAACCAAAAACTTTATTAAACCCCAACCACACTGAGACACCAAAAAGTATTACGGCAATTGGGATGAGCAGGAACTTCCATTTATTGTCTAAACACCATTTTAATACATGGGTGTAGAAGTGAACGATGGTCATCAAGATGCCTAGTACAATGGCAACAACTGCAGAAACAAAAAGAGCGTTAATCAGTAGGCTGTTTTGTGCCCCCAGGGGCATCCATGCTTTGGAAAGGAAATAAACTATTACCGTCAGCGTAGCCGCAATGTTAATAATGTTTACATATTTCCTTTTATCTTCCGGCCAATAGTTTTCAAGAAGGTTATTTACGCCAAAAATGACCAAGACTAGCGGAAGGGGGTTTCCTGAATAAATAGCCAAAACAATACCCAACCCGATTAAGGAACCGTTCCATATGCGCTTGGTGTGCTTTTTCCCAAAATTAAGGGAGAACAGGGCATGTGCCAAAGAAGGAATGACCACCAGCCCAATAACAAGTGAGGACAACAAAGCAAACATATTGGTGGAAGCCAGCGGCTTGAACAGTTTTCCCTCAGCAGCCTGCATGGCAAATACCGGCACGAAGCTAATTACTGTTGTTGCCAGTGCGGTAATTACGGCCGATGCCACTTCAGTGATAGCCGCATAAATCACTTCGAGTAGTTTTTTCCCGGAAATCCCCTTATTTTGAGGCATCTCGAGATGCCTGACAATGTTCTCCGTAAAAATGATACCGACGTCCACCATCACGCCAATGGCAATCGCTATACCCGACAGCGCTACAATGTTGGCATCAACGCCAACCAGACGCATGATGATGAAGGTCATAAGCACCCCAATCGGCAATAAGCTGGATATTAATATTGATGCCCGGAGATTAAGCAATAAGATTATCACCACAATGATGCTGATGAGTATCTCGTGTTCCAATCCTTCTTCCAATGTGCCGATGGTTTCCTTTATCAGGCCGGAACGGTCGTAAAAGGGAACAATGGTCACTTTGGATATCGTACCGTCAGCCAGTGTTTTACTGGGCAAACCGGGCGAAATATCCTTGATTACTTCCTTTACATTATTTATTACTTCAAGCGGATTGTAACCATAGCGGGAAACAACCACCGCCCCCGTGGCATCTGCGCCTCCTTTATCCAAGCCTCCCCTTCGCGTTTCTGGACCAAAATTAACGACGGCGACATCTTTAACCCGTATGGGTGTGTTGTCATTCACTGCAACGACTGCCTCTTTCAGGTCATCCAAATTTCGAATATATCCAAGCCCTCTAACAATGTATTCAGCCCTATTGTATTCCATCGTTCGGGCTCCTACATCCAGATTGCTCTTTTTCACGGCTTGCATTATTTGGGCGACCGTTACGTTGTTGGCTTTCATGGCGTCTGGGTCAATATCAACCTGGTATTCTTTTACATACCCGCCAATGGCTGCCACTTCCGAAACTCCTTTCGCCGAGGTAAGGGCATAACCCAAATAAAAATCCTGAATGGTTCTCAACTCCTGTGGGTCCCAGCCGCCGGCAGGTTCACCTGTTTTGGGATTTCGTCCTTCAAGAGTGTACCAATATACCTGTCCAAGCGCTGTTGCATCTGGTCCAAGGGCCGGTTGTACTCCTTCAGGCAATGTTCCCGCTGGTAAGGAGCTCATTTTTTCGAGTATCCGGGTACGGCTCCAGTAGAATTCGACATCATCTTCAAAAATGATGTAAATGGTTGAGAGACCGAAGATGGAGCTACTTCGTATGGTCTTTACCCCGGGTACGCCCAGCATGGCAACGGTCAAGGGATAGGTAATCTGGTCCTCAATATCCTGAGGAGAACGACCCATCCACTCGGTAAAAACAATTTGTTGATTTTCTCCTATATCAGGTATGGCATCTACCGGTACAGGGTTTCTGGGTATCAAGCCTTCCCCCCAACTAAAAGGGGCAGAAGAAATACCCCAGACAACAAGTATCAACACTAATATCGCTGTAACCAGCTTATTTTCTAAGAAATATCTTATAATTGAGTTTAACATAAACAACCATCCGTTTAAGACTTTATTCGGTGCATGGTGTGCTGCCAAGAATGGCAGGCATCCGATACAAAAAACCAGAATAACGTCTAAATTGAATCACTAACGCCTCTTTTGGCGCATGAAAACATTCTATCCACTGCGACGGGTTGTTCCACATCGAGTGAGGTAAAAAAAACGGATGGTTAAATTATAACAGGAAGGTCTGCAACAACACTTGCATGTCGTTGCCGACAATGGGCGGTTTATAGGTTAGAAAAGGAAGGGCATGGTCATCTATGGAGGGCAGTTCAAGATTAAGCGCTACAAAAAGGACGCCTACGAGAACGGGGTTATTCAGTTGGGGAAATTCGACGGATTGCTTCTCCTGCGTTTGTTCCGACTTGACGTACTGGCTTTCATCGTGGCAACAATCCTTTTTCTTGCTTGGAGATTGCTTGTTCGTACAGGAGTCGTCCTTGGAGCAGGATTTTTTCATCCCTTTCATCGGGCAAGCTTCCATGTCCGCCATTTTCTCCATCTTGTGGTGGCAAGTTTCTCCCTTCACAAATAGCGAAACCTGCCGCAACTCATCTTGACAAAAATGCTTGTTGACCACAAAACCGGTGGTGCTAAAAAACACCAGAAAGGCAAGGATAATATTTGAAAATCTAGCTGCCAAGTGTAAAATTTTGCACAAAGATAGGGGATTTGGAGATGGGGTGCTTACAAAATTGGTGTTAATGTTTATATAATTTCATGGAAGCGGTGGATGTTTCTCAGCCAGCCTTAACAGTTGACGCAGATTGACTAAGGAACGGTGAATAAATAAATTGAGGTTTTTGGGTTGATTATTTTGTT
>Ga0114931_10011809_pt1 | contig 10282 bp, 3 predicted proteins | sample 2SBtaG_FD_89579 | JGI IMG/M metagenome (GOLD analysis project Ga0114931, IMG submission 89579) | Deep subsurface microbial communities from Kolumbo volcano to uncover new lineages of life (NeLLi) - 2SBTROV14_V59a metaG | ecosystem: Environmental > Aquatic > Marine > Volcanic | place: Kolumbo... | reverse complement strand
TCTTGTAATCGTAGACGTAGCTCTGCAGGAGCGTGCCAGCGCCGTCGCGCTTGGCCGTGCGGTTGCCTTCGGCATCGTATTCGAAGGAGAAGAGAACGTTTCCGTCGAAGCTGATCGAGGTCAACCGGTTCGCGGCGTCGTATGCGTACACACGGCCGGCCGCGCCCAACACCGGAGGCTCTTCGTCCGGTGCCTGCGAGGCGGTGATGTTTCCCACGCCGTCGTACACAAAGAGACTGTCGGTGTCGTCACCGAACCCACCGATATCCTCGGTGATCAGCCGGCCGACCGGGTCGTAGGCGTAGCTCACGAAACTCGCGCCCGGGGCAGCGCAGGATCCTGTGCCGTCGAGCAATTTCATGGTCAGCTTGCCAACGCCGTCGTAACAGTACTGCTCCGCTCGAATCTCCGCGCCGGCGGCGGAAAATTCGCTGCGCCGAATCACCCGTCCGTCGGCATCATTGGCAAAGTGAACCCGTGACCCATTGGAAAGAATCCGGCTCAGCAGTCGCCCGGCGGCATCGTACCGATACGATGCGCCAATATAGTCATCATTGCGGGTGGCCACCAAGCGATCGGTGCTGTCGTACGTGTACCGGGTGACGTCGCCGTCGTACCCCACTCGGACGAGGAGGTTGCCGGCAGGGCCGTACAACCAGACAATCTTCTGACCCGTACGCGAGTCGGTTTTCGATGCAGGCCGGTTCATTTCGTCGTACGTGAAGGTGTAGGTCACGTCGGAGTTCCCGATCGATGACAGGTTGCCGTACTTGTCGTAAGTCCGGGTCTCGTCACGAGAGTCCCCCACGCCAATGTAGTCCACGAAGACCAATCGATCAGCATTGTCGTAGAAGTAGTCGGTTCGGCGCCCCAGGCGATCGGTCTTCGACTTCAGGCTGCCGACACTGTCGTAGGTAAAGCTCGTCGACTGCATCAGTGGGTCTGTGATGGAGACCAGCTGCCCCAGTCCGTTGTACGTAAACGTCGTTCGATGCCCCTCCGCGTCAACGACTGCGGTTCGATTACCGAGGAGATCGAACTCATATGAGGTGGTTTCGTCAGCGGCGTCGGTCCGGCCGATGAGATGGCCGAACTCATCATACGCCAAGGTAGCGGAATCGCCGTTCAGGTTTCCCGTGACGAGCCCAGACAGCAGGTTGGCATTTCGAACCGAAATCAGGTTCCCGTTGCCGTCGTAGGTGCTCTGCGTGCGGTTGCCGAGCGGCGAAACAGTCTCGATGACCTCATCGCGCGCATTTCGTACGAAACCCGTTGTAGCCCCGAGCGCGTCGGTGATTGCCTCAACCCGTCCGGCCGCGTCATAGTGGGTTGTCGTCTTGTTGCCGTTGCCATCGACCTGCGCCGCCCGGCGGCCCATGGCATCGTACACAAATGTGGTGACGTGGCCATTAGCATCGGTTCGCGCGATGACGTGGCCCATGGCGTCGTATGTGAACGTGGTCTCGTTACCGAGTGTGTCCTTCTCGCTGACAACCCTGCCAGCCGCATCGAATCGGCGTGTGGTCAGCGTTCTCTCATCGGCCCCGTACCTCCCCCGGATTCTCCACAGATTGCCGTCTTCGTCGTAGTCGTTGAGGACGACTGCTCCGTCCCACCCGGTCTCGGATACAACCCGGTCGAGAGCATCGTACGCGAAGCTTCGACTGATTTCTGTCGCGCCGACATGCGTCAGGTCGCTCGGATCGTACACGCGAGTCTCCCTCGTAAGGCGCCCGAGAGCGTCGTACTGGTACGCCCATTCCAGCGTTTTACCGCCTGGAAACCCGGTGACGGTCTTCGTCTTGACGTTCAAGTGGTCAGTCGTTTCGTATTCGTAATCCGTCGCTCGATACTTCGCGCCGGTGAGGTATTCGACCACCTGCTTTAGGGCCCCATCTTCAAAGTAATACCATTCTCGCAAAGGTGTCCCCGGAGCGCCATCGAGCTCTGCGGTTTCCTGGCGCGGCTTTCCCTTGAACTTCCCAGCAGCGTCCGTGACTTGGTGGTAATAGATGTTTCGCTCGTTGCCGTTCTTGTCGACGCGCTTCGTTAACTCGAACGTGGCGCGGCCGGATTCGGAGACGATCGGATCGTAGGTGAACTCTCGCCGTCGCCCAGTCGGGTCTCGTTCATAAGTCACGTTGCCGTCCCGATCGGCAGGCCTATTGAAGTGTCTACTCGCTGTGTACGAGTATTTCGTGGACCACCCTGTCGCATCTACCTTCCGATAACGCAGGTTGTCGTCGTTGTTATAGAAGCGAAGGACGTTGCCATCGGCTGTGACCAGGCTCGACAGTGCGCCTCGTTCGTCGTTGAAGTGGGTCCTGGTGAACCCGAGAGGATCAACGATCTCGGTACTTCGCCGAAACAGATCGTATTGATAGAACTCTGTATTTCCGAGTGCGTCACTGGTGCTGAAGGCCTTGCCGTCGCCGTAGTAGTCAAAGGTGACTTTGCGCTGCTGTCCACCGCCGTTTGCGTTGCGCTGGGGGTACAATACCTCGATCAACCGGAAACTCTCGGGAGCCTCTGGAATCACCGTATCGAGGGCGTACCGGAACCTTGTGGTTTGACCAAGCGGGTCGGTGATCCAGCGAAGACGCCGGTACTTGCCCGCCGATGCGTCGTCGTAGCCGAATGTCCATTCACGACCGGTCCCGTCCATTACGGACACGAGTCGCCCGGCCCCATGGTGCAAAGTGACCGCGGCACTGCCACTCGACTGAATCGTCAAGTCGTCACCACTGCGAATGAGGTCGAGAGATGACCCATCTCGGCTCTGTATCGACTCGAGCCGTCCGACCCTGCCCCAGACCCCCCCCGTGTCCTGGAAAACGTAGCTCGTTCCGTTGGCGTGGGTGAGGATCGCGGAAACCCCATCAGGGTACTCGAGGTGACCAAAGAAGCCTGTGGGCGGCGTCGTCGCAGTTGGTCTCGCGAGCGGGACCGGTGGCGACTGCTCCAAGACCGGAAACGTCACCTCGCCGCCCCGTTCATCGACATACGTCACCGACGAGATCGTACCGTCTGTGTTAGCCGGAATCGGCGCGTTGGGTGTGGAACCAACGTCATTTGTAACCAACACGCTCGCGTACGAATGGGTCCAGCCAGGTCCGAGGGGAAAATTATTGGACGCACCATTGCCTGCCTCGAGGGAATCGAAGAGCTGCCCAGGCCGGGAGTTATAAGTCAGCGTGAAAATGATGTCGAACGGCTTCGCTTTGATTCGGAACAAGGTGATGTCGTGATAGAGGTTGCCCGTCGCCGTACTAACCGGGTCTCCTGTACACGAACATGTGGGGCCATTGTTGGACTGCGGGTTGTTCACAAAATTGTTATAGAATTCGTTGTCATAGTCGGAAGTCTCACGCAGGATATCCGGATCCGTTTCCCACGTCGTGAGTGTCTCCTCGCCGGAGACGTAACCGCCACCAGCAACGAAACCGTTCCGCGATATTGCGAACGTGTACGTGGACATCTCGTCTTCCGCGGGAGGCTCGTCAAACTTGGTATAGACGACGTAAGCGGAATCGCCCTCGACCAAAACGCGGGATGGCAGCGTATACTCAACCGATGGAGTGGGATTGGCCGGGGGAGAGAAAGCGTCGCGCACAACCCGAACCAGTTCTCCCGGAATTGGTACGAACGTGACATAGCCGGTCTCCGCGATGGCTACCCCCAAATCACTGGGGTCGGTCGTGAAAACTTCTGGCTCGCGAACCTCGATAGAGAGATCGGTGACCGACAAAACGGTATAGGTGCCGTTGTTCTCCCAGCGGTGGGCGTTGCTGACAGCTATCCTCATGCCGACTCGAAATCCGTCGACGATCCAACTCCCCGTGGTCCGGACGATCGAGTTAGGAACGGTGGTCTCACCGTTGAACCTGACGTCTTCGGCCGTGCTGATCGCACCCCCCACGGGCACCCGGTATACGAAGTCGGATGCGTCAAAGCCAGAGTTGGAATCGTAGTAATCGGCGTAGTCGTATCCGAAGATCTCTGCCGCTTCGGCCTTGACGAGCGGCCAGACCTGCGTCAACGCATCGGTAGCTTCCTGGACGGTGCCAGTGAAGGCGTTCGTGTAGCACATGTCAGCGTCCACCAACTGAGCCTGCGGGTCGAGCAGGCTCAGTTGAGCGAGGAACTCGCTGATACAATAGACCCAGTCGCCCCAGGGGTTTGCACTTGTTGTGGCGCCACCGAATTGGACAGAGAATTGCGCGTTCCAGTCGTATGTGGAGAGTACCTCACGTCGGTTCTGATCGGCTGGGTCGATGGTTCGGCGCAGTACTTCGAACGATCCGAATCGTGTGGCCCCCGAGATCGGTAACCAGGCGATCGGTCTGTCAGCGAGGATGGGGTATTCGATTGCTGGCCCCCAGGTGTCGGGCGCATCCAGAAAGCTGGTCGATGAGTACATATTGGGGAGGTCGTCGATCGAACCCACCGTCACCAGAGGCACGGAGCGGCCCAGCGATTTCTGGAATCCTCGCACGGTTGAAATCGCGTCGAACCCGGTGATGCTCTGCCACACTTCGTGCTCGGCAGATGACAGCGCGTGCGTCACCAGCTTCGCAACCGCACGATAGGTCACAGGTGACCCAGCTTCGAAGCGATAGGGGGTTGAGCCAAGCGCCCCTACATCAACAAGTAGCCCCGCGGGCAGGGCCGAAAATTGGGCGCCGCCGAGATATATCACCTCGCTACTCGACGACGCCATGCCGACTGCGTAGAATCGGTCAATCGTAGTCCCCGAGAGGGCCGCGGCGTCGCGGAGGATGTGTCGTGACCGCAGCGCATAATCCCGTGCGGCGACGTAAAGTAGCTCGGCAGTAGGCGCGGCGTCGACTACGAGTCGGTCCGGCAGCCCGGCGTCCCAGATTCCGTTCCCGTTCCCGTCAAAGAAGTTACCGGCTGGCCCTGGGAGCACGGGACCGAGCGCCTCGTACGCCGACAGAAGGTCGTCGATAGCGTGGGTGACTTGAGATTGACTGGCCTCTACACCACCGGCAACCAACTGATAGTTCTCCGAGCGATCGAGGTACGCAGAAAACACCACGGGAGGTTCGTAAGGGGAGTACTCGGCAGAAAAGATAACCTCGTACCGTTCGTCGATATTCCTCCCGGTGCTAACTGTACTACTCGCGTTCGAACCTTCGTGGCGGATCTCGATTGTATCGCATTGATCATACGCACACGCGCTGCCAGTCTCACTGACGCCGATGATGAACGGGCCGGCGGAGAACGCATCGAAGCTAACGTCGTAGTCTAACACCTTTCGGTCGTTGACGCCTCCCGCAGTGCGAACCCAGACCTCTGTCCTCAGGCAACGGGTCCACGAGAGCGGATTGCTGCTGCACCCCAGCGCTGTGGGAGGGTCGTCGTGTTCGAACGCGGACGCAAACCGTTCGATCGCCGACTCCACTTCGTAAGGCAGGGAGCCGGGCAGGATCCCAGCAGTAACTGGGATGATTTCCTTGCTGCCCGTGATGTCCTCGATGGATTTGCCAAGTCCGCTGTTAACCAGGATCCTGTTTCGAAGAATCGCTACGGGGTTCTTGTTCTTCCGAATTGTGTCATCATTCCTGATAGCGTCGTAGTAGGCCCCATAATTGAACGTCTGGACCTCAGGAAGGCCGTCAATCGTCGGAAGCTCAATATTGTACCTTTTGAACGATGGATCGAGTGCGACCCATTTGCATTGGGAGGTTTCTACCATGCAGGTCACCGCCGGACTCTCGGCAATTCCGCGATAGTTAGCAATCGAAACCAGGGCCTCGACCCACACGTGCCCAATGATCAGGATGCTGTCCGGATCTGTGGAGCTATCGGCCCTCACCCCGATCTGGGCAGCCCGGTACTCGGCTTCCGCGAGGCTGCCGACTCCGAGCCAGCTTACGAAGTCAGAGTTGTTCATACGAACGTCTGCTGTCGCGTAGCGAGATGGTACTCCCAAGGATCGTAACATCGAGATGAGCAGAGCGGCGAGATCGACGTCACTCCCTCCCTTGCGCCAGAACGTGTTCATCGCCCCGCTGCGCAAACCGACGTACGGCAGATACTCATACTCGTTGCGGATGTACTCATACACTCGAAGAGGCGTACCGAGCTCCGCCGCCTTGGCGGCGATCTCGTATGCGCTCTCGTGCCCCGAAGAGAAAACGATCTCGGTGGTCTCAGCCAGGTATGGGTCGCCGGTCTGAGCGCGAAGCACAGTCGAGGACACGCTCAGAAGAATGAAGAAGAAGGCAACTCCAAGCTTCACGATCTTGCCGTGGATGAGGTTCTTCCGGTATCCGATGCTCATCGAGACGGCGCCTCGAATACGAACGTCGCAACGTGGTCAAACCGGCTTGGATCGTCCGGCGGCGCGGGCCGCAACTCGGCGATCAGGCGGGTCAATCGCGGACGGCGCTGCGCGTCGGTGATATTGGTGTCAGTCGCCGCCTCTGCCATGACCTCGATGCGGGAGAGAACCCGTACATCAACCTGTGCTCGATCAACGGTCGACAGAGAGCTCGCGCTGGTCGTAGCACCACCGGATAGCCCCATGCGACGGGTTTCCAGTTTCGCCTCCAGGGTCGTTCTACTCTCCCGCAGCGTGGCGAGCGCCTCCTGGACAGCCTGTAGAAGCGCCTGGTCGTCGGCAGAGGAGGTCGGCGCACTCGGAGTCGGTCGCGGCGGGCCGGAAAACCATTCAGGCGGCGCGTTGGTCTTCAGGTGTTCCGCGTAATCTCGGCTCGCCTTGCGCAGCACGGCAACTGCCTGCATCGTCGGCGCGAGGTCAGCTTTGAAGCTGTCGCGATGTTGATTCCGCGCCCGCAGAATCTGTTGGCTGACCTGCCGCAGCTGCCGCATTCGGAGGGCTCTCTCGGGGGCCGCGGCGTGTGCATCTGCCAGGGCAGAACACGGCAGGATCCCCGCCACGATGGTCCAAACGAGCGATGTCGTCGCGATGCCGGTCCAAGTGCGCATCGGTCTACTGCACCGTAAGTTTGAAGTTAGACGTAACGTCCGCGCCGTCGATATCGTAGACCACGAAACTCGTGGCGGCGGTCTCGATCACACTCCGATCAAACGCCGGCTCGGGGCCGTAGGAAGTGGCGACCCCGACTTGGCCCCAAGCAACCGCGAATCGCATCCCCCAATAGGGACTCATGCCCTGATAGAACAGGGCTGCCGGGTTGGTATTGCCCTTCTTGATCCCAAACGGATTGACCATCACCACCTTGATGACGTTGTCCGATCCATCGGTCGAGTTACCGGTGAGAAACTGGAGGTGCTGATCGAGTTCTGTGTGAATCGCTTGGGGTACGTGGGTTGCCGCCAATCCGGAGGCAGCGGACGTCGGATATCGAATCGTCACCTCTGCCGACCCCACCACGGCAGTATAGGCGTTGGATGTCGGGCTCAGCGCGAACCGGAGCTGCGGTCGAAGCCTCAGCCCATCCACATACGAGCCCCCGAGAATGTTCTCCGTCAGCGGATTCGGCGCACCCGTCGGGTTGTTCGGATCGTCGCTGAGAATCTCGAGCCTGACATCCCGGGCCACGTTGACGTTGTCGGTGGTCCACAAATTGAGGCGCGCAGGGCCGGGAACGACATTGACCCTGACGAAGCTGCTCGCGGTCGGGTCCGAGGCCGGAGTGATGAGGTCCACAATGGCGACCCTCATACCTTCATAGCTGACAGAACTTCCGGTCGGCCCACCCACGCGGCTCGTCGGATCCGCATAGACTTGCGTCACGTTTCGAATCCGAACGTCGACCGTCACTCCCGCGCTATCGGTGAGTTCGGCCACGAGATCATCACGGGAGAAGATCCCCTGCCGGTCGCCACCCATCGCGACGATTACGGTGTCTCCTGGGCGGGCGTAGTTCGAGACAGTGTCAGAACCGACACACCCGAGGGCAAAGAACCCAATGCCAACAGCAACGGCAATCGATTTCATGGACCAATAATGCATGGGGAACCTCGCTCTAGCCTTCTACGGCTTCCTACGGGCACAGTCCGGCCAGGCTCTCGTCTAGCAATGCCCGCCCGTGCCAGTACAGGTCACGGGAGTCCAGACGCCCATCGAAGTTGAGATCGGCTGCAAGGCGACGCTCCCCCTGCAACTCTTCGATGCCGGCAACATCGCGCATGAGTAGGAGATGATCCCTGCTATCGACCGTCGCGTCGCCGTCGATGTCACCAGCCGCACCGGTCACGATCTGCTGCAGACTGGGGAAGATCGCCTGAAGCCACGTCGCTATCCCCGGCACATCGGCGAGGCATGGATTGCCGCTGATATCGATGACCTCGAGGTTATCGGCGGCACCAATCGAAGCAAGGTCGGTAATTGGGGTCTTCGACACGTCGAGCACTCGCAGGCGACGTAGCTCCCCCAGGGTGATTGCGTCCATAGCTGGATTGCCGAGGCTGCCGTTCACCGCGCGACGCAGGCGCTCGTCGGTGATCTGGACGACATCGGCGGAATCTGGTGGGTCAGTCCCAAGCCAAGCTGCCAGCGCGCCAAGTGCCTCAGCCGTGGTGAGCGGATCGGCCTGCCAGCTACCGTCCTGACCTTGATCGATGACGAAGAGGTCGATCATTGATGCAATACTGCTCAGGGGGATAGGGGGGCTCGCGCGCAGTCGACTGAAATACGCCGCAACCTGCGCTCGACCAAGATCATCGCTCGGGAAATTGCTGGCAAGCGCGGCGTGCGTGTCGTCGAGAAGCTGCGCGACCAAGGACAGGGTAGCTGAGTTCGCACATGTGGGCCCGAGCTCGAGGCAGCTCTGCCAAAAGGTCGCGGCGACGACGGTGCTCGCGACGTCGCCCGGGAAGGCCGGCAGAGAGGATGTCGGCTGCCCGATACTCCAGGTGCCATTGGCTTGTACGACGAACAGGGTGCCCACCGCATCGCTATGCTGGTTCAGGTTCGCCGGGTCCAACCTCGCGAGTAGCAGTAGCGCCAACGCTGAATCGAGCGCATCGGCCTGATACGCCCCGGTGATCCCCCAGCCTTGGTACGACAGCCCGGTGCCGCCAGCCTCGAGGGCGAGAAGGCGAAACTGCTCGATGATGGTGTCATCACCGTTGGGCAGCAGCGCTTCGGTCTGGCGCACCAAAAAGTCGACGTTGCTGGCTGTGTGGTTCTCGAGCCACGCGATTCCGCTCTGGTATGCCGCGCCGCGCCGACTGAACGCGCGCAGCGAACGGACGGCTTCGGCTGTGTAGAGCATCCGCTCGGTGTCTTCCTGCCCCCAGCTGCCGTCGAAGTTCTGCGCGCTTTCGAGCCATCCCGCGGCTTGATCAGCCGCCGCCGTCCGCTGGGCATCCGTCAGGGCATGGCTCGCATGTTGCAATATAGCCGAGTGCGCGAGCATGATTCCCACCAGAATCGTGGATACTCGATGTGTCCAACTCACATTCACTCCAGACCCCCCGGCCAAGTCGTCGGTGGAATCAGAACAGGCGTAAACCCAGGCGCTGGGCCCATTAGCGCGCACACGCAACCGCGTGGGACCACTGACGCGTACCGCCTGTACAATGTCGCGAGCCGGTAGTGCAGCCCAGCGGCCCGGGCTCGCCCGCCACACTCAGCGAGCGAATCGACCGATGGAACCCGACGCAGTGATACGCTAGGGCGGCCGACCGCCGAACCCGGAAGACGGCGGCTGCGAGGCACCACAGCTCTACAGTCCTCGGTCCTGAGACCATGGCTCAGCGGTAGCTTTCTGTTTACTGGCGAGTTCTCCATAACCGGCATACCAATTTCGACCCTCACCAAACCAAGCGTTACATTTCGGTCAACATCGTTAAAATTCGATTAACAATTGCCCGGAAGCCGAAGTTTTTTGTCATTGACACGTCATATTGGGTACATTTGGGACTTGGAACACCGCACCCGTGCGTAATGCCCACGCGACGACCGGAGGGATGCTGCCGCAGGACCACGCGGCACGATGGTTGTCCGAGACGGTCAGACTCGGCCCTCGACGGGCGCACCGTCGACTTCACACGCATCAGCACCATTCACCGAGCCAGCTCCGGCGGCGTTGACCAAACTCGACGAACACAGCTTCGGAGCGAGGGCAACTCTGGGTCGTTTCAGAGGACCCGCGCCAGTACAGCACAGGCCAACTCGTCGATCGCCTCCCCGGTCCGGCGCCCTAGTCAGCATGGAACGACCGGCTCCATTTCGCAGCATCGTAGGTTAGGCTGCGGAATGGAAACCAAGATGTAGCCCAGAGCTACCATACGAAAGGAGCCGGTCGATGAATGAAGGTATGCG
>Ga0114931_10011808_pt1 | contig 10282 bp, 9 predicted proteins | sample 2SBtaG_FD_89579 | JGI IMG/M metagenome (GOLD analysis project Ga0114931, IMG submission 89579) | Deep subsurface microbial communities from Kolumbo volcano to uncover new lineages of life (NeLLi) - 2SBTROV14_V59a metaG | ecosystem: Environmental > Aquatic > Marine > Volcanic | place: Kolumbo... | reverse complement strand
GGACACAGCTCCGCGGATCGCCGGGACGGAGGCCACCACCAAACCCAGCGCGGCGATGATCGTCTTGGCGGCGGCCCTTCGGTGCTCACCCAAGCGTACAATCACGACGGCGAGCAAAGACCCGCAAACCGCCGCCTCGTAGGGTGTCACCAGGAACTCATCGGGAAATCCTTGGTAATCGTGCAAGGTAAACAACAGCGCCGCGCAGGCGACGATCAACAGGTTCACCGCCGCGGGGTTCGAGCGCGCCCGAACCAAGGCTTGCCGAGCGTGGGTGATCCCCCACACAAGCACCGCCGCCAGTCCAAGTGCAAACCCGACCGGCACCACACTGGTAAGCCCGAAACCGTCGCGGATGTGGAACAGCCAACCCGCGTGAACGCCACATACGCCGAGATTGACCTTGTGAGTGAGATACATCCGCGGAAATACGTAGGCCTGCTCCAGTTCTTGGGCCAACGCTCCGTGGACGACAAAGTAGGCTTGGTAGGCTGCGACGGTGAGGACCGATGCAAGCGCGAGACGCAAAAGGTCACGGCGTCCGCGGCGCGGGTCGAGCAGGACCGCCACGCCGGCACCGGCGATCACGATGAGAGCGGGCTGCCAACACAGAAACGCCATCGCCGAAAACACGCCGGTCCAAAAAGGTTTTTTGGCCGCGGTCGTGATCACCGGCAAAATGAGGAACGGCGTCAAAAACACCTTCGGACGCGCGCCCATGGCGGCCATGATGAAAAACAGCGGAAACCCCAGCATGATGACGGCGCTCAGATGCGCAGCCAGGCGACGGCGCGTAAGCATCCAAACGCAAAGCCAAAGCAGAGAAACGGCAGCCGAAGCGAAGACGATGCTGATCCAACGGGCCGCTGCTAGGTCGTCGCCGATGCCGGTCAAACGCGAAGCCTTGATCGCCGCCGCCGTAATGAGGAGACTGAGGGCATTCTTCGGGTCGAACTGCGAAACATGCGGGGCGATTCCTGAAGCGGCCCGCTCGGCGATGAAAAAATAGTGCTGGTTATCCACCAACAGCGACATGTCGGACGGCCCACGCAGCCAACACATGGCCAGTGCAAGGGCAAAGAATAACGCTGCGAATGCCGCCGTCACCCCGGTCGATCGACCGGACGGTGCGACGGGTTCCGCGTCGAACGGATTTGTGAAATCGAGCACGGACACGGGGACTCAGCCGATTGGCTTGCAGAGACGCCGACTGTATACGCCTCGGAGGCGGTACGCCAGCATGACCGGGTTGCGACGAGGGCTGAGAAGCATCGTGGGGGGAGCAGCTTTCACGCTATCCCTCTGCTGCGTAGCCGCGTGTACGTCGACGCCGCGTCCGTCCACCCACCCCGTCGTTCTCATCGGCGTCGACGGACTCGAATGGAAGGTGGTGCTCGAACTGCTCGCCGAACGTCGCCTGCCGACGTTGGCGGCCCTGATGAGTTCGGGCAGTTACGGCAAGCTGCGAACCTTCAAGCCGACTCTTTCTCCGATCATCTGGACATCGATCGCCACCGGCACCACGGGCAAGCGCCACGGAATCCGCGGATTCATCAAACCGAGCGGCGGCCCCGGCCGGCCGCCGCGGCTCTATCGAAGCAGCGACCGAAGGCAAAAAGCCCTGTGGAACATCCTGAGTCAGGCCAACCGCCGCGTAGATATCGTCGGCTGGTGGAACACCTATCCGGCGGAGACCGTCAACGGCGTCATGGTGGCTCAGGTGAACACCACCACCCTCAAGCAAAAAGCTCGCGGGCAGGGAATTTGGAAAGGGGCTTTGGTCGCAGGGCTAAGCGATCAGGTATTCCCTCCCGGGCGCCAAGCCGAGATGCTCGGCGTCGTCCACGCGGTCGACGTTCGCATGCCGATCATCGAGCAGGAGATCTTCGGCGACATCTCCGGCAAGCTCGGAGCGTTGGAGACCAAGCTGTGGAAACAAAGCCGCTGGGCGTTTCGCGCCGACGCCATTTATGCCCGCGTCGCCCGTAAACTGGCCGCGGAGGGCGCACGGAACGGTTTCGACCTGCTGGCGGTTTACTTCGGCGGCGCCGACGTTACAGGCCACCGCTTCTGGCGCTATATGTATCCGGATGCCTATGCGCACAAACCCGACTCTCGCCAAACGAAACTCCTGGGCAACGTCGTGCGCGATTACTATGCCTATCTGGACGGCGTCATCGGCGACATTCTCGGCGCCGCACCGGGCAGCGTCAACGTGATGATCGTCGCCGACCACGGCATGCAAGTGGAGAACGCGGGAGCGCCGTTTCGACCCAACGACCCCGCCAACAAAGTCATCTCGGGTGCGCATCGTAAGGCGCCGCCGGCGGTATTCATTGCCGCCGGTCCCGACATCCGCAAGTCCGCCCCCGCCGACCTGACGGCGCTCGCGACGTCCGACCTCACCGAGGTCGGCTCCGTGTTCGACATCACGCCGACGGTTCTCGCTCTGCTCGGCCGCCCAAGTTCGCGCGGTTTCGACGGTGACGTCATGACGAAACTCCTCAGCGAAGCGTTTCTTCGCGCTCACCCGGTTTCCTACGTAGATTCCTACACCGAGCCGGGCTGGAACGAGCATGCCGACGACGCCGTCGCCGACAAACGCTTCAAAGAACGCGTCGACCAGCTACGAGCGCTCGGGTATCTTCACTAGAATCGGAAACCACAGCGCAAAACGCCGGTCGGCGGCCGAACGCGAAACGCACGATTACAATCGCTCCGGAGAGATGTCTTCGAGTTCTCGCGTCGCCGTTTCCGGCACAAGGAACCACACGACCAGAGGCGGAATCAATGCCACCCAGAGCATCGATGTAATGGCCGCCTGATGGCTCCCCCACACGTCGAAGGCCCAACCCTCGAAGCCCAGTCCGGCAGCGCCGCCGAGGGCTCCCATGATCGAACGGGCGCCCGAGGCCGTCGAACGATAGGAAGTCGGAAAGAGTTCGGTTCCCAGTGCCGCGAACAAGACCTCACCGCCGAAATACGCGAACAGCATCAAGCACCAGGCCGCCGGCACCGCCCAAGTCGGCGCTTGGTAAAACAGCGCCGTCCCCGCCAAGTTGACGACCAGCGCCGAGGTCATCACCCGTCTGCGGCCGAAACGGTCGCTGAGAGCGCCCGCAACGATGTTGCCGACCATCGCGAAGGCACCGCCGAAGATGAACAAACCCGAGACTCCGCCGGGCGAATAACCATGCACTTCCTGCAGAAACTTGGATTGAAATTGCAGCGCCGTCGAGGCCAAAAACCAATAGGGAACCACGGCCGCCGCCAGTAGTGCCAAGCGCCCGGGGTACACCGTCAGCAGATCACGCGCGGGCCTCAGGTATTCAAATCCCGCACGGACGGTACCGCGACGGCGCGCGTGTTCCTCAAAGCGACGGGTTTCGCGCAAGTTGCGACGGAACCAAGCAAGGACCAGAAGCGGGGCGATCCCCGCCAAATACAGCGCCCTCCATCCGTAGGGGAGGTAGTCGATGACGCTGTAGAGAGCAGCCGCAGCGCCGTGTCCGAAGGCTCCCAGAGCCGCCAGCACACCGATGCCCCACCCGCGCGCGCCGGCATCCAGCTCCTCGGCGATCACGACGATGGCGAGCATTTCCTCGGCGTAGATGAACATGCGCGCCAAGAACTGCAGAACACCGAACTCCACCTGCGTACGCACGAACGCGGTGGCGAACGTGCTCAAGGTAAAGCCCAGAATCGTAATCAACAGTAGTCGCCGGCGGCCGACCAAGTCGGCGAGCATCGTCAACCCGAGCGCCGGTAGGACGCCCAGCCGGATCAAACCCGTGAGGGTGCCGACTTGGTCCTCGGGGATCGCGAGGCCCGATTGGATCTGCGGCAACGCGAGCGCGAGAAGACCGATGTCGTAGCTGTTGACCATGTAGGCGGCACCCAGCAGTCCCAACACTTTCCAGTGGGAAGGCTTCAGCCCACGCGGTGGCCGCACATAGAAAAACAGGTACGACCACCAGGGAGACCGCCCGGATCGGGGCTGGTCAGGCGTGGGCGAATCGTTTCGGTCGGCCATCGATGATCGTCGCCGGCGCCGAAACGCAAGCGGGCTCGTCAGTCTGATTCAGGCGCCACTCGCAGGCAACAACGCCGGCGCACGCGGGTGACCACCCGCCGCGCGACCGTCACCAAGGCAAGTACGAGATCAGCGGTCGATCCCAAACGGCGAGCCGCGCTCAGATGGGAGCCGGCGGCACGCAGGTTGCCGAGTCGCACCCGCAGGCCACCGCGCGAACGCAGTAGCGCCGTCGCTTCCTCGACAGCGAACAGCGTGTAGCCCGTGCGCGCACGCTTCGTGACGCGTGTAGCGACGGCAGGCGGAAGCAATCGTTGCGATCGAGCGATACTGCGACCGAGGTCGACGATCGTCGCTGCGGACCGGCGTAGCCGCGCGGTCTGCGAATTTGCGTGACGCCTGTAACAAGCCAGACTCCGAGGCTCGTACCAGATGGGGTGGTGTGCCGCGATACGTTTCCACATGTCCCAGTCCGAGGCGTACGCGAAGTGGTCGTCAAACCCGCCGAGCTGTTCGTACACCTCGCGGCGCACGACGACCGCAGGGGTCTGAATCTGCAGCCTCGTGAATACGTGCTCATGCCAATCGGCCAGTAGTCCCGGCTCCCGCTGCGCGATCGTCGTACGGTTGACGACACGACCGTCGGCTTCGAGAAACAACGACGCGCAAAACGCAGCGCCCGCTCTCTCTCGGCCTCGATCTTGGAGCCCTTTGCGCATGGCCGCGTAGAAACCCGGCAAGACGAAGTCGTCTTGGTGCAGTAGATGCACGAAGCGCCCGCGCGCCCGTCGAACGCACGCGTTCCAGTTGCCCACCATTCCCAGACGGCGCGCCTGGCGGTGAATGCGCACCCCGTGCAAACCCCTTTCGCCAACGAAGCGAGACGGCTCGAAACAGTCCGAAGCATCGTCGACGATCTCGATTTGAGCGTGAGGCGTGGGGCCCAACTGCGCGAGCACACTCCTGAGAGCCTCGGCGAGTTGATCCTCGCGGGGGTTGTAGGTCGGAATCATCACCGACCACAGCAGATGTCGAGGCTGTCGGGGTACGCAATCGATCATTGCCGCAAGAACTCTTCTATCGACTCGTGGAGTCGCCGCGAAAGGCCGGCCATCTGCGTACGCGTGTCGGCGTATCGATCCATCGGCTGCGCCCGGTGTCGCCCCGGAGCGTGACTCACACGTGCGCAATCTTTATCGTATCTAGCGGTCGGGCGCCAAGAACCGGCAAACGGCCGCCGACAAGGAGACGGATCCCCATGTACCCACAAGTCCACGCACGGCAAACCCCCGACAAAGCCGCTTATATCATGGCCCGATCGGGCGAGGTGGTGACCTATCGACAACTCAACGATCGTTCCAACCGCTGCGCGCAACTCTTGTACGCCCTCGGACTTCGCAGTGGAGACACTGTCGCGATCTTCATGGACAACAACCCCCGCTACTTCGAGCTGTGCTGGGCGGCGCAGCGTTCGGGGCTGTACTACACCTGCATCAGTTCGCGGCTGACAGCTCCGGAAGTCGCCTACATCGTCAACGATTGCGGAGCCAAAGTGTTGTTTACCTCGGCGGCCAAGAGCGAAGTTGCCTCAGACTTGCGCGCACTGGTCCCCGATCTTCGCGCCGCCTTCATGATCGGTGCAACCGTCGAGGGCTACGAATCCTATGAGGATGCGACCGCCACGCAAAGCTGCGAACCTCTCGCCGAAGAACTCGAAGGCTCCGACATGTTGTATTCTTCGGGAACCACCGGTCGTCCGAAAGGCGTCAAGCCGCCTCTTCCCAACGCACCGGCCGGTACGCCGCCGGCTCTGTTGATGCTGATTCTCGGCTTGTACGGAGCCGATTCCGAGAACGTGTATTTTTCTCCCGCCCCCCTGTACCACGCCGCCCCGCTTCGCTTCAACATGGCGTTTTTGCGTATCGGTGCCACCTGCATCGTCATGGAAAGCTTCGATGCCGAACGTGCGTTGGCCGACATCGAGCGGTTCGAGGCCACCCACAGTCAGTGGGTACCGACAATGTTCGTACGTATGCTGAAACTGCCCGAGGCCGTCCGTCGGCGCTACGACGTGTCGAGCTTGAAAGTCGCGATTCACGCTGCCGCGCCCTGCCCGATTCCGGTCAAAGAGCGGATGATCGAATGGTGGGGCCCGGTACTGCACGAATACTACGCCGGCACCGAAGGCAACGGCTTTACCGCGATCAATTCCGAGGAATGGCTCACGCACAAAGGGTCGGTCGGTAAGCCCTTGAGCGGGGAGCTTCACATCGCCGACGAGCACGGCAACGACATGCCGGCGGGACAGCCCGGAGTCGTATACTTTTCCGGTGGAGGACGTTTCGAATACCACAACGATCCCGGCAAAACCCGCGAGGCGTACAATCACAAAGGCTGGTCGACTCTGGGAGACATCGGCTACGTGGACGAAGAAGGCTACCTCTATTTGACCGATCGTAAAGCAAACATGATCATCTCGGGCGGCGTCAACATCTACCCTCAAGAAGCCGAAAACGTCCTCATCACACACCCCAAGGTAAGTGATGTCGCAGTGTTCGGAATCCCTAACGACGAATTCGGCGAAGAGGTCAAAGCCGTGGTCGAACCCGTCGATATGGGTGAGGCCGGCGCGAATCTCGAACGGGAGCTGATAGAGTTTTGCCGCTCGAAGATTTCCGCCATCAAATGCCCCCGCAGCATCGACTTTGCCTCCGAACTCCCGCGCCATCCCACCGGTAAGCTTTACAAACGCATCCTGAAGGAAAAATACTGGAGCGGACGCACGACGCGTATCGTGTAGAGGATCAGAGAGGATAACCGACTTGAGCGATCGCCGTGACGTCGAATGGGGGGCACCGGAACCCTTTGTCGTAGAGATCACCGTCGACGAAGCCGCCATCGACGGCCTCGGGCACGCCAACAATTCGATGTACATGCGTTGGTCCGAGCAGGTCGGATGGGCGCATTCGGAGTCGTTGCAGCTCGGCCTCGGTCGTTGGCTCGAGTTGGACCGCGCGTTGGCGACCCACCGAGCGGTCCTCAACTTTCGTGCGCCGTGTTTTCTCGGCGACCATCTGCTCGCCGCAACATGGATCATCAAAAGCGACGGTCGTCTTCTCACCACACGCCGCTTCGAGATTCGCCGCGCCGGGGACGGCAAGCTGTTGTTCGACGCCGAGGTCGACTACGCGTGCATTTCGATCGAGTCGGGACGCCCGAAGCGGTTTCCGCCGGAGTTCACTGAACGCTTCATCGTCCTTCCGGCGGTTCAAAAATGGATGAGCCAACGAGCCGAGTGACCGAGACCGGGCCAGGCGTTTCGCGGCGCAAGCGCGCACGAGTCGTTGATACACGCGCTAGTCGTCGATACGCGCGCTAGTCGTCGATACGCGCGCCCCAATCGTTGAGGATTCTTCGCTCGTCGGCCGCATCTCGAGTTTTTTTGAAACGAGCATGCGGGCGTCCTTTGACGTACCGTTCACATTCGGCCCAGCTCGCGTGACGGCGCGCCACTCCGCCGACGAGTGAAACATAGCTGTAGGCACGTCCCCGGAAACGGGACCTTTTCGAGCCTGGGTTCCCGCGGCCTCGTGTTCCCGCACCGCCCCCCTCACCTCTGCCTGCACCGTCGCTCGCAGGCGACTTGGAACTCGATCCGGCCGGCGCCGCGGAATCCGAGTCGCCCGGCGAGGGCGGCGAACGCAGTTCGGCGGCGGAAATCGGGTAGCCGGAAACGGGCCCCTCGTACAGGTCCGCCCGACGGCCGAGCGCGAGGTCCGATGCGATCCGATCGGCGCGTTCGTTACCGGCGATACCCGCGTGCCCGGCGACCCGCCGCCATGTGAGTCGCCCGTTACGCGTGCGTGCCCAGGCCAGGTCGGCAAGCCGCTCCCAGAGATCTCGATTGAGGACCGTTCGGCCGTCGGTTTTTTTCCAACCGCGCCGCCGCCATGCCGCCGCCCATTTGGTTACGCCGTTGACGACGTAACTCGAGTCCGTGTAGACCAACACCGGGTCTTCGCTACCGCGGACGGCGAGAAGCTCCAGCGCTTCGATCGCCGCCGTCAGTTCCATACGGTTGTTGGTGGTTCGAGCGCTGCCGCCGCCGAGTTCGAGCACGCGGTCGTCGGCAAACAGGAGCACCGCACCCCAGCCGCCCGGCCCGGGATTTCCCTTGGCGGCCCCGTCGGTGAAAACAATCGTCGGAGCGGCCGGCATCGCATCCCGCGTCGACCCGTGACCGGCTTTCAAAGCAACTCGAGCACCCGTTCCGGGGGCCGTCCGATCACCGCTTTGGCGCCCGCAACGAAGATCGGGCGTTGCAACAGTCGCGGGTGGTCGGCCAGCAGCGTCGCCACCTCGCGCGCGTCTGCGCTGGCCGAAAGATGAAGACCGGCCTCCTTGAAGCCGGCGTCGCCGCTTCGCACAAACTCACCGGCGGGCGAGTCCGACGCCTCGATCAACGCCAACAGAGTCGCGCGATCGGGAGGAGTTTTGATGTATTCGACCACCTCGAAGTCGGCTCCGTGCTCGCCTAACAGTTGCGGCGCTCGCCGGGACTTGCTGCAGCGTGGGTTGTGAAACAATTTTGCTTTGCTCACGGCCGCGTCTCTCCTGTCGCCGCGCCGGAACGCGACGCAAAGATCATCATGTATTGATACGGCAAGATCGCCGGTTCCGCCACCAGTCGATACCCGACTTCGCGCATCTCGGCTGCTACCTGAGCGCGCGCAATCTTATGGAGATCGGGCGGCCCTTGCGGAAACTCTCCTTTTTTCCAATCGACGATCGCAATTCGGCCTCCTCGCTCCAACGCCCTCGCCAATACACGCAGATACACGCGGCGGTTGTCCAGATGATGGTACGTGTCGACAATCAACACCACATCGAGCGACCCCCGCGGAAGCCGTGGGTTATCCAGGGAAGCGAGTACGGGAACCACCTGTGACCAGCCCTGTTTTTCCGAACGCTCGCGCAAATATGTAATGAGATTGGGCTCGACGTCGACAGCGTACACGACCCCCGCAGCTCCGACCGCACGAGTCAGGTAGGGCAGGAAATATCCCGTGCCCGACCCCAAGTCGGCAACGGCATCTCCGGGCTTCAATCCGAGGGCGGCAATCACGTCGGCCGGCTTCTGCCAGCCGGAACGCGTGGGGTCATCGAAGATTTTTTTCCACCGCGCCACGTCCTCGAAGCGGTGGTGGGTGGTCGCAGAAAACCGCGCGATGGTATGCCCGTGGCTCGCGCTGTTCGGCCGCCGCGAAGCCGACTGCGCCGCGGCGGCCTTCGTCTTCGTACCGGTAATGTCGGCCGCCGCAGCCGTGCCGGCAGCGCCCTTCGGTGTGCTCATACACGCGGCGGCTACGGATACGGCCGTCACCGCCGTCGCGACTCGGATCAGTCGCATGAAGATTCGATTTTCCATACCAAGATACGGTTGTTGGCCGGCATATCGTGATCGGCCGTCAGGCGCATCCCGGCCCCCCGTGCGCATGCATCGACCTGCTCGAAATCTCGGATTCCTCGCGTCGGATCATCACCCCTCAGACGTCCGTCAAAATCGCGGTTGCCCTGCGAGGTAAAACGACCGCTGTAGCGAAACGGCCCGTATACGCACAGTAAGCCCCCTGGGTTCAAGACTCGAGCGGCGCCGCGAAACACGCATTCGACCAACGGCTAGGCCATGATGTGAAACGTGTTGGCCGTAAAAATCGCATCCACCGAGTCCACCGGCCACGGAAGACGTCCGACGTCGAGTTCCACAGGTTGGGCGAGGTTCGCGAGCCTCGCCTCTCGGCGCCAAGCCTGAATGCTCGCATGGTTCTCGAGCAGGTCGCTCGGCTGCCAGCGCAGGTGGGAAAGGTGACGTGCGAAGTACGCCGCATGCTGTCCATTCCCGCTTCCCAGCTCGAGTACCGTGCCCGTATCGGTGAGTTCGTGACGCAAAACGGCGAGGATCGCATCCTGATTGCGGTCGCAGTGCGGGGCGTACCGTTTCACCGTCGCTTCTACACCAATTCAGCGCTGCGACGCCCAGCGGCCCGCCCGCAAACGGAATTCGAAAGGCACCAGCACCTCAGCCGTCACAGCTCGCCCGCCGCGGCGAGCCGGCTCGAAACGGTAACGGGCCGCCACACGGCGAGCAGCCGCGTCGAGCAATTCATAGCCGGAAGAAGCCGCCACGGCGATTTGGCCGACGGTCCCGTCGGCAAGAACCGACAGCCTCAATGTCACCACGCCCTGTTG
>Ga0114931_10011807_pt1 | contig 10283 bp, 11 predicted proteins | sample 2SBtaG_FD_89579 | JGI IMG/M metagenome (GOLD analysis project Ga0114931, IMG submission 89579) | Deep subsurface microbial communities from Kolumbo volcano to uncover new lineages of life (NeLLi) - 2SBTROV14_V59a metaG | ecosystem: Environmental > Aquatic > Marine > Volcanic | place: Kolumbo... | reverse complement strand
TTACAAAAATTAAACTAAAAGAAAATGATAAAATAGATTATATCTGGTGTAAAGGCCAGACAGATTATCCAATCCAAAATCATGCAGGTCTATCTATTACTATGAAGACTGAATTAGTTTGGGATGATAATTTGAATATATGGGTAGCAGATGATGCTGATCCAATAGGGATTAGTATCACTGATAAGATACAACCTGCATGTAAAATATGCTGGGTTGAATAATGGAGGAAAATAGAATGACTAAAGAGAATCCTTACATAACTATGGAACAAAATGTTCTAGAAGAGCATTTGAAACAAGTAGCAGAAGTAATGGATCAAAAGAAAATTAGTACTGTTCAATTTTTCGGTGAATCTCTAACAGAGGAGACACAAGCAAAGTTAGCTGAGAATGCATCTTTGACTGCTAAAGTGAAAAACTTAGAGGAAACTCAGGTAACTACACTATCTCCAGAAACAGAGAAACTGGCAAAATTGAATATTGATAATGCAGTCGCTTCTATCAAAGCCATTGATGAAAATTTTCCAATTCAAGGAATTTTAGATAGTTCATTAAACAGTTTTGATAAAATCGATATGTTAAATCAGATGAAAATTAGTGCTGAATATACAAAGAAATCAGTTGACGCAATTAAAGAAGAATTACCAAATACTGGTAAATTACAAGGATTTGGTTCAGCACCAAATAATAAAGATGATGATGCAGATAATATTGTTACTAAACTTGCTGAAAAAGCAGGAATTGAGGTATAGATATGTCTGCTAATATAAGAGCAAGTGGTGCGCTGTATCGTACACTAAAATCTACTACAAAGATTATTGAGAAACACATGATTTTATCTGCAGATGTAGATGGAGTTGTAGATTTAGCAACAAATACAGCAACACCTTACGCATGTACTACAGATACTACAAAGTCTAAGAGAAAACAATTAATTGGAATTGATGAATATGATACTGGTGCAGATGTTCCGGGGAAAATCAAAGTTATCAGATCTGGTCTAGTTGATTTGTCATTAGATATTGATCACTCAGCAATTGATGTTGGTGATAAATTAGTTGTAGGTGCATCTGATGATGGTACAGTAGATAAAGCTCCTGATGCATGGGGAACAAATGATCACCTTGCTGTAGCAGTAGCCGAAGAAAAAGTAGCAGTTGCACCTGCAGGCAAAAGGACGCAACCAACAATCAAGGCTGCTTTGAATTTTGTAAGATATGGAGGAATATAAATTGGCTAGTTTAAATGAAACATCAATTCCATATTTGGACTTCAAAGATAGCAATAGAAAACGTGAATTACTTCAAGCATACGGTGCAACAGGTTTTGAGTCTATTGTAGTTAGAAATCTTGAAAGACTTTATATACAGAAAGAAGCACCACTTATGTCTGTGGCTTCAGAAGTATTCCAAGTTATGAAGATTAATGGACTACATACACTTGTTAATCAGGCACCAGCTGGTGGAGTATCAGTAAATTATCCTGTAAGTCAAGGTAATCTTGGTGAAAACGAAGCAGATAATTTGCCAGATATGGGAGCACAGTATCTCAATCTAGATAGAGCAAATGTTACATACCATATTAGACATGAAGCAATATTTGAGGGTGGTAGTCTTGCTCAGGATGATTCTATTTTAGAAGCAACTGAACAACTAGCAGCTAAGATTGATAAGGTACTTATGACTGACTTACTTGCTAAGAAATATGCAGGTAATGATGTTACAGCAACCAATACATGGAACTCAACTGGTACACCATACGACGATATTAGAGCAGCAACAAATAAGATTATTACTAATTCTGCTATTAACACTTTAGCAATTAAAGGTAATCCAAAGTTCTTTTCTTGTATTGTTCCAATTGCTTTGCGAGAAGCATTCCAGAAACGCGAAATAGTAGATGGTGTTAAGACTTCAATTGAAGGACAGATTGAATCAAATCTTAATACACAAGTTCTATACAGTAGAGCACCATTTACAGGTGAAGGCAGTACGTGGCCTTTGACTACACAAGCTATCGTAGTTCCAACTATGGATAGAAAAGTCGGTAGATTGTATACCTTTGACGGTGGCAATGTAATACCAAGTTTATTCCAAACTGAGAATGAGAACGGTAAAAGAGTCTCACAAAACTCATGGTGGAAAGTTGGTGTTTCTGCTAACGAGAAAGACGCAACATTTACAGACAATAGAAGAATAGCAGTAATCGATAGCGTAGCTTAATCGCTTCGTTACATTACTCTTTTTTTCTTTTTTTTATGATAATATTGATTTAAAATGGCAGGATACGATTTCGCAACTACTTACCCAGATGTAACAGTGCCTAGGGGTAAGGTTAAAGATTATTTAGATCAACCTGCTGCAGAATTTATGAATGATACTACAATTGACGCAATGGTGTTAAGATCTTATAATATTGTATTTTTACAGACTACTATTGATGTAGACAATGTTGTGCAAGTTAAAGATGTTATAGAAGCTGTTGCAACATGGCATAGTTATGGTGGTTATATGAATAGCATGGGTGACAATTTACAGGATACTAATAAGTTCGAGTTTATGAAGAAACTTAATCATTATAAGAGTATTGCAGTTGGATTAGGCAATATATTAGGTGTTGACGTAAGTGGAGAAAAAATTAGATTAGACGATTATCCGCTTGTATTTGGTGGAACAGGTATAAGTGTTCTTAAAGATAGTACTTACTTTGATGGAGCAGTAGATAATGTTTGAGATGAGTATTGATACTAAGCTTAATGTTGATGTAGGCGGTATGCATAGAGCTATTAAGATTAAGAATAAGGCTGTGATTAACGAAATTGTTAATAATGTTATTTTAATTGCTAAACGAGAAGCGCCTGTTCATTTTGGAACATTTGCAGAATCAATTAAGAGATTAGATGAAAGAGGGGCAGAAGATAATGGTGCTTCTACAGAGAGATTTATTAGGATAGGTCCAAGCGTTTATTATAGTAAGTATGTAGTTAATGCTACTAGACCAAGTCCAGGGGCGTATGTACCACAGTTAGATGTTAGAATAAGGGGCGGTGTACATCCCGGGACAAAGGCAAATCCTGTAATGGCAAGAACTAAAAGAAGAGTTAAGCCAATTATTAAGAAAATTTTACAGACACATTATGGAAATGTTGAACTTGGAAGATTTATTAGATGACTAATGATTTATTGCTTATTGATACATTAGCGCAAAATATTAAAACAAAGATAGCTGCAATTAATGCAGCATATGTTACTAAATTATATGATACAACAATTAGTCTAGTTCGTGGCAAATATGGATTTAATATATTACCAACAGAGTTTAGTACTAGAGAATTTTCAGGTGTTTCTAGTTTACCAGATATTCTGTTAGATATGTTTTGTTACTATACGATGAATGCTAATGAAGTTAGGGACACTCAATGGACAACATTTTTGGGAGTCGTTAATTCAGTTAGAGAAGCATTGATAGTTAAAGCAGGTATACCAAGTCCTATGGCTACGGTTAAAATAGACGTAAACTTTCACGACGATATACTGGAGCAAAAAACCGGTAGTCGTGCAATTAATGGCGTTATGAGTTTTACTTATAAAAAGTATGCTTATAATGCATAAATAGGAGGAATTTAAAATGGCAAATAATAGATATGTAATGTTTGAGAAGCAAGCGTTTGCTACTGAAACATTTGATCCATTTGTAGCTAATGCAGCGGCACATCCTATTGATCAAGTATCAGAAGATATTAGTTTTGATCATGGGTTTGTTAATCCTATAACTAGCGCAAAAAGAACTCCAAGAAATAGATTATACGGACCTATTAAAGGTGGCGGTGATATCGGAGTTCCTATGTATACAAAAGGATTTCCAACTTTAGCTTATTATGCATTAGGAAAGAATGTAACTGTTGTAGGTGATGGGGCAAACGGTGCAGCAGTTGGTTCATTTATACATACGGTTACACCAGATAGTACTATTCCATCATTTAGAATGGGTATTGGCAAAGATATCAAAGAACATCAGTTTGTTGGTTGCGCAATGAAAAGTATGAAGTTAGATTATACAATTGATAATCCAGCTATTGCTACTTTTGATGTACTGAGTAGAAAAGAACTTACTCCAGCTACATTGCAGACACCAACATTCCCAGACTTTGATGTTGCAGAAAGGTCTTTCTTGGGAACTGAAGTATCTGTAGAAATTGACGATGTTGTAGTAGGCTATGTCAGATCTGCAAGTATAGAAGTTAATAATACATTAGTTGAGGATAATCACGGGTTTGGTAGTAGATATTTACCAGATTTGGTTGTGCAAGACTTAGAGGTAAAAGGCAATATGACAATGAGCTATACAGATATTCAAAGATATCTTGATGTTCATAATGAGACAGAAGTAAAGCTTGAATTGATCTTTACACACGATACAGTACTTACTGTACCACATAGGCAATTAAAGGTTACATTACCTAAGGTTTCGTTAGATGTAGGAAAATTACCAACTGATGGTAATAAAGAATATATTATGAACTATGATATTACTGCAGAAGCTGTAAATAATGATGATGAGGTTATTATTATGGACTTCATTAATGAGGAATCAGCAGCAGAACATAATGTATAGATATGGAAAATAATAAACCAGAAGGACAGGAAGGAGTGGCTCAAACCACTTCTCCTCCTGTTCAACAAGAAATTGTTTCGGGCGACGGTATTGCAGCTTTATTTCCTGCTCCAAGGTCAGAAACAGTTGAAATCCAATATAAAGGCAAGTTACTTAAGTTCGAAGTAATGCCACTGAGTAATGAAACATTTGCTCAGGTTGGTGATAAGATTAAGATTAGTAATATTAATCTTGATTTAGAACAGCATAAAGATTCATTAGCCGGAATGAAGCTCATTTCAGATCTATATTATCCAGCAATAAGGGTAGTTTTGCCAAAGTGTGGCGTAAACCCAAGATTTATTGATGCGGTAAGTACTGATCCGAAAGTAATACAAGTCGATAGACTTGCGCTAGAAGTCGAAATAGAATTATTTGATAAGATTTTAGCACTATCCGGTATCGGTAGTGAAAAAGAAGCCGAAAGAAAAAAATAGTTAAATCTCAGCATGCGATGAATGTTGCAAGAGTCTGCAAGTTAGTTCCATCAGGATTGCCACATGAGTATCTGGGATATAATAAGTATAGTTTAGATGGAATGCTACTTAGTATTAAGTTACTAGAAAAAGTAGTTGCAGAAGAGAATGAAGCACAACAAAGAGCAGCCGATGGCAAATCTAGTGGTGCTAGTAGAGTAGCAAAACATTTTAGGAATATATAATGGTTGATGAAAATATAAATGTAAAGTTTAGGGCAAATGCTAGTCAGCTGACTAAGGTAATTAAGCAGCTAAAGGCACTGCAGACTAAGGTTAAATCTATGTCAAAGGATATGACTAAGTTTAACACTACAATTAAGGCTATTAATTCTAGGTTTTCTACTACTACTAAGCGCACTACTGCTTTAAATAAGAAGTTTACTGATCAGAGTAGGAGAGTACAAGGTGTTAGGTCTGCCATGGATAGACTTAAGAAAAAGACCGATGAGTATAATAGGGCATCAATAAAAACAGGTGATGTATCTAAAAGAACAGGATCAAGTATTGGGTTAACTGGATTTCAATTTGGATTCTTAGGTGGTATGGCATCACTAGCTAGTGATAGACTTAGGACATTTTTTGAAGATATTGTTAGCGAAGGTATTGATGATTTAGATGCCATGAATAGGGCAGCTGTTCAGTCTGGTATTAGTTTACAGAATTTCCTTGGCGGTGACTTAAGTGAGTTTAATGCAGTTACAGATAGAGTTAAAGAACTTCAGCAATCATTTGGGGAATTTACTAGGGCGGATGTTGCGAATGCATTTGAACAAATAGGAAGAGCAGTAAGTAAGGATGTATCAGTTAACGATATTGAGCATATTACTAAGGCACTTTTAACAATTGCTAGAATAGATAAAACAGGCGGAGCAGGTCTTAGCAAAACTTCTATTGATTTAAAGAGAGTTATGACACAGTTTGGTATTACGGCTAGCGGATTAGATGTATTTTTAGATAAGTTAGTTAATACTAATCAGCAAGGTGCAATTGAACTTAATCAATTAGTTAGTTCATTAGGATTTGCTGGTGCACAAGCACAGAGATTTGGTGTAAATATTGATGAAACATTAGCGTTAACTGGATTTATATTTGAAAAGTCGGGTAGAAAAGCAGGTGCAGCTGGACGTACATTTGGTAATATATTAGATAAATTAGCAAGTGTTGCAACAGCAACAAATCCTAAGATTAAGAGTTTAGGAATTAATATATTAGATTCAAAGGGCAATTTTAATAAGTTTTCTGATATTATAGATGAAGCAAGAAAAGCATTTGCAAAATTGAAAGCTGAAGGTAAAGGGCAAATATTTCGGAGTGCTGTATTTGAAGAGTTTGGGTTTGATAAAACTGCTGCTAGTGGATTTCTTAATTTAGTTAATACAAGTGATAAAGAATTACGTTCACTTATTGCAGGTATTAAGACACCCGGAACTGCTGAAGCATTAAATAAGTCAATTGGGCAAGGTGCAGCAATTAAACTTAAGACATTTGAAAATGAGATAAGAAATCTTAAGGATGACTTTGCTTCTGGATTAATTCCAGCAATTGAATCATTTACTAAGGTTGTTAAATCATTTACACAAGATAAGGAATTTGTAAATGTTCTTAAAGAGTTTGGTAAAGCTGTAGGCGATACGTTAATTGTTGGATTAAAACTAGCAGTTCCAGTATTGAAGTTTTTTGGTGATGTATTAAAAAATAATACACCTATTGTTAGAGCACTTGCTGCTTCAGTTACTATTTTAGCTGGCGCATTAAGTGGATTAGGTATTACATTTTTGTTATTAGGGGCATTTTTCTCGCTTGTTAGAATACATGAGAATTTAATAGCTAGAGGCAGACAACTTGCTACTACTACTAATTTTATTGCGCGGCAATATGTTAAGTTAAATGATGCTGTAGTTAAAGCAGGAAGTTCTCTTGCTAATGCATTCAGAGGTCTTAGTTCAAAGATAATTGGTGGATTAAGTAGTGGATTAAATAGGATTGTACCTATATTCTTGGCTGCTGGTGCAAAGGCTGGATTGTTCTTTGGTGCAGCATTCAATATTTTAGCTAATGCATTTATAGGCGCTGGCGCATGGATAAAGAAATTGTTTATTAGTATTGGTTCAAAGTTTCTTGTAGCTGGTTCTGCAATTGGTACTGCGTTTGGTACTGCTTGGACTGCTGCAAGTTCTACTGTTATGAGCGCATTAGGTTGGTTACAAGGAGTATTTAATAAAATGTTAGTTAAGATGGGATTTCAAGGTGGTATATTAGGAACAACATTTGGTACTGCATGGACAGCTATGAGTAGCGCTGTTATTAGGGCAGCAGGTTGGTTAACTGCTTTATGGAGCAAATTAGCCATTAGAATGGGTGTTGGTGGTGTATTAGGTGGTACAGCATTTGGTGCAGGTTGGGTTACTAATTCAACTATTGTAATGGCAGCAAAAGGTTGGTGGGCTTCATTAAGTACGAAGTTGAATTTTTCCTCTAGTTTAGCAGGATTATCTGCTGGTACAATATTTGGTACTGCGTTTATTTCAACTTTAGCAATTGCAATTGCAGGTGCAGCAGATGTAATTATTGAGAATTTTACAGGATTTAGTTTTGTTAGATCTATTACTAGTGCAATATTTGGAGGCAAAGGATTCAGTGTTAGAGATATTTTAGGGTTACCATTACAAGGAGATCCTATTTTTGGTAGTACTAAAGGTAAATCTGCTAGTGAATTATTTGATATTGCTCCAAGTGGAGGTTCACAAGGTGGTTCATCATTTGGTGTTCCTAATAGTCCTCTTAAACCAGGATCTCAATTTGGGTTTTCATCAGAGTCATTGAAGAAAATGAATGATAATCTTTCTAATTATGGTGAAGAACTAGTTAATTTATCATCTACTACTTCTGATTTATCTGATACACAAAGTGTTGGCAAAACTAATCAAGATGATTCAAATGTTGCTGTAAAAAAGAATACAAGTATTGTTGAGTTATTTACAGGTACAGTTAATGTTTTGATTAATGAGGGTATTAAGAATATTAATATAATTTCAGAAATGACTACTATGGTAGCACATGTTAATTTAATGTGGTCAAGGTTAATTGCTGAAGGTAATAGAGCAGCAGGTAAATTGTCTAGTCTTAGTGTTAGTTCAGAGGGTAACTTTAGTATTAGTGATCCGGGTATTAGTGGCGCAGATCAGGGATTAATTAATTCTGCTAAAGCTAATTTAAAAAGTACTGCGGGCAACCAGGTATTTTTAGAACCAAAGGTTCTTATTGAAATTAATCAAACTGTTTCATTAGAGAACGGAGATCAGAATAATTTACAGAGTGCAGCTGATCAGTTAGGCAATACATTAAATGAAACTTTGCGTAAGCAAATTACTTCAATTTCGAGTTAAAGATATGGGTAGCGGATGGTTTATAGATGATATTGAGTTGCCACAGGCTCCTCAAACAGATGAAAGAAATATTAGTAGACAGTTTCAAAGTGAAACACTGTTTAATTTCTTCCCTAATATTACTAAGTCTAGTGCTAGAGCGTTTGATTATACATTAACTGGTCTTGCATATCCAGAACCGGTTGTGTTTGATTTAGATCAGATTGCTAAGAGTGCTGATACTAATACAGTTGTGTTAACTATTCCAGAAGATGAGCAGATATTTGAATTTTCTAAATTTGCTGTTAAATCATTAGTTTTTAGTAGAAAAGGTCCTATGTTTATTGATTATGATGATGGTTCTGGATCTAGAAAAGTTAAAGTTTATCCATATAAATTGACATTAACAGAGTTGCCAAATGAGGGCGAATTTCAGGAAGGAATTGACGGATTTACAAGCACAAATGAAGGTGCAGTTGGATTGGAAGGTCTTAATTCATTGATAGATTCATCAGGAAGTAATTTATCAGTAGAAGATTTTGGACCAGTTGAAGCATTTAAATTAATATTTGGAGTACCAACAGCGATATGACTAGATTAACAATTGCAGCTACTGGTGATGATTTGACATTTAGACCAGTTACTAGTAGTTTAGTTAGAGAAAGTAAAGATGGTAATGTTAATGTTATATTGCTTCTTTATGGTAGTCATTATAATATTCCTATGACAGGCATTCTTCAACAGGATACCAATGCCGATGTTGAGCCAAGTACTGTTAGTATAGGTACAAGTAATAGCTTTTTAGAATTAAAAGTTGAGCAAGCAGCAGCACAATCTGGTACAGCAGATTTAATTGGTACGTTTAGTAGTTTTATGTATTTTTACCCGGGATTAAAAATAAGAGGACATTTGAAGTTAGATGAGACTAGTCATGGATTACCTGTGCCGGAATTATCTGGACATTATCATTTGACTGATTTGTTGAGTAATGATGAGATTAAGTTTCATGTAATTAGGAATCAAAATGAGGTTAGATTTGAATGTGTAGAAGTTATTGATACTGTTGAGACCACGTTATATGGGGAAAATTTTGCTGCAGGTGTAGATGAAGTTTATTTTGAATTTGTGTATTTAGAGAATGGCAAAAGTAAATTGTATACTTATGCTAATTATGCAACTGTTAATCAGGTTAAAACTAGAGTTTGGATTGGTGATATTAATGCAAAAATCGGTGAATGTAATGTAACAGTGCATGCGCATAATGCTGAAAAAGTTTTACATACTGTTAGTAGTGACTTTTTCTTTATTGATTATCCGCAGTTATTTGTCAAGTTTGATAGGCAAAATAGTGATAGATTTGTTGGGCAAATTAAAATGTTTGATGATAAAAATGATCCTGTCGAAGCAAATTGGAAACAAATTAGATCTAGGGATTATAAATTTATTGGTAATAGAATTATTGAGAATGGTATGATTAGAATTATTATTAATACTAACAATCCTACAGTTGAAATATGGGGATGGAATTATAATGCGGCTGTCCCAGCTTGGGAAAAGGTTATGACTATGTTTACTGAATCAGACTCTGGCGCAAGTCCATTGAGGATTCAGAATATATCATTTGAATATTTTGGAAGGGCACAGATTAAGTTTGATGTTAATTTTGGTACTAGCTTTTATTCTATAGTTATGAGTAGAGGAGATCCGTATATTACTATTTTAAATATTGCTAAGACTAAGTTTAAGTTTGAAAGTACTAAGGACAGGTTTGTTACAGATTTAGAT
>Ga0114931_10011806_pt1 | contig 10283 bp, 7 predicted proteins | sample 2SBtaG_FD_89579 | JGI IMG/M metagenome (GOLD analysis project Ga0114931, IMG submission 89579) | Deep subsurface microbial communities from Kolumbo volcano to uncover new lineages of life (NeLLi) - 2SBTROV14_V59a metaG | ecosystem: Environmental > Aquatic > Marine > Volcanic | place: Kolumbo... | reverse complement strand
GGTGCCGATGCCCCATGCGCGAACTGATCGCCACGCTGCTTGAAAAGATTGCCGCCGGCCGTGAGGTGGCTTATTGCCGGTTGGTGGAAACACGTGGCTCGACTCCGCAGAAGGCGGGCGCGGCCATGCTGGTCTTTCCCGACGGCAGTCAGGCCGGCACTTTGGGGGGCGGCTGTGTCGAGGCGGATGTCAAACGCCGCGCGCTGGACTGTCTGGCCCGCGGCGAAGCAGAGATCGCCTGCTTCCAGTTAGACGATAACTACGGCTGGGACGACGGATTGATCTGTGGTGGGCGGATGCGCGTGCTGATCGTGCCCGTGCTCGAGGCAACCTCGATCGAGTATTACCGCGTACTCGGCGACTTATTACAGCAAGGGCGTGGCTGCACCGAAGCGATTGTCTTCGACGCCCAGAAAAGCGGCCTCGCTTGCCCAAGTGCCTATCTGTTCGATGCCGAAGGCCGGTTCCGTGCGCAATTTCCGCCGCCAATCGATCACGGTGCGTCGCCTCCCGCGGAGGTGGTTGATCACCTTGAACCGCTTAGCGTTCGTCCGCGAGCAAAGGCCGCTGGCGGGGTCGCGTTTCTGCCGACGCTGCGACGCTGCCGGCTGCTGATCGTCGGGGCGGGCCACATCGGGCGGGCGGTTGGCAATCTGGCTGCGGACGTCGATTTCGACGTTTGGGTGGTCGATGATCGACAGGACATGGTCAGCCCCGCGCGTTTCCCTCGCGCCGAACAACGCATCGCCGGGAAGATCGATCGCGTCTTAAAAGAGATCGAAATCACCTCGGATACATACTGCCTGATCGTGACTCGCGGGCACCACCATGACGAAGAGGCGCTGTACCATTTGGCACAGCGCGGGGCCCGCTATGTCGGCATGATCGGTAGCCGCCGCAAGATCAAGCTCATCTTCGACGATCTATTGCAAGAAGGCATTCCGGCCGAATCGTTGGCCCAGGTCTTCGCGCCGCTGGGAGTTAATATCGGGTCACAGACCGTGACGGAAATCGCGATCAGCATCCTGGCCGAACTGATCGCGCACCGCAACCTTGGTGGGCATGTACCGGGCCGACCGGATTCGGTTTCGATTGCCGAGACGCTGTGAACCGCGTGCTGAAAAGCCTTGCCGTTCTGCCGGCCGCCGGCCGTAGTCGTCGCATGGGCCGTCCCAAGTTGCTGCTGCCGTGGCAAGGTCGCACGGTCATCGAACACGTCTTGGACACTTGGCTTTCGGCCGGGGTGAGGCGGCTGGTCGTGGTGGTTCATCCCCAGGATACGCAGTTGGCCGAGGTGGTTCGCGGTACGCCGGCGATGGTCGAGGTTGCCCGGACACCGCCAGCGGATATGAAGGCCTCGGTCCGCCTCGCTTTGGAACGTCTCGAACATGCGTTTCACCCGCGCGAGGACGACCCGTGGCTGTTGGCGCCCGCCGACATGCCGCAGCTCGAAGCGGCCTCGATCACGGCGCTTCTGGCGTCCTACCGGCCGGGCGAAGATGCGATCGTGGTTCCCCGGCATGCCCGGCGGCGGGGCCACCCGGTGTTGTTCCCCTGGCCACTGGCCGGAGAAGTATCACGGTTGGCGGATGACGAAGGGGTGAACGCCCTTTTGCAACGGCACCGGGTTCGAGAAATCGAAGACCCGAGTCGCGGTGTGTTGAGCGACCTCGACACGCCGGAAGATTACCGCCGAATCCAGGCTCCTCGCGACGCTCGATAACCTATGCACGCGGTACGTCTCAGCCCTGATTCAACAAGGCCCGCCGCTCAGCGAAGTCGCGCGAAGTTGCGGTCCTTGGGGTTGGCGTCTCGGCAAACCGCCGGGCACGCTCATGGGCGGCGAGCGATCACCGTGGCCCTTGGGCTGGGTTTGCTGGCGACCATCGCGGCCGGTGGAGGTTGCGGGAAGGCCGACTCGTCTGGAAAGAAACCGACCGAGAAGCCGCCGTTCGAGGCGGGGCGGATGATGACACGTCCCAACGATCGGGAGCTTTTGCATCAACGGGCCAAGCCGGGTCACTGGTCGACCGCCACGATCGGAATGATTTCCCGCCGCGAAGATTTTCGCGGTGATCTGGCCGTCGGGCCGATGCGGCTGGCCGATGTGCCGTATCAACTTCAGACCCGGCGCCCGGTTCTGTTGCCCAAGGGGCAGCGCAAGGAGCTGGAAATCACCTTTCTGACCCCGCCGGGTGTCCAGCCGGCCGCGGGACCGCCGCTTGATACGCGGCTGCTCGCGGGCGGCACGTCGCGAGCGGTCTTGGAAGAGGCGAACCGAATCCAACCGTTGCTCGCGGCGCACCAGTTCTATTGGCTCGTGCTCAGCGATGACGCCGCGAGGTATAAGTTTCTCGCCGCGTTGCCGGCGCTTAGCAACACGACGTTCGCGGAAGATGCCTCGCGGACGAATACGACCGCCTATTACGATCTGCTGTTGCCCCGCATCGAGCGGCGCGTGCCGCTGGCCGGCAATCCGCTCACCTGGACTTCGCTGGCGGTGATTCTTTGGGATGAATTCGATCCCGGCAAGCTGACCCCTTCCCAGCAGCAGGCCTTGCTTGACTGGTTGCACTGGGGAGGCCAATTGATCATCAGCGGTCCCGGTTCGCTCGATCGGTTGCGCGGTGGTTTTCTCGAACCCTATCTGCCCGCGGTGAGCCAAGGCGCCCTGGAACTTGGCACGGATCAGCTTGCCGTGCTGGATCGGGGCTGGTCGCTTCCCGGTGAAACGCTGACGATGGCACGCCCTTGGTCGGGGCTGTCGCTCGTGCCGAAGCTGGCGTCCGAGACGCTCGTGACCTCGGATGAACAGCCGCTGGTGGTCGAACGCCGCGTCGGTCGAGGCCGCGTTGTCGTCTCGGCCTTTGCGCTGAACCAACGCGAGCTGATCGCTTGGAGCGGCGTCAACGGGTTTTTGGAAAATGTCTTATTGCGCCGCCCGAAGTTAGTTTCCCGCCATACGCCGGGCGACGAGGGCAAGCCGCATGTTGCCGGGCGTTTTGATCCCCGCCGCATCAGCCGCGTGCGGATTCTTTCCCGAGATAGCGGCACGGACAACGAGCTTCGTTGGGCTAGCTGCGGCCTGCGCGCTAGCCAAGACGCGACGATCGGCCACGACTTCGAGGGCGAGTTCTGGGACGAACAAAACCGGCCGCTCGTTGGACCGGGGGTCTGCGGCTGGAACGACTTCAGCCGCCTCAGCCGGGCCGCGCGAGAGGTGCTCAGGGGGGCCACGCGAATCGACGTTCCCAAGGCCGCGTTCGTCGCCCGCATGCTGGCCGTTTATCTGATCGTGCTCGTGCCGCTCAACTGGATTTTTTTCCGGCTTCTCGGGCGGGTTGAGTGGGCTTGGATCGCGGCGCCGGTGATCGCCGTACTATTTACCGTGATCGTCGTGCGCGCCGCGCAGCTTGACATCGGTTTCGTCCGCGCGCGCACGGAAGTCGACGTGCTCGAGTTGTACGCGGATTACGCGCGTGCCCACGTAACCCGCTACACGGCGTTGTACACATCGCTTTCGACCACCTACGAGGTTCGCTACGACGATCCGACGTCGCTGGCCATTCCCTTTTCCACGGGCGCGGCTGATCTTCGCTTTCAGCGTCAGGGGCTGATCACGCTTCAGCCGGGTCGCCCGACTCGGCTGGGCGGGTTTGCCGTGTCGTCCAACTCGGCGGCGACCTTGCACAGCGAGCAGACCACGATATTGGCCGGTCCCGTGCGGCTGCGGAAAACACGCCGGGGTCGCTGGCAGGTGGTCAACCAAACCGGTTTGCCGTTTGAAGGGGCCGCGGTGGTCACGGCGGATCAATTCGCATGGATCGGACGACTCAATTCAGGCGGCGGCGCGACGTTGAACTTCGAGCCGCTCGGCGACCAGACACGCCCGGAGGCGATGCATGTCCGATTGGCCGAAAACCGACCGTCGGACGAACGCCATGAAGCGTTGGACGTTCGTCCGATGATCGAAGCAGCCGCCCGTTTGGACCGGGAGGATGCTGGACAGTGGCGGCTCGTGGCGTGGAGCAAGACGCCGATCGGCGGCATGCACGTCAATCCGCGGGCAAGCCAGATTCACGGAGCCACGGTGGTCGTGGCACATCTGAAGCCGGCCGCGCTGCCGAGGGTGATTTCGCCAAGCGCGGCACCCCGGGATTGAGGCCCTTGCCGGACGGTTATCACGACCGGTGCAAGAAGGTGGTTCGGAAAACTGATGATCGAACTGATTCATTTTGAAAAGAAATACGGCGAGTTGACGGCGGTCGCGGATCTGAATCTGAAGATCGGCGAGGGTGAAATGTTCGGCTTTATCGGACCCAACGGCGCCGGCAAGAGCACGACCATTCGCTTTCTTACCACGCTGATCAAAGCCGATGAGGGCGACGGCATGATCAACGGCTACAGCGTCGGTCGCCAGCCGATGGACGTTCGTCGCAGCGTCGGTTATATGCCCGACAACTTCGGCGTTTACGACGGGATGAAGGTCTGGGAATTTCTGGATTTCTTCGCCGTGGCCTATCAGGTTGACCGTAAGCGCCGGCGGCGCGTGATCGAAGACGTACTCGATCTGCTTGACTTGGGAGCCAAACGAGACGACTTTGTCAACGGCCTTTCGCGGGGCATGAAACAGCGGCTTTGCCTGGCCAAGACGCTGGTCCACGATCCGCCGGTGTTGATTCTTGACGAGCCGGCCAGCGGGCTGGATCCACGCGCGCGGCTCGAGGTCAAGGCGCTGCTCAAGGAGCTGCGCCGCATGGGCAAGACGATCCTTATTTCAAGCCACATTCTGACCGAGCTGGCCGACTGCTGCACGTCGATCGGTATCATCGAACGCGGCAAGCTGCTGCTGCACGGACCGATCGAAGAGGTTTACCGGCAGATTCGTGGAAATCGCACGTTGGTCATCAAGGTGCTCGACAAGCTTGACCTGGCGCGGTCGATTGTCCGCAGTCTGCCCGAGCTGCTTGACATTCAAACCGGTGACCATACGTTGACCGCCGAGTTGGCCTGCGACGACGCGCGGCTGGCCAGGTTGCTCGATCAGTTGGTTGCCGCCGGTGTGCCGATGCGCTCCTTTGCCGACAAGGAGCCGACGCTCGAAGATGTCTTCATGATGGTGACCAAGGGCTTGGTGACGTGAATCTTGAACCATCGCCGCGGATCCGGCAGTGATCAGTCATGTATCTGTTTGAGAATCCTGTTCTACAGCGTGGACTGCTGGCCAATCTGCGGATGCGGCGGGCGTTTGTGTTGCTGTTTTTGTATCCGGCGCTTTTGGGGTTGATGGTCTTCGTGGCGTGGCCGCAGAACCAGCGTCTGGACATGACCAATCCACAGGCCTCCAAGCGGCTGGTGAACCTGTTCTTTTTGGGACAATACTTGTTGGCCGCGCTGCTTACGCCCAGCTTTGCCGCCGGGGCGATCAGCGGTGAAAAAGAACGGCAAACTTTCGAGCTGCTCGTCGCCAGCCCGCTCAAACCCGGGGCGATCGTACTCGGCAAGTTGCTGGCGTCGCTCACGCACATGGCGGTGCTCGTTTTCGCCTCGCTGCCGATCGTGATGCTTTGTCTGCCGCTGGGCGGCGTTTCATTTTACGAGGTCCTGGCGGCCTACTTCGCGCTGTTCATGTCGATCGTGACCTTCGGCTTCATCTGCCTGGCCACGAGCAGCTATTTTCATCGCACCGCGGCCTCGTTGGTCGTTTCCTATCTGTTGATCCTGCCGCTGGCGCTGCTCGGCGTCTGGCTGTGGATGGCGTTGGAACCGGCGGGCCAATTTCGACTGTACGCCGTGGGAACGCTGCTGCCCGGAGGCTGTGCTTTTCTGTGGCCGCTATTGTACGAAGCCTCGAGCCGGCGACTGCTGCATCCGCCCGACGTGGGCAGCCAAGGCAAAGAGGTCGTCGACGAAAAGCAAGAGTTCGAACAGGCCGTGGGCTTGGTCATTCAACGCGGCCGATTTCCCGACAATCTTTTCGCGCCGGCCAAGCGAAGCGACCTGTTGCCCGACGGTTCCAATCCGGTGTTTGATAAGGAAATGCGCAGCGAAACCTTCAGCCAAGGCACGCTCATGCTGAGGGTGGTCATTCAGGTGAGCATGGCGCTCGCCTTCCCGCTGATGCTCGTCTGCTTTTATCTCTTTCCCGAGCGGGCGCCTTGGTATGTGGGCTACGTGCTGTTGTTCAACGTTTTGGTCGGCCCGGTTTTTTCCGCCGGCGCGATCACCGGCGAACGCGAGCGGCAGACCCTCGAGCTGTTGCTGACCACGACGTTGACGCCGTGGCAAATTCTGTGGGCCAAGCTGGTCTCGGGCTTGCGCGTTTCCAGCGTGCTGACGCTGTTCCTCGTCTGGCCGCTGGTGCTTGCCTGTGCGATGGTCAGCGATTACTGGAGCAATCTGCCGTCGATGCTTCTCTACGGACTGATTATCCTGCTGACGTGCCTTACGACGGCCACCGTGGCATTGTTCTGTTCGGTGCTTTCACGGAAGACCTCGATCAGTTTGACGGCGTCGTACTTGACGATCATCACCTTGTTCCTGGCTCCGGTGGCCTTGTGGTACTTTACGGGAACTTTCTTTCCCGGCCAGTGGATGGACCGCGTGTCGACGGCCGCTGCTCCGCTAAGCCCGTTTCTGGCCGTTTTCAGCATGCCGCTGGTCATCGATGGGACCGTGTACCACGAAACCACGGCGCCGACGGCTCTTCGTTTCTTTTTGCTGTACGGCGTGGGCGACGTCGTGTTGCTCGGCTTGATGATCTGGTTGTTTCGCATCCGCTGGCGCGTCGCAAGGTAACCAAGTCGCGACGACGACCGAGCGGGCGGTTTTCAGCATGCGTTCTTATCCGAGGGACGTCGGGCTGGCGGCTTCGACGTCTTCGAACAGGGCCTCGACAAACGACTGGGCATTGAATTCGACTAGATCGTCGGCCGTTTCGCCAACGCCGACGTATTTGACCGGCAAGCCGACCTGTTGGCGAATCGGCACCACCACGCCGCCCCGGGCCGTGCCGTCGAGCTTGGCCAACACGATGCCGGTACACTGCACGGCGTCGGTGAAATGTTTGGCCTGGCTGATGCCTTGCTGGCCCGTGGTGGCGTCGAGCACGAGCAGCACTTCGTGCGGCGCGCCGGCGACTTGCTTGCCGATCACGCGATGAATCTTGGTGAGTTGCTGCATCAGGTTTTGCTGGGTTTGCAGCCGCCCGGCCGTATCGACGATGCAGACGTCGAAGGCTTGTTCCTTGGCCGCCACCACCGCGCGATGGGCGACGCTGGCCGGGTCGCTGCCCATTTCGCCCTTGACGATCTCGACGCCCAGTTGCTCGGCCCAGATGGACAGTTGCTCGACGGCGGCCGCGCGAAACGTATCGGCCGCCCCCAACAGAACGCGTTTTCCTTGGGAGTGGAACTGTTTGGCCAGTTTGGCGATCGAAGTCGTCTTTCCCGATCCGTTGACGCCACACACCATGATGACCGTGGGGCCCTCGGACGCGAAACGGATCGGTTCTTCCGGCTGAGCCAACAGCTCATGGAGCTTCTGCTTGATGGTCGCCGTGACGTCGCTCATTTGCACGACCCGCGCGCGAAACGCGGTGCGAACTTCTTCGACGATCTGCCGCGAAGGCTGAACGCCCAAATCCATCTTGATGAGCACCTCGAACAGCTCATCGAGAAACGCATCATCGACCAGACGCCCCTCGCGCTTGAAAAGATCGCGCACGTCCGTGCTCAGAAGCTGCGAGGTCTTCTTGAGCCCTTGCTTGAATTTATCGAATAGACCCATGGGTACTTGAAGTGGGGTTAAGGGATCATTGCGGCCCGCGCGTTCGTCGCGAGTAGAGGCTTGATTCCGCCTCGCTTGCAATTGTCGCCGCCGAAAGGCCGGCGCCAAGGTACGGACTTGGCCAACCACGGGTTGACGTTTACGTCAGGTCATCGCGGCCGGCAAATAGTTGATCCAAGATGCCGTTGACGAATTGGGGCGACTGTTTGGCGCCGTAGCGTTTGGCCAGCTCCACCGCTTCGTTGATCGTGACCCTTGGCGGAGTCGAGGTATAAAGCAACTCGAAGGCACCCAACCGCAAAATGTTGCGGTCCGTGGCGGCCATTCGCGACAGACTCCAGTTGTCGGCCGTTTCGCTGAGCAAGGTATCCAACTCTTGGCGATTGCGCAACACGCCGGAAACCAGGCTGCGGGCAAAATCGACCAACTCCGGCGAAGCGAGCCGGCCGGCCAAAAAGGCCTCGACCGCCTGAGGATTTGCGCCGGGGTTTAGATCGTCCTGAAACAGGACTTGCAGAGCCACTTCTCGCGCTCGACTTCGACGGGCCATGGGATTGATTGGCTGCCAGGGAGAGAGTCCGTGCGGGAGCGAAACATCGAAGGGGCAACGACACGCAAGCCGCCTGATCGGGCCGCGGCGCCTAGGACGATAGCTGCCGCAGCAGATCCGCCATCTCGAGGGCGGCCTCGGCACACTCCGAACCCTTGTTCCCTACGTTGCCGCCCGCACGATGGATCGCTTGTTCGAGCGTATCGCAGGTCAAGATACCGAACAAGACCGGAATGCCGCACTCGGTGGCAATCCGCATCAGTGCCGAACTGACCGCGCGGTTGATGTGCCGGTCGTGCGTTGTTTCTCCACGGATGACCGCCCCCAGACAGAGGACGGCGACGTAGCGTCGCGAGATGGCCATCAAGCGGGCAACGGTCGGAATTTCAAAAGCGCCGGGAACCCAGGCCACGTCAATTGCCTCATCCGCGACGCCATGCCCGGAGAGCGTCGAAACGGCCCCTTCGAGCAGCCGCGACGTGATCGACTCGTTGTATCGAGCGACCACGATCGCGAAACGGCCCGCTCGGCCACGCTTTTCGCCTTGAAACGTGTTGGGCACGAACCACTCCTCGGATGCAGAAACGTTTGGGGCCGTGGGAAAGAAAAAGAAAGCGACAAACCGGTCGAAAGGGTGGGAAACGCGCCGCGCCGGCCCCGCTTGAAAAACACGCAGGGCGGCGGACCACGCGAAAGTCCGGCCGTGGCGCGAAGCCGGGCCTGGGGGCCACACGCGCGCCGGCGACCGGTTTACGACTTCATGCTCATCAGAAATTCGGCGTTCGTCTTGGTTTTCTGGAGTCGCGTCACCAACAGCTCCATGGCATCGGCGGCGTTCATTTCGTTGAGCACGCGCCGCAGGATGCAAACTCTTCGATACTCTTCGGGATCCATGATCATCTCTTCCCGGCGTGTCCCGCTGGCGTCGATGTCAATCGCCGGCCAAATACGCTTCTCGACCAACCGCCGATCGAGCACGATCTCCAGATTGCCGGTGCCTTTGAATTCCTCGAAGATCACCTCGTCCATTTTGCTTCCGGTGTCGACAAGCGCCGTGCCCAGAATGGTCAACGACCCGCCTTCTTCCACCTTGCGCGCCGCGCCGAAGAAACGCTTCGGCCGTTGCAGGGCGTTGGCGTCCACGCCACCGGAAAGGATCTTGCCCGAATGTGGGCATTCCGAGTTCCAAGCGCGGGCCAGACGGGTGATGGAGTCCAAAAAGATGACCACGTCGGTTCCGAATTCGACCATCCGCTTGGCCTTCTCGATGACCATCTCGGAGACCTGAATGTGGCGTGCCGCGGGCTCGTCGAAGGTGGAGCTGATCACCTCGCAGTTGTCGCCCTTGACCTGCCGCTCCATGTCCGTGACTTCCTCCGGACGTTCGTCGATCAGCAGCATGATGACGTAGGCATCCGGATAGTTGGCCAACACGGACTGGGCCATTTTTTGTAGCAGAATCGTTTTGCCGGCTCGCGGAGGGCTGACGATCAGACCGCGTTGGCCGAAGCCGATGGGCGTAATCAAGTCGACGACGCGCATGCTCACCTCGTCCGGCGTGGTCTCCAGCACCAGCCGCGTTTCCGGGTGCATCGGGGTCAGGTCGTCGAAGGAGACCTTGCTGGCCAGAAGATTCGGGTCTTCGTAGTTGATCGCTTCTACACGCAACAGGGCGAAGTATCGCTCGTTCTCTTTCGGCGGGCGAATTTGCCCGGAAACCGTGGCGCCGGTCCGCAGGCCAAATCGGCGAATCTGGCTGGGCGAAACGTAAATGTCATCGGGGCAGGAAAGGTAGTGATAGTCCGGACTGCGGAGAAAACCAAAGCCATCGGGCAGCACTTCGAGCGTGCCTTCGCCGTACATCAGCCCGTTAAGCTTTACGCGCTCCTTGAGGATCTTGAAGATCAGGTCTTGTTTCTTGATGCCGGTATAGTCGGTCAAGTTG
>Ga0114931_10011805_pt1 | contig 10283 bp, 9 predicted proteins | sample 2SBtaG_FD_89579 | JGI IMG/M metagenome (GOLD analysis project Ga0114931, IMG submission 89579) | Deep subsurface microbial communities from Kolumbo volcano to uncover new lineages of life (NeLLi) - 2SBTROV14_V59a metaG | ecosystem: Environmental > Aquatic > Marine > Volcanic | place: Kolumbo... | reverse complement strand
GGGTCTCCGTCGCTCCTGCCGCGGGTTGCGCGAGTGACGACTCCATATCAGCAAGGCCGCGCCGCCGCCTGACCGACCTGAGCGACGGCCACCCGGAGCCCACCAACCGGTGAACGCGTACGCACTTCACCAAGATCGGGAACATCAACTGTCCCTCCGGCTTCAACGACACGCCGTTCTCCATGGCAGTCGACAGGGACGGAATTGCCTACGTGCTGTTTTCCCAGGGCGAGCTGTTCCGGGTCAGCACGCTCACCGCGTCGTGCAAGCCCACCGGCTTCGTCCCGGGACAGAACGGTTTCCCCACTACGTTCGGCATGGGCTTCTCGTCCAATGCGAACGACCCGGGCGAAACGCTGTACGTGGCGGGTGACAATTTCAGCGCCAGCGCGACCGCGCTCGGTACCATCGACGTGAACACGTTCAATCTCTCGGTGGTCGCGCCCTTCGTGCAGCCGATCGGCAATCCGGAGCTCACTGGCACCGGCGACGGGCGCCTGTTCGGTTTCGGGCCGGGTTCGCCCAACTCCCACATTGCCGAGCTCGACAAGACAACCGCGGCGATCAAGAGCGACACGCTCATCGATCTGCAGCAGAGCCAGTACACCGCCTGGGTGTTCGCCTTCTGGGGCGGCGACTTCTACACGTTCACGTCACAGGCGCAGGGCAGCTCCACCGTTCACAAGTACACGCCGGGCGGCAGCACCACGCCGCCGGTCGTGGCCAAGACGGCCCACACGATCGTCGGTGCGGGCGTGTCCACCTGCGCGCCGTCCAAGTAGGCACATGTCCCTCTACAGCTTTTTCAAGGGTAAGGGTTCGAGCGGGTTCGGCTACGACTCGACCGCCGCGCAGGTCAGCGAGGGGCTCGATCTCTCCGGCAAGACGCTCCTGCTGACCGGCTGCAACTCGGGCCTGGGGCTCGAAACGCTACGCGTGCTCTCGAGTCGCGGCGCGCGCGTGATCGCCGCCGCGCGCACGGAGGACAAGGCGCGCGCGGCCTGCCAGGGCCTCGGGGGCGAGCCGCTACCCGTCGCCTGCGAGCTGTCGGATCCGGGGAGTGTGCGCGCCTGCGTCGAGGCGGTGAAGCGCGACGGCGCGCGGCTCGACGCGGTCATCTGCAACGCCGGGATCATGGCGCTACCGCGGCTCGAGCAGGCCTGCGGCTACGAGCTACAGTTCTTCACGAACCACATCGGACACTTCATCCTCGTCACCGGGCTCGTCGACCAACTGGCTGAGCAGGGGCGCGTCGTCATGCTGAGCAGCTCGGCGCACCGGCGCGCGCCGCGCGAGGGCATCCAGTTCGACAACCTGTCGGGCGAGCGCAGCTACAACGGCTGGACGGCGTACGGGCAGTCCAAGCTCGCGAATCTGCTCTTCGCCAAGGAGCTGGCCCGGCGTTTCGGCGATTCGAAGCGCACGGCCAACGCCGTCCACCCGGGCGTCATCGCCACCAATCTCGGGCGCCACATGCCCGGAGTCGCGCGCGCGGGCTTTAGCCTCATCGGCCCGCTGTTCCTCAAGAGCGCCGCCCAGGGCGCGGCGACCGAGTGCTACGTCGCGGCGCATCCGGGCGTCGTCGGCGTGTCAGGCGAGTACTTCGCCGATTGCAACGTCGCGACACCGACGCGCCAGGCGCGGGACCCGGCGCTCGCCGAGCGGCTCTGGCGCGAATCGGAGCGGATCGCGTCCGAAGTCGGATAGGCGGCCGCGCCGGAGCGCGGCCTCCGTTTCCGTGTTCGCTACTTCTCGAACGGCAGGAGCCAGCTGAGCTGCGGCTGGTTCTGCGGGGTTCCCGATTGCTGCATGCGTTCCCAATGGAACGGGACACGCAGGATGGTCATACCCTGGCTCTTGAAGCACGAGATTTCCTGGATGTCCGGGTACATCTAGTTCACGCCGTACGTACCGCTACGGTGTGTGCACGTGATCGTGCGCAGCGGCGCGCGTCAGAGCGGTTTGATCACGAGGTTGTCGAACGCAACCTTCGTTTCCCAACCCGTAAATCCGAACCGATCGTGACCGGATCCGCTCAGTGGGTCGGGGTCGTCCCATGAAAGGAAGGCGTGCCCGTCGATGCGCCAGTCGAGGTGTGCGCCGCGCCGCGAGATCGAAAAATGGTAGGTGCGGCCGGGCCTCACTTTTGGCTGCGTGCGGAGCGGGACGGATTTGTCACTCTGCCAGGCGTGCTCATTCTGCCGAACCAGCACGGAGCGGGAATTCCGCCAGCCGCCGAAGATGAAGACGTAGCCGCTGGATGTGTAGATGAGATCCCGGCGGACCGCCTCGTCCGACTCGTGGCTCTTGCCGTCGCCGAAGAGCACCACCTTGACGTCGCCGTCCGGCGAGTAGCCCGTCACGTCGAAGTCGACCTGCACGTCGTGCGGCAGGCGACGCTTCAGCCACAGCGGGTGGTTGTGCGCGCGCGCAAACGTCAGCGCGCCGTGATCGATGCGGTACGGCGCTCCGGTGTTGTTGTAGTCGGGACCGACCCTGCGTCGGTCGAAGTGGTCCGTGAATCCCGGGCCGAGCGGAGAGACGCTCTTCGTACAGCCAGAGAGGGCGACCGTGAGCGCACAAAGCACGAGCCCGCCGCGCATGGCTACTTCACCATCACGCCGAGGTTGAAACAGCGCGCCCAGTCGTGCTTGTCGAGGTGGCCGCCGCACACCTTGGCCGCCAGCTGCGGGGCACCCGACTGTCCGGAGTGCTGCATCCCCTCGGCGCGATCGAGACAGCGCCGCGCTTCCTGCGCCGTCGCGCCGTGGTGGCACGGGTCACCGGAAGAGTGGGCGGTGGGGGCGGGCTTGACGGGGGTCCGGGCGGGGCGCGGCTTCGAGGCCCCGCACCCGGAAACCAGCGCGAAGGACAGAAGCAGAGGGGCGCGGGCTGCGGGCAGCATCCGGCACCGGGTAGCACGGCTGACGGCCGCCGGCTTGACGCGCCGCGAAATCATTCACGCTGGCGGGCGTGTCGGCTACCCTGCGAAGTGGGCCGGTCGCGCCCGGAGGAGAGACCGCGCATGGGATGGCAGAACTCAGCACGCTCGCGCTCGATATCGAGGATCGCCCTGGCAGCCAGCTTTGCACTGGTCACGGCCAGCGCGTGCGGCAGCTCAGACACCTTCTCGAGCGGGGACGGCGCAGCGGCCGGCAGCGGAGGTAGCGGCGACGCGACCGGCGGCGGAACGGGCGGCGTGAGCACGGCAGGCAGCGGAGGCACCGCGGGCGTCAGCAGTGGTGGCGCGGCGGGCTCGACCATGGGGGGTGCGGGTGGCGCGGCGTCCACATGCGGCACCTGCGACGGGTGCTGCGTCGGCAGCACGTGCGTCAGCCAGGCGCAGCAGTCGTGGCAGCAGTGCGGAGGCCAGGGCAGCGTGTGCACGTCCTGTGCGTACGGCATCGCGTGCGACAGCGGCAAATGCACCGACCAGCTCGACCCGGCCGCGCTCTTCCACATCGTCGTCGACAGCGTGGACATCAAGGCTACCCAGCAGAACGGCAGCGGCTGGGACCTGCCCGGCGGCCAACCGGACCCGATGGTCTGTTTCGACGACGGACAGGGCACGCACGGTTGCACCAACTACTGCTCCGACCAGACGTCGTGCAGCTACTCGGCGGGCAACGGCACCGTCAGGAGCTCGGGCGCGTCCGTCAACTTCTCCGGCACATCGCTCTCGAGCATGACAATGTTGGTGTACGATTACGATCCCGCCACGCCGAACGACCTGGTCGGCTCGCAGAAGGTGCAGCTGCACAAGTTCTCGGCGGAGTACACCTTCGGTCAGTTCGACCAGGTCAACAGCGTCAGCTTCCACCTCGAGCAGGGGCAGTAGCTAGGCGGCGTCAATCCAGTCCTGGCCGGCGTCGCGGCAGATGCCGGTGATGCGCTCGCGCAGCCGGCGCTTGACCCGCGCCTCGAGCTGCCGCGCGCGCTCGCGGGACACGCCGAGCCGCCGTACCACTTCCGCGAGCGACAGCTCGTCCTCCGGCATCGCCATCAGCCGGTGCTCGGAGATGAAGCGGTCACGCTCGTCCAGCCCGGAGAGGGCCTGCCGCACGGCAGCCTGCACGCGGCTCCGGCGCACGCGATCGTCCAGCAGCTCGTCCTGGGCCGCGGTCGTGACGAGCGTGGGGGACGCGCTCCGCTCGAGCTCTGGGCTGTCCAGCGGCAGATCGTGGCTGTCGAGCCGCGCCAGCATGCCGGCCAGCTGCTCGCGGCTCACGTTCATGCGCTCGGCCAGCTGGCGCTCCGCTTCTTCGCCATCGCCGAGGCGCGACAGGATACGCGCTCGCTCGCGCCTCAGCGTGAAGAACGTGCGGGAGCGCAGCGCGCCCAGGCCGCCGCCCACGACACTCTTGAAGCGCAGGATGTAGTCGATGATGCAGGCGCGGATCCAGTACGAGGCGTAGGTGACGAAGCGCAGCCCGCGCTCGGGCTCGAAGCGCGTGAGCGCCACGGCGATGCCGGCGTTGCCCTCGGCCACCAGCTCCAGCACCGGCAGCCCGTAGCCCCGGTACTTCAGCGCGACGGCCAGCGAATAGCGAAGGTGCGAGCGGGCCAGCTCGTCGCCGGCGGCGCGGTCCCCGCTTTCCCTGAAGCGGCGGGCGAGCTCCAGCTCGCGCGCGCGTTCCAGCCGCGCGTAGCTGTTGGCCCAGGCGATGTACTGTTGCAGTGCGGCCTCGCCGGAGCGCCCGGTGGCGCCCCGGCTCCGGAGTGCGGAAGGCATGGCGTTCACACCTCAGCGCCGGCCGACCGCGGCCTCGATCTTCTTCAGTGCCTCTTCCAGCGCTTCACGCACGACGCGCATCGTCTCCGCGTCGAGCTCGCCGCGGCGCGCGCCCTTCCTGAGCGTCTTCACGAGCCGCGCCACCACGCGCATCAGATCCGCGAAGTACTCCGCGTACGCTTCCCACGGCTCTTCCTCGAAGCGGTCGTAGAACTCCTCGACCGCCGCCCGGTGCTCCAGCAGATCGCGCTCGCCTTCCGGCGTGATCGCATACACCTTGCGCCCGCTCTCCTCGGCGACACGCGCGTGCCCGAGCTCCTCGAGCATCTGCAGCGTCGGATAGATGACGCCCGGGCTCGGACGGTAGCCCCCCGCCGCCCGCTCCTCGATGTGCTGGATGATCTCGTAGCCATGGCGCGGCTGTGCCGAGATGGCGTCCAGCACGACGTAACGAATCTCGCCGCGCTCGGCGCGCGGCGGCCGGTCGCCGAAGGCCTCCGCCCACCACTTCGGCCCATGCCGGTGGTGATGGCGTCCACGCCCGTGATGTTGATCCCAACGACCCATCCAGAACCAGGGCTCCGACCCGAAATCCGATCCTATCATCATGAATCTCCTGCGTTTTCCAACCCAGAACTTTCCGCCCTTCCAACCTTCGATATGTCTCACGACACATCTATAGATATATCTTTAGCACCGTCAAGGGGCTGCTGGCGGGTCCTGGCAGCCCCTGCGCCCAGAGCCGCAGCGCGACACCGCCGGCTTGTCACGTCCCCGCCGACGGCGCGCCCGCGCCCGCGCCCGCTCTACCCGACCCAGACCCGCGCGTTGTCGAACAGGCGCATCCACGCCCCGTCTTCGCGCCACTCGCGCGGTCGCCAGGAGTACTGCACGGCGCGGAACACGCGCTCGGGGTGCGGCATCATGATCGTCACGCGGCCGTCGGGCGTGGTGAGCGCGGTGATGCCGCGGGGCGAGCCGTTGGGGTTTTCGGGATAGTGCTCGGTGGGCAACCCGTGGCCGGTGACGTAGCGCGCGGCGACAAGGTCCCCGCGCTCGAGCTCGCTGGCCTGCTCGGCGTCGAGATCGGCGCGCCCCTCGCCGTGCGCGACCACGATCGGCAGCACCGAGCCCTCCATTCCACTCAGCAGGATCGACGGGCTCGGTTCAACGCGCACCAGCGCCAGGCGCGCCTCGAACTGCTCGGAACGATTCTGCACGAAGCGGGGCCAGGCGCCAGCGCCGGGAATCAGCTCGCGCAGCACCGACAGCATCTGGCAACCGTTGCAGACGCCGAGGGTGAAAGTGTCCTCGCGCTCGAAGAAGTGGCGGAACGTCTCGCGCGCCTCCGGATTGAACAAGATGGACTTCGCCCAGCCGCCGCCGGCGCCCAGCACGTCGCCGAAGCTGAAGCCGCCACACGCCACCAGCCCGGAAAACCCGTCGAGCCGCAGCCCGCCGCCGAGCAGATCGCTCATGTGCACGTCGACTGCGTCGAAACCGGCACGGTCGAACGCCGCTGCCATCTCGATCTGCCCGTTGACGCCCTGCTCGCGCAGGATGGCGACTCCGGGGCGCGTGCCCTTTTCGATGAATGGCAGAGCCACGCGCTCGTCCACGTCGAACGTCGCGCGGCACACCAGGCCCGGGTTGTCGCGCGCGGTGCGGCTCTCCTGCTCCTGGTCCGCACAGGCCGGGTCGTCGCGGAGCGCCTGCATGCGATGGCTGGTGGCCGACCACACGCCGCGCAGCTCGAAGCGGTCCTCGTCGAGCAGCACGCGCTCGCCATGACGCACGACGACGCGGTTTTCTGCCGAGGGCCGTCCGATGCCGTGCACGGCGTCGCCCAGACCGTGCGCGGCGAACACCTCGCGCGCCCGCGCCACATCGGCGGCGCGCACCTGCAGCACCGCGCCCAGCTCTTCCGAGAACAGAAATGCCGCGTCCTCGCCCGCGGAGTCGCCGAGATCGATCTCGAACCCGGCGCCGCCCGCAAAGGCCATCTCCAGCAGCGTGACCAGCAGGCCCCCGTCGGAGCGATCGTGATACGCGACCAGCCGTCGCTCGCGGCCCAGCAACTGCACCGCGGTGAAGAAGCCGCGGAGCAGCGCCGGATCGTCGAGATCCGGCGGCGCGTCACCGAGCTTGCCGTAGACCTGCGCAAGGCAGCTCGCGCCGAGACGGTTCTGCCCGCGGCCCAGGTCGACCAGCAAGAGCTCGGTGTCGCCGTCTTCCAGCGAAAGGGCTGGCGTCAGCGCGCCCTGCACGTCCTCGACCGGAGCGAAGGCGCTCACGATGAGCGACAGCGGGGCAGTGACACTGCGCGCCTGCCCGGCCTCGTCCCACACCGTGCGCATGCTCATCGAGTCCTTGCCGACGGGAATCGCGATGCCGAGCGCAGGGCAGAGCTCCGCGCCGACCGCGCGCACGGCGTCGTAGAGCCGGGCGTCCTCGCCAGGGTGACCCGCGGCCGCCATCCAGTTCGCGCTGAGCTTCACCTTCGACAGCTCCGCGATGGGCGCCGAGGCGATGTTCGTGATGGCCTCGGCCACGGCCAGGCGCGCCGACGCCGCCGCGTCGAGCACCGCCACGGGCGAGCGCTCGCCCATGGCCATCGCCTCGCCGCTGACCACATCGTAGCTCGACAGCGTCAGCGCCGCGTCGGCGACCGGCACCTGGCAACGCCCCACCATCTGGTCGCGCGCGACCAGACCCGTCACACTGCGGTCGCCGATCGTGACGAGGAACGTCTTGTCCGCCACCGTGGGCAGCAACAGCACGCGGCGCTTCGCCTCGGCCAGGTCCAGCGCCGCGGCGTCGAAGCGCTCCCGCTCCGGAGAGAGGTGGCGTCCCTCGCGCCGCATGCGCGGCGGCTTGCCGAGCAGCACGCCGAGCGGCATCTCGATGGGGCGGTTTCCGAAGTGCTCGTCGTCGACCACGAGCTGATCGTCCGCCGTCGCGTGCCCGACCACGGCGTACGGGCAGCGCTCGCGCGCGCAGATCGCCTCGAAGCGCGCGAGCTCCACGGCGTCGATGGCCAGCACGTAGCGCTCCTGCGCCTCGTTGCACCAGATCTCGAGCGGCGACATCCCGGGCTCGTCGTTCGGCACGCGCCGGAGCTCGAAGCGCGCGCCGCGGCCGCCGCCGTGGACCAGCTCGGGCAGCGCGTTGGACAGCCCGCCGGCCCCCACGTCGTGGATGCTCACCACGGGGTTGTCCTCGCCGAGCGCCCAGCAGCGGTCGATGACCTCCTGGCAGCGGCGCTGCATCTCCGGGTTGTCGCGCTGTACCGAGGCGAAATCGAGATCCTCGTGCGAGGCGCCGCTGGCCATGCTGGACGCCGCGCCGCCGCCGAGGCCGATGAGCATCGCCGGGCCGCCCAGCACCACGATCGCCGCGCCCACGGGGATGGACTGTTTGTCGACGTGCTCGGCGCGGATGTTGCCGAGCCCGCCCGCGATCATGATCGGCTTGTGGTAGCCGCGCACTTCGCGCCCCTCCACGCCCGGCACCTCCTGCTCGTAGCTCCTGAAGTAGCCGGCGAGCGCGGGGCGGCCGAACTCGTTGTTGAAGGCAGCGCCGCCGATCGGACCCTCGAGCATGATGTCGAGCGCCGAGGCGATGCGATTGGGCTTGCCGTGGTCGACCTCCCACGGCTGCACCGCGCCCGGCAGGCGCAGGTTCGAGACAGAGAAGCCGACCAGGCCCGCCTTGGGTTTCGAGCCGCGCCCGGTGGCGCCCTCGTCCCGGATTTCCCCCCCCGAACCCGTGGAGGCGCCCGGGTGCGGCGAGATGGCCGTCAGATGGTTGTGCGTCTCCACCTTCATCAGGATGTGGACAGGCTCGGCGTGGTAGCCGTAGCTCCCCGTGTCCGGATCGGGGAAGAAACGCCCGGCGCTGAAGCCCTCCATCACGGCAGCGTTGTCGTGATAGGCGCTGAGCACGCCGGCCGGGCTCGCCGCGGTGCTCTTCCTGATCATGGTGAAGAGCGAGTCGGGTTCAGGGCGGCCGTCGAGCACGAAATCCGCATTGAAGATCTTGTGACGGCAGTGCTCGCTGTTCGCCTGCGCGAACATCATGAGCTCGACGTCGGTCGGATTGCGGCCGAGCTCGCGGAAGGCGTCGAGCAGATAGTCGACTTCGTCCGGGGCGAGCGCCAGGCCCAGTTCCTGGTTCGCGCGCTCGATCGCCGCTCGCCCAGCACCGAGCACGTCGATGCTCGCGAGCGGCCGGGGCTCGGCATGCGAGAACAGCGCGGCGGCCTGCTCCTCGCTCTCCAGGACCGTCTCGGTCATGCGGTCCGAGACGGCGTGGCCGAGCGCGGCCTCGTCGGAGACGTCGCCGTCGAGCATCCACAGCACGCCGCGCTCCAGCCGCCGTATGGCTCCGAGGCCGCAGTCCTCGGCGATGTCGGTGGCCTTGCTCGACCAGGGCGAACGCGTGCCGATGCGCGGGACCACGAGTCGCTGCTGCCCGTCGAAGCCCGGCGGATCGAACGGCCTGCCGTAGTCGAGCAGGCGGTCGAGCCGGCCGCGCTGCTCCGCGTCGAGCTCGCCGTCGAGCTCGGCGAAGTGCACGAAGCGCGCGGCGGCTCGCTGCACGCTGGGATTTTCCGCGCGGATGGCGGACAGCCGCTTTTCGAGGCGGGCCGCGGAGAACGCGGCAGCCCCCGGCAGAATCAGCATGGCGGGAGCATGCCGCGCCCCGGCGCTCGTAGAAATCCCAATATTGGCTCAATCGCCGAGCGGCACGAACTCCGTTCCCGAAGTCACCCAGGCCCAGTTCCAGTAGTCGTCGCAAGCGCCGCTGACGTAGCTGCGGAGGTTTCTGACAGTCCACTGTTCGTCGAAGCCGGCGCCGTGGTGCATCAGCGTGACGCTGTGGCCCATAGCCACGGGCTTCGCACCCGAGCCGGCGTTGAACAGGAGCAGGTAGCTGTCCGCCGGGTCCCCGCCGCAGCCCGCACCGGAGCCGGGACAGCCGAGCGCCATTTTCTGCACCTTGAAGCCTGCAGCCTCGAGCGGCTCGACCCTCCCGTCGCTGGCCGCGAGCCACAGCGCCGGGTCGGGCGAGATCGGATTCGGCATCCCGCCCCAGCTCGGCACGTTCTTGACCAGGATGCGCTCCTCGCAGCCCCAGGGCTGCTGCACTTCGTAGTCGACCTTGACGAACGCGCCGGCGGGCACGCTCATGGCGAAACCGGCGGGCGCCTGGACCAGCCGGATCGTCGTCTGCATCGGCGCCATGCAGTCGGCGTTCGGCGGACAGGAATCGAGCGAGAACAGGTCCGGCTTGGAGTCCATGACCACGCCGGTGATCGAGCGCGTGCCGGTGCCGCCCTTCACGCCGCAGCCGATGGCGCTTCCGTCGTAGGTCTCGACCTGGAAGCCGATGGTGTCGTGGGTCTGCGCGCAGGCCGCCGGGGCTCCTCCCGCGCCGGCGCTGCCGCCTGTCGCCGAGCCGCCACTGCCGCCTGTCGCCGAGCCGCCACTGCCGCCTGTCGCCGAGCCGCCACTGCCGCCTGTCGCCGAGCCGCCACTGCCGCCTGTCG
>Ga0114931_10011804_pt1 | contig 10284 bp, 9 predicted proteins | sample 2SBtaG_FD_89579 | JGI IMG/M metagenome (GOLD analysis project Ga0114931, IMG submission 89579) | Deep subsurface microbial communities from Kolumbo volcano to uncover new lineages of life (NeLLi) - 2SBTROV14_V59a metaG | ecosystem: Environmental > Aquatic > Marine > Volcanic | place: Kolumbo... | reverse complement strand
TTCTGATGAGAGTTCTTCTGATTGAGGACGACAGCGCGACGGCGCAGAGCATCGACCTGATGCTTAAATCCGAAGGCTTCAATGTTTACACCACCGACCTCGGTGAAGAAGGCGTCGACCTGAGAAAGCTGTATGATTACGATATCATCCTGCTTGATCTGAACTTGCCCGACATGAGCGGTTATGAAGTTCTCAAGACGCTTCGCGTTGCCAAGGTCAACACCCCGATCCTGATCCTTTCAGGACTGGCGGGAATTGAAAACAAGGTTCGTGGTCTCGGCTTCGGCGCCGACGACTACATGACCAAGCCGTTCCACAAGGACGAGCTGGTGGCGCGGATCCAGGCGGTGGTACGCCGCTCAAAGGGCCACTCCCAGTCGATCATCCAGACCGGCGACCTCAAGGTCAATCTCGACACCAAGACCGTCGAGGTCAACAAGCAGCGGGTCCACCTGACCGGCAAGGAATATCAGATGCTCGAGCTGTTGAGCCTGCGCAAGGGCACGACGCTGACCAAGGAAATGTTCCTCAACCACCTCTATGGCGGCATGGACGAGCCTGAACTCAAGATCATTGACGTGTTCATCTGCAAGCTGCGCAAGAAGCTCGCTGCGGCGACCAACGGCGAACACTATATCGAAACGGTCTGGGGCCGCGGCTACGTGCTGCGCGATCAGGAGGCCGCCTGAGGCCTCACTGGCCTGGACCTCAACTGCCAGGAAACAAGAACGAAACCCCGGAGACGCTCCGGGGTTTTTTGTTTTCCGTGTCACTGTCAGAGAAAGTCGCCACCGGCCGCGTTTCGAAAACAACGTGCGTCTCAACAGCCGGCGGAGGGACTATCCGGTCCTCATGAAACCGGCCGGGGCGGTCGTTGCGCCAGGCACCGCGGAACGGGCCGGCGCTGCGTCATCGGCCGCGCCGGCGCGCGGCGCATAGAGCCCGCGGTGGCCCGGTACCGGACGGAATACGTCGGTAATGCCGATCACCGTTTCAGCGGCGCCGAGCACCAGAAAGCCGTCGGGCGCGAGCTGACGGGCAATTCGCTCCAGCACCAGTTTCTTCGTCGGCTGATCGAAATAGATCAGGACGTTGCGGCAGAACACGATATCGAATTTCCCGAGCGCCGAGAAATCCTTCATCAGATTGAGCGGTTTGTAGGTGACCATGGCCTTCAGGGCGGCATCGACCTGCCAGAGCTCGCCGATCTGCTTGAAATATTTGACCAGCAGTTTGATCGGCAGGCCGCGTTGCACCTCGAACTGGCTGTACATGCCGGCCTTCGCCTTTTCCAGCACCTCCGCGCTCAGGTCGGTGCCGAGGATTTCGATCCGCCAGTGCAGCAGTTTTTCGGCTGCCTCCTTCAGACACATCGCCAGCGAATAGGGCTCCTGGCCGGTTGAAGCCGCGGCGCACCAGATCCGGAACTTGCGCTGGCTCGACCGGTTCTCCAGCATCGCCGGCAACATCGTGCTCTCGAACTGGTCGAACGGTGTCTTGTCACGAAAGAAAAACGATTCATTCGTGGTCATGGCATCGACCACCGCCTCGCCGAGCTGGCCGCTTCCCGGGCGCCGCATCATCTCGACCAGGGCATCAATATTGTCGACACCATGGTTGCGCGCGAGCGGCAACAGCCGGTGTTCGAGCAGATATTCCTTGCCCTTGTTCAGGATCAGTCCCGAATGCTCTTTCACAAATGCGCTCAGAAAATCAAAACTTTCCGGTGTCATGTCGCGCCCCCCGCCAGCACCCGCCCCACTCTTGCGGCAATCTCACCAAGCGGCAGAACCGCCGAGCAGACCCCCGCAGCAGCCGCGCTGCCGGGCATTCCCCAGACCACGCTGGTTGCTTCATCCTGAGCTATTACGCTGCCCCCGGCATCTGCGATCCGGCGCGCGCCGCCGCACCCGTCATGGCCCATGCCGGTCAGGATGACCGCCAGGATTGATCCGCCGTAGACCGCGACCGCGCTCTCAAACATCGGATCGACCGCGGGCTTGCAGAAATTGATCGGCGGGCTGTCGTCAAGTCTGGCGCACGCTGTGCCGCCGCGCTGGCCGATCAGCAGATGATGGCCGCCTGGCGCCACATAAATCGAACCCGAAACCAGTGTTTCACCATCAACCGCTTCGGCGCATGGCCGCCCGGTGGCCTTGGCCAGATGCCCGGCAAGAATCCCTGTGAATGTCGGTGGCATGTGCTGGGTGATAATCGTCGGCACCTGTGCGATCATACCGCTCATTGCCGGCATAATCCTGAGCAGCGCCTGCGGACCGCCGGTCGAACTCCCGATTACCAGTATCTTTGGCTTTACTTTCGAGAACGGACGCAGGGCGATCGCGCTGGTGGCGCCGGGCCGCGCCAGCGGCGCGACTACTCCCGCCGGCGCTGATGACCCGGTCTTCCGGGGGGCACGCGCCGAAGCCGCCGGATCCACGCCGCCGAGCGCCAGAACCTTGTTGACGATGTCGCGGCGAAATTCCTTTGACGTGGTGACGCCCGAGTTGCTTTCCGGCTTGGGCACATAGTCGGCCGCGCCCTCGGCCAGCGCGCGAATGCTGATCTCGGCGTTGCGCTGGGTCAGCGTGGAACACATGATGATCTTGACACCGGGACAGCGCTCAAGCAGCAGCGGCAAAGCCGTCATGCCGTCCATTTCCGGCATTTCGATATCGAGAACGATGACATCCGGCGCACTCTTGGCGACGTCTTCGACCGCGAGCCGGCCATTGCGGTGGCGGGCGACCACCTCGATGCCCGGGATTTCGCCGAGCCAGCGCGCCACCAGACCGCGCACAACGACGGCGTCGTCGACGATCATGACTTTGACGGTGCGGCTCGCTGGTGTGGCGGGCACCCGGGATGCAACGGATATGTTCATTTTGTTCTTTCCGCTCAGAGCAGCCCGACCTCCAGAAACTTCGCTTCCAGAATTTCCTTGTCGAACGGCTTCATGATGTACTCGTTGGCGCCGGCACTGATTGCCTGGGAAATATGATTGATGTCGTTTTCCGTGGTGCAGAACACCACTACCGGGCGTTCTCCGCCGTGCTCCTTGCGCAGCGCGACAAGAAACTCCAGCCCGTCCATGACGGGCATATTCCAGTCAAGCAGGACCGCGTCGGGCATCTGCTGGCGGCAGCGATCGAGCGCCTTCTGACCGTCCTCAGCTTCGCTGATCGCAAAATCCATGTCTTCCAGTATCCGCCGTGCGACCTTGCGGATAACGGTGCTGTCATCGACTACCAAGCATTCTTTCATGTTCGTTCTCCTCGGCGTACACTTGTGATCGGGAGCGGTCCCGCAGACCGACGAACGGGCTCAGGCAGCCGCCGAGAGTTCGGCACCCAGCACCTGTTCGACGTCAAGCACCACCATCAACCGGCCTTCCAGCTTGTGGACGCCGGCGGCGACCGAACGCCAGCGCTTGTCGAGATTGCCCGGAGCCGCCTCCAAACCGTCAACGGCAAGACGCAGTACCTCGCCGACCTCATCGATGATCAGTCCATAGGACTCACCCTTGTGCTCGACACCAACCGCCATCGGCATCGCGCCATCGTCGTTGCGGTCCGGCAGATCGAGACGCCGCCGCAGGCAGATCGCTGTTACGATGCGGCCGCGCAAATTCAGGATTCCCGCAATCTCGTCGGCCGCGAGCGGCACCGGCGTGATCGACTGCGGGAAGAACACATCCTCGACTTTCCGGATCGGTATCCCGAACAGCTGGCCGGCGATCACAACCGTCACATACTCCACCGTATCGCCGGACGCATCTCCGGCAACGTTACCAAGTTCACTCATGCCGCTTCTCCGATCGGTATTTTGGTTTCTCGCAACGCGGCCAGCAGACCTTCGCGGTCAAATTTCGCGACGTAGTCGTAGAATCCCGCCTGCCTGCCGCGCTCAACCGCTTTCGGCGTGCACCGTGCCGACAGTGCGATGACCGGCGTGTGACCCCACCCGTCATCACCGGTGATGGTCTCGGCGAATGCGAATCCGTCCATCTCCGGCATCTCGATATCGCTGACGATGATATCGAATGTCTGACCTGCTTCTTTCAGCTGCAGGGCGGCGACGGCGGAATCAACCGCAGTGACCTCGTAACCCGCGCCCATCAGGACCGGCCCCAGCATGTTGCGGAAGAAGGAACTGTCGTCGACCAGCAGCAGGCGCCGGGGCGAGCTTGACGTGCCCTCCCCCCTGCGGTGGAACCAGTCGTCAAAGGCCAGCGGCAGGTAGTGCCCGACATCAAGAATTTCGGTTGCCTCGCCGCGCAGTACGGCGGAACCGACCATGCCGGGCCGATCAACCGCGACTTCTATGTGCAGGGGCTCCTGGACGATATCAACGATTTCATCGATCACCAGGCCCATAACCCGCTCGTTGTCCGCAAACACCAGCACCGGCTGCTCGCCCGACTCCTTGCGCGTGGCGTTTTCATCGACATACACCAGCGGCATCAGGCTGCCGCGATACTGAACCAGTTCACGCCCGTTGGAGGGCTCGATGGTGGCCACATCGATCTCTTCAAGCCGCGTGATCAGCGACAGCGGCACCGCCTTCGGCGTCTGCGAACCGGCCCGGAAGACCAGCAGCGTCTCGATCGGATCGCCCGCAACTTCATTCACTTCGGCCTCTTCGACCTCATCATGGCCGTGCTGGGTACCCGACAGGGACTGTAATATCTGGGCAACCCCGTTGGGGTCGATGATCATGATGACGCTGCCGTCGCCGAGGATCGTGTTACCGGAGAACAGCGACACGTCGCGCAACATTGACGACATCGGTTTGACGACGATTTCCTCAGTGTCGAAAACATTGTCGACGACGATGCCGAAGGTGTGACTGGCGACCTGCAGGACAATGATGAAGCCGGCATCCTCTGCGGCGGCCTCCATGGCGGTTTCCGGTGGCAAGACCTCGCCGTCCCTGGCGCCAGCGTCATGCACGTCATCCGCTTCGCCCCGCGCGGCCGATGCTTCGGCCGGTGGCGCAACCCGGTTCTTAGGTGCCGCAGCGGCCGCCTCTTCAACCGGTTCTATTTTCAGCAATTTGTTGAGATGAATGAGTGGCAGCAACTTGTTACGCAGACGCAGAACCGGCGTGTCATTGAGCATTTCGATACGATGGTCGGACCCGGGCTGGGTGCGTACCAGCTCAAGGACACTCAACTGCGGGACGGCAAACCTGTGCGCGCCGCACTTGACGATCAGCGCCGAGACAATAGCGAGCGTCAGCGGGATCTTGATGTAGAAGACCGAACCCTGACCCCGGGTCGACTTGACGTCGACGGATCCGCCGATCAGTTCGATATTGGTGCGCACCACGTCCATGCCGACACCGCGGCCCGACACGCTGGTAACCTCTTGAGCTGTCGAAAATCCGGCACCAAAAACGAATTTGTGGATCTGCGCCTCCGACATGTTCTCGATCTCGGCCTCCGTGGCCAGACCGTTTTCCAGCACTTTGGCCTTGATCCTGCCGGCATCGAGCCCTTTGCCATCATCAGCAATCTCGATGATGATATGGCCGCCCTCATGATAGGCGCTGAGCGTGATCTTGCCGGTTTCGGGCTTGCCCGCCGCCACACGCTCTTCGGTCGTTTCCAGCCCGTGATCGGCGGAGTTGCGCACCATATGGGTGAGCGGATCCTTGATCAGCTCAAGCACCTGCCGGTCAAGTTCGGTTTCAGCACCGTTCATGACAAGGTCGATATTCTTGCCGAGGTCGTTTGACAGATCGCGCACCAGACGTGGCAGTTTCTGCCAGGCGTTGCCGACCGGCTGCATTCGGGTTTTCATCACCCCTTCCTGCAGTTCGGCGGTGACGCTGGACAATCTCTGCAATGGTGCCTTGAATTCACTTTCATCCAGCCGCCGGACCATCTCCAGCAGCTGATTGCGGGTCAGCACAAGTTCGCTGACCATGGTCATCAGCGTTTCCAGCGTATCGACATTGACGCGAATGGACTGCTTCTTCGTCGCCCCCTCTTTCTTGCCCGCGTCGCCGGGTGCGGCGGCAGACTTTGCGGCGGCGGATTCGGTCGGCGCCGGTGGCGTCGCGGTTTCGGGAGCCGCCGCGTCCACGGCGGCCTCAGGTACGACATCGTCAGGGCCGGGCGCCGCCAAGAAAGCGCGCTCGAGTTCGTCGAGCGATACTTCCCCCGGCCGCACTTCACGTTCCGGTTCGGGCGCGGGCTCCGGTTCGCTCGCCGCCCCGTAGCCGGCCAGTTCGTTGAGCTTGTCGATCAGGTCCGCATCACTGCCGTCCGGTTCGGCCTCGTTCGCCTCCAGGTCAGCCAGAATCTCCTTGATTCGATCGATCGAGAGCAGAATCGTCGACACCGCTTCCCCGGTTACCGGCGCGCCGTCGCGGAACTTGCCCATCAGCGTCTCCGCGGCATGGGCCAGTGCCTCGAGCCGGGGCAGGCCCAGAAAACCGCAGGTGCCCTTGATGGTATGCACGAGCCGGAAAATATTATCCAGAATACTCGCGTTGTTGGGGTCCTTCTCGAACACGACAAGTTCGACGTCAACGACATCGAGGCTTTCCGACGTTTCGGTGAGAAATTCGCTTAACAGGTCGTCCATGGAGTGTCCCCAGCATCAAGATCGGCTATCATGCAAGACAGCGTCAGGCGGCGCGCCAACACCGACGCACTGCTGGGAAACACTGACGGCAAAGAGTTAAGATTGCTTGAATTGCACGCTGCGGTGGCGGCGCAATCTAGGCAGCTGCCGCGAGCGGCGCGGCGGTGATGGAAACGCACTCGCCATCATGGGCAAAGCGGACATCAAGCCCTGCCGTTTCCGCCACCCTGCCGGCATAATAGGCCTGCACTTAACGGGCATCGATATCATCGGCCGCGACCTCGCCCGCGACCAGCCCGGCGACACCGTCCGGAACCTTGGCGCGCTTGCCGATGCAGCGTACTGCCAGATTCTGCCCCGAGACACTGATCTTAAGTGTTCCGCCATAGGGGATTGCGGCAAACCCGATATAGACAAGATTGAGCAGGAGCTTGACCTCGTCCTTGGGGCGGTTTTCCGCAGCCGCCTGCCAGTTGATCTCAACCTTTTCGGGATCGGCGACCAGCCGTATGAGCCGCTCGACATCGCCAAGATCGAGCTCCGAACCAGCCGAGCCGGCCGCACCGAACGCGATCCGGGCAAACTGCAGATGCGCCGATACCTTGCGCGCGCTCTTGTCCATCATGTCCAGACTCTCGCGACGCAGGTTCTCGTCGGTCTGCATTTCGAGCATTTCAAGACCGTTGACAATCGCACCGGCTGACCCGATTACATCGTGGATAAGCTTGCTGCACAGCAGGGCGGCAAGCTCAAGGTCGCTCAATTTCGCAACGGTTGTCATGTTTGTACGCTCCTCATACGTCCGGCACGGGCTTTGCGATTCGCTGATACACTGCACTCGGGCAATTGCCAAGACGACCGCGTTCCCTGCTATTAAACTTTTGATATTTCGCATATTTCCGGAGAGGCCAGTTTTTTGTCCTGTTTGCGCGGAGAACAACCCGGCCAAAGCGAATCACTCTTGATCGAGAGCACCCTTACCCTCATTGTGGCGCCGCAGGCGACCCGTTCACCCCTAACCGACCGGCACTCATCATGGCCCATTCATTCGCCGCATCGCGGCTGAAGCTGGCACAGCAATTCGCGCATGTCGCATTCACCGCAGGCGGCGCGATCATGGCGATTTACAGCCAGCCTTTTGATGTTGAGATCAAGGCAGACAAGTCCCCGGTCACCGAGGCCGACAAGGTCGCCGAGCAACTGATCCTCGATCGTCTTGCTCACCTGGCGCCGGATCTGCCGGTGGTGGCGGAAGAGACGGCGGCTGCAGGACACATTCCAGACTTCGGCGCCCGGTTCGTGCTGGTCGATCCGCTTGACGGCACCCGTGAATTCATCGACCGCAACGGCGAATTTACCGTCAATATCGCATTGATCGAAGATCGCTTGCCTGTTGCCGGGGTAGTGTTTGCTCCGGCACGCTCCCGGCTGTTCTTCGGTGCCGCCGGAAGCGGGGCTTTCGAAGTCGCGGTCGCCACAACGGGTGAACTTGATCTTGACGCCGCGCGGCCGATTTCGGTGCGGTCCATACCGGCCGACGGACTGACCCTTGCGGTCAGCCGGTCCCATGGCTCGCCGGCAGTCGACGATTTGCTGCGTGGAACGGTCGTGGCCGGACGCATCAGCGCCGGGTCGTCGCTCAAGTTCTGCCTGGTCGCCGCCGGCGAAGCCGATCTCTATCCGCGTCTTGGCCGCACCATGGAGTGGGACACCGCCGCCGGACACGCGGTATTGTCTGCCGCGGGCGGGTCCGTTGTCACACTGGAGGGTGACCAACTGACCTATGGCAAGCGTGAAAGAGGCCTCGACAACCCGCACTTTCTGGCGCGCGGCTGGCAGGACGGCGGGTTGCTCGCGCCGCAGTGACCCGGTCTTCCGGCACCGGGTCGCAGACCGCAAGATGTTCTGCCGCTGCGGGTCGTGGGAAAGTTCAGGCCCGCTTTGCCCGGACCGGACGTCTGCGATACAGAGCCGCGCTTCAACGCGAAAGTCCCGCCATCACATTTGGCCATTTTTTTTGCGCCCGGTCGATGTAGGTTTCCGGCGCCAGCAACCATTTGCGGCGCGCTTCCGTGGAAAAGAAGAGATACAGTGCATTCTTGTAGATCACCCAGATTGCCGGATTGCCGGCATTGGCGGTGCCCTGGGCCATTGCCAGAGCGCCATGACCGCCAAAGCCCGGTGCGTAAACGGCCGGATCACGGGCGAAGGCATAGCGGTTGGCTTCGCTGACAAAACGCCATGAGGCACCCTGCCATTCGAATTCGTAGAGGTCTGTGCCTTTTTTCGGCTGACCGGCAACAAAGTAGCTCATCGGATCATAGCCACCGATCGCCAGGCCGGTCGCGGGGTCGGACGAAACCACACGCGAGACCTGACCATGGACAATGCCGGCCGGACCGGCACTCAGGGCCGCGGCGATCAACAATCTCAGAACACGCCGCGCCGCCTCGTGCCACAACGATCCGGCCTGCCTGATGCGGAGGGTCATAAGGGTTCCGTCATTGCTGATGTGATTCACGAAATGGCAATCATTATGAACGCAAATAGGTAAAGAAGACGCAAATTACAGGTGTTGAGGATCCGCGAAATTTCGCAGGCGGACCACCTCGCCGCCGACAGTAGTGAGATGAGTATGATGAAGAAATCCCTGAGCCGTTTTCCGCTTTCCCTGATCATTGCAGCAGCTGCCCTGGCGTTTCTGATGGCCGGGATCGCATCCAGTTACGCCGATACCGATGACGAGATTACGACCAGCAGTTACCAGGGGCCGTCGACTTTTTCGATGCGCGAAATCGTCGATGCCGGCCATGGATTTTTCGGCAGAACCACGGGCGGCTTTGCCAGCGCGGTTGAATATGCCTTTGAGAAGAAAGGCCGCCCGAACGCCTATATTATCGGAGAGGAAGGTGCTGGTGCGCTGATCGGCGGCCTGCGCTATGGCGAAGGCTGGCTGCATCCCAAATGGGGCGGCCGCTACAAGGTCTATTGGCAGGGCCCCTCCGTCGGCATCGATTTTGGCGGCAATGGATCACGGGTGCTGGTTCTGGTCTATAACCTGAATTCACCGGATGACATTTACCGTCGTTTCCCGGGCGCCGAAGGCAGCGCCTATCTTGTCGGCGGTTTCGGCGTAAATTTCCAGCATTACCAGAATCTTATGCTTGCGCCGATCCGAACCGGCATCGGTGCCCGGCTCGGGTTTAATCTCGGCTATCTGAAATACACCCGGCAGGCAACCTGGAATCCGTTCTGACCGGAACCGCCAGGACCGGGAATATAGATGCCGCAGGGAGGTCTATCGCCACCCTGCGGTTTTTTTTCGCATCTTGCACTCAACCGCATTGTGGGGCACATCTGAACGTTGCACGGCAACAGGGAGGTGCGCCGTGCAACCGGAAATCCGGCGGCGGAGACCCTTGCCTCACGATCGGGCCCGAGACTTCATGATTGAAACAATAATGCTGATTGGCCTCGGTTTTAGCACGGCCACCCTCATCGCCTTCCTGCTGGCGCCGCCGATTTGGCGCCGGGCCGTCCGCATAACGACCAAGAAGATTCAGAGCCAGTCGCCGCTGACCATGGCTGAAATTCAGGCCGAGCGCGACCAGATGCAGGCGGAATTCGCCCAGACCACCCGCCGGCTTGAGGTCACAATCGCCGACCTCAAGCAGAAGACCGTCGATCAGGC
>Ga0114931_10011803_pt1 | contig 10285 bp, 4 predicted proteins | sample 2SBtaG_FD_89579 | JGI IMG/M metagenome (GOLD analysis project Ga0114931, IMG submission 89579) | Deep subsurface microbial communities from Kolumbo volcano to uncover new lineages of life (NeLLi) - 2SBTROV14_V59a metaG | ecosystem: Environmental > Aquatic > Marine > Volcanic | place: Kolumbo... | reverse complement strand
TCCGGAGGACAACGCAGGCCCCTGTCCGGAGGACAACGCAGGCCCCTGTCCGGAGGACAATGCAGGCCCCTGTCCGGAGGACAACGGCGGTGGCGGCGTTGCATTTTGTCGGCATCATGGGACTGGCGCTTTTGCTTGATCTTCAATTGCGCTCAATACCGACCGCTACGACCGCGCCAACCACTTCGCCGCTGCTGATTGGGTCAGCGCTGGCGGCGCCCAGGAAGGCGCCATCTGCTACTGATATTCCGACAGCCGTCCAATTGATTAAAAAGGGCAAGGTGGCAAAAGCGACCGCACTGCTCAACAGGGCGATCAGCAGCGGCAAACTTAAAACGTCCGACATGGCCAGAGCCCTGCATTACCGCGGCATCGCACTGCGCAAACAGGGCAAGCCGGCGCAGGCGATTGCCGATTTCACCAATGCCATGTGGTTGAAAAATGGCTTGTCTGCGAGCCTTCGTAAAGAGGCCGGATTGCAAAGGGCCGCCGCATATAAGGAAGCCGCGGCTGCCGGCACGCTTGCCCGCCGGACAACCGCCAGTGTCAGGATTCCGCCAGGAACGGCACGACGGACGGCGGCCTTCGCGCCGGCAAAACAACCGGCAGCGCGGGTGGTACGGCCGGCGGGAGGCGGCTGGCAGACCCGGACGCGGGGCCAGGCGCGAGGCCAGCCGCGGGGCTTGAGCGTCGCCACCACCCGGCAGAGTGCTGCTGCCAACAAGCCGAAACCTTCTTTCATCTCCAATGTCGGTGGCTTCTTCTCAAACCTGTTCTCCAGCAGCAAGAAGACGGCAAAGCCATCTGCCGCAGCAGCTCCCCAAACAGCGTTAGCCAACTCACAACGTCCCAGCAATCCTGGACATCTGACCGAGGTTTCGTCCTGGAACAGCAGGACGTCCGTAAAATCGGCGGGCAAAAGGACTGCGGCAAGAAGAACTGCGGCAAGAAACAGGGTGCCGAGAAGAACCAGGGTAGCTACAGCCCGAAGGACGGCCGTTGCCGCCCGGAAGAGAACCGCCGGGAAACGGCGCTCTGCCAGCTACCGGCTCATTTTGTCCCCTGTCCGCTCACCGGAAGTTGCAAAAGCCAATGCAACCAGACTGAAGACGCAGTTCGCCGGCCAATTGGCTCAGCGCCAGCCGGTTATTGAAACCACGACATTTGGCGGCGGAACATTCTATCAGGTTCGCATCGGGCCATTTGCCGACGCGTCGGCTCCGCAATCCATTTGCGCCAAGCTCAAGGCAGGCGGTATCGACTGCATGCTCGCACGACGTTAGCGCGAGCTATTCACCAGCGCCCGCGCCATCAGCCAGAAGACATTATTCCGCCGCATGAATGATTGCCAGGGGTCCGGCACGCGACGGCGCTGCCATCCATCATACATACATAGCGCTCATGGCAGCAGGGTCATGGTGGCAGTGGCATGGCGGCAGTGGCATGGGGTGGCAGTGGCATGGGGCGGCAGTGGCGACTTCATGCGATGATGTGCTAGACTGCAAAACCAGGCTCGGACATCGTGAGACAGACGGAACCGTAAAAACATGCAAGACAAGCAGAACAAGGCCTCCCAGCCAGGCGATCCTGTAACCGATGCAGATCACCAGGCGAGGCTCAAAGAGGGGCTTGTGCGGCTGACTCAGCCGGAGCCACGCGGCTCGTTCCGGATTGGCGCGAGGCTGCGCAACTATTTTCTCACCGGTCTCGTCATCGTCGGCCCGGTCGGAATCACCATCTACATTGCCCGCTGGTTCATCAGTGTTGTCGATACCTGGGTCAAGCCCTATGTCCCCGACATATATAATCCCGACACCTATCTGCCCTTCCCGGTTCCGGGCATCGGCCTGATCTTCGCATTTCTGGGGCTGACCATCATCGGTGCCCTGGCTGCCAATCTTCTTGGCCGATCCTTGATAAGCACTGGCGAAATGATCCTCGGGCGCATGCCTATCGTGCGCAACGTCTATAGCGCCTTGAAGCAGATCTTCGAATCCGTGGTCAGCGCGTCTTCGCCCGACAACGCCTTCCAGAAGGTCGGTCTTATCGAGTTTCCGAGCAAGGGCATCTGGTCGATCGTCTTTGTCACTGCCGAAGCTGCTGGCGAAATCCGCGATTCAGAACCCGGCCAGCAGGATCTGGTCACCGTTTTCATGCCGACCGCAATCGTGCCGCCAACCGGCTTTGTCTGTTTCGTGCCGCGCAATAACATTATTTTCCTGCAAATGGGCGTTGAAGATGCTGCCAAGATTGTCATCTCCGCCGGCATGGTGCCGCCGCCCGAGTATCAGAAAAAACTGGATAAGATCGCCAGGGGCGTACTTGGCAGGGGCAAAGCCGGAAGGGATGCCGGGAGGAGGGGCAAAGGCGAAAATGCCGGGGACAAGATTGATCCCGCGGTTGCCGGCGGGCCGCCGCTGCAGGATGGCAAGGGATAGCCTGGCAGGCCGAGAGCTGCCGGCTTTCAGATGCAATGCCGCCTGATTTCAATCCCGCAAAGTTTGGAGAATGAAGGCAGGCCTGACCTGTGCAATATATTGCGTCCTGCAGGTACGGTCGATCTGCCTTGCCTTGCCGGTATAGGGCCGCGACCTGCGCGCCAGCATCAACCGGCACGAAACAATCGCACCGCCTCGTCGCGTTCGAATAGATAGAGGAGCTTGCGCAAGGCCTCGCCGCGCGCTGACTTGAGCGCCGGATCCTTTTGCAGGATCAATTGCGCATCATCTCGCGCCGCCCCCAGCAGCTCGACCAAGCCCGGCACATTGGCGACACGGAATTCCGGCGCACCGCTTTGCCGCGCCCCCAGCACCTCGCCGCCGCCACGCAATTGCAGATCCTTTTCGGCAATGACAAAGCCGTCTTCGGTCTCGCACATCATCTTGATGCGTGCCGCCGCCGTTTCGCCAAGCGGGCTCTGGTGCAGCAGCATGCAATAGGATTGCCGTTCGCCGCGGCCAACACGTCCGCGCAGCTGATGCAATTGGGCAAGGCCAAAGCGTTCGGCATGTTCGATCACCATGACCGAGGCATTGGGCACATTGACGCCAACCTCGATCACCGTTGTGGACACCAGGATTGCCAGCTCGCCAGCGGCAAAGCGCGCCATCACCTCGTCCTTGGCCGGCCCGGCCATCTGGCCATGCAGCAGCCCGACCCTGTCGCCAAAATATTGTGCAAGATGGGCATGGCGCTCTTCGGCGGCTGCCAGTTCCGATTTGGCCGAGCTTTCAACCAGCGGGCAGACCCAATAGACCTGCGCGCCGCTGCTGGTTGCACGTTTCAGCGCGTCAATGACATCGGGCAATCGCTCAAGCGCCGGCGCTGTTGTTTTTACCGACTTGCGCCCCGCCGGTTTTTCCAGCAGCCGCGAGACTTCAAGATCGCCATAATGGGTCATGAGCAGCGTGCGCGGGATCGGCGTCGCCGTCATGACGAGGACATTGGCACCGCCATCGCGCCCCTTGTTCTGCAGTGCCATGCGTTGATGCACGCCGAAGCGGTGCTGTTCGTCAATCACCGCAAAGGCCAGATCCTTGAACACAACGTCGGGCTGAAACAATGCATGGGTGCCGATCAGAACGTCGATCCCGCCCTTGCTGAGCTGCGCCAACACCTGCCGGCGCTGCTTGCCCTTTTCGCGCCCGGTGAGCAGGGCAAGACGAAGCCCGGCAGCTTGCGCCAGTGGCTCGATGGTCTCCATATGCTGGCGCGCCAGAACCTCGGTCGGGGCCATCAGCGCCGCCTGTCCGCCGGCCTCAACGGCGATTGCCATGGCCAGCAGCGCGACAACGGTCTTGCCGGCGCCAACGTCGCCCTGCAGCAGCCGCAACATGCGATGGCGGCCGGCCATATCGGCTTCCAGTTCCGCCATGGCATTGACCTGCGACGGCGTCAGGGTAAAGGGCAGGGCGTCAATGATGCGCTGACGAATGCGGCCATCGCCTGTCACCTGGCGGCCGCGTTGCGATTTCTGCGCCTGCCGCACCAGCGCCAGGGCCAACTGCCCGGCCAGCAGCTCATCATAGGCAAGGCGCTGCCAGAACGGCGATGCCGGCGACAGATCGGTCGGATCCTCGGGCCGGTGCAGCCGTCGCAGGCTGACCGCAAAATTATCCCAGCCGCGCGATGCCTTCCAGTCGCTATCAAGCCATTCGGCCAGTTGGGGAAGCTTTTCCAGCCCCTGAGCGATGGCCTTCAGCAATAGCTTGCCGGAAAGTCCCGCCGTCAACGGGTAGACCGGCTCCAGCATCGGCATCTGGTCGCGCGCCTCTGGCGTCAGAATATAATCGGGATGCGACATCTGCAGCCTGTCGCCATAACGCTCGACACGGCCGCTGACAAAGCGCGTTTCGCCAACCGGCAATTGCCTCTCGATATAGCTGCGGTCGGTGCGGAAGAATACCAGATCGAGAGCGCCGGTCTCGTCTTCGCAGGTGATCTTATAGGGCGCCCTTTTGTTGCCGCGCGGCGGCGGACGATGCTTCCCGATCCGCAGCTTCAGGGTAGCGATTGTTCCCGGCACGGCGCTCATCACCGTCGGCTCGGCGCGCCGGTCGATGACCCCCGTCGGCATATGCCATAGCAGATCAACAATGCGCGCTTCGGCAACGCCCGGCGGCAGTGCCAGCACCTTCTTAAGCAACAGATTGAGCCGCGGCCCGATGCCGGTGAGACTTTTGGCCGAGGCGAAGAGGGGGGTGAGTTCCGCTGGACGCATGACGCCTTTATTGCAGGTGATTGCGGCTTTTCGCGGCAGCCGGGCAATCGCTCATGTCCAACCCGGACAGTGCGGGCGCGGCGCAGCCAGCCAACGACCATTTTTGCGCAATTTTGACTTTGCTGTTTGACCGCCCTGGCAGTATACCAAGCGCGGATGGAATTTCAGCGGCCAGAGTGGACGCCGGCGCTTCGCCCGTCAAGGCGCGCCGGGCGCGAAAAGGGCAATGCCCCGGATCGTACAAAGGCCAGCACCCGGATCGTACCATGAATCTGAGCGGACTGGATGGAAGTCCGGCGGGGATCTGGCGGGGCTGAAATCCGGCGGGGGGCTGCTCGGAAACAGGGCAGCACCGGGGCGAAACCGGGCCAGGCGGAAACAGGGCGAAACCGGCAATCAATCGGAACCGCGAATCAATCGGGACTGCGGATGAATCGGGAATGGACAATCGTGGATCCAGGCAGTGACAATCTGGAAATGCGGCGACGGCGGGCACTTTATCGCGCGCGCCATCGCGGCACCAAGGAGATGGACTGGCTGCTCGGCCGCTTTGCCGCGGCACGGCTGGCGCAGATGAATGAGGACAAACTGACAGTGTTTGAGGAATTCCTGAACCTGCGCGACGACATTTTGCAACAGGAAATTATGGGTTCAGGCGGTCATCTGCAGGGCGATTTCGCCGTAATGGTTGCGGCTGTGCGGAAGTTTAACGGACTGTGACGCGCCACGTCTTGCCAAGGACGCACGGGTTTTGAACAGCAAGAAAGACATGGCAAACGCCGCGGCGCAAGGCTCAGGCAGGGCCGGCTTGAGCCGCACGGGCAGTGCAGACTCAGGCAGCGAAGCTTCGGGCCGCGCGGGGGCGGAAAAGGCCGGCTTGGAAAAGACCAGCTTGGAAAAGACCGGTGGCTCGAACAGGGCCGGCTCGCGGACCATCCTTGGCGGCGTTCCGGAGGGCTATGACGCTGCTGTCCTCGCCCGCCTTGTCGAAAGTCAGTCCGCTGCCGGCAAAGACGACGATGCGCCTCCCGCCACAATTCTGCATATCGCACGCGATGATCGCCGCCTTGATGCATTGGAAACTGCCTTTAAGTTTTTTGCACCGAAACTGACGGTGATTTCGTTCCCGGCCTGGGACAGCGTGCCTTTTGACCGCGTCAGCCCCAACACCGAACTGGTCGCCAAACGCATTACCGGCCTGGCGCGCCTGGCTGCCGGAAAGCGCAAGGGCCCCAGAATTGTACTCACCACGATCAACGCCATGCTGCAGCGCCTGCCGCCGCGCGCGTTCATCCGCAAGGCCATCCGCCAGATCGCGCCCGGCCAACGCATCGACATGAACCGCCTGACGCAGCGGCTGAGCTATTCAGGATTTGAGCGCGTCAGTACGGTGATGGAGCCGGGCGAATTTGCAGTGCGCGGCGGCATTCTCGATTTCTTTCCGCCCGGCCGCACAAATCCGGTCCGCCTGGACTTCTTCGGCGATACCCTTGAATCGATCAAGGGCTTCGATCCGGCAACGCAGCGCACGTCAAAAGCAATCGCCAAGATCATCATGATGCCGGTCAGCGAATTGGCATTCGGAGCGGAGGCCGTCAAAAGCTTCCGCCGGCGTTATGTCGAGATGTTCGGCGCTGCCAGTTCCGAAGATCTCCTCTATGCGTCGGTCAGCCAAGGTCAGCGCTACCCCGGCCTTGAACATTGGCTGCCGCTGTTTCATGACAGGCTGGAGACACTGTTCGACTATGTCCCCGATGCGCAGGTGAGTTTCGATGCGCAAAGTCATGACGCCATCCAACACCGCTTTGAGCAGATCGACGACCACTATCAGGCACGCATCGACGCTCTGGAAAGCACTGCATTTGGCGCGCCGCCCTATAATCCGGTGCCGGCAGAGCAGATGTTCATTGCACAGGCCGAATGGCAGCGCATCTACGCCAGCAAACCCGTCCTGCTGCTATCGCCTTTTGATGACGGCCGCCAACACGGCACCGGCAGCAGCGCAGCGGCCGCATCTGCCGATAGTCCTGCTGATGGTCTGGCCGATGGCGGGGAGGCAGACGAGCGCGCCCGGCTGATGGCCCTCGGCGGCAAGCCCGGGCGCAACTTCACCACTGAACGCGCAGTCGACAAACTCAATGTCTTCGAGGCACTGGTGGCTCACGTCAAACGCCTGATGAAGCAGAAAAAGCGCGTCATCATCGCCTGCTGGAGCCCCGGTGCGCGCGAAAGATTTGTTGGTCTGCTCGCCGACCACGGCTTGAGCCAGGTCGAGAAGATCGAAAACTTCTCGCAGGCAGAAGCCCTGCCGCCGCAGACGCTGGGCCTTGCCGTCCTCGGCCTCGAACAGGGATTTGAGGCTCCCGATCTGGCCATTATCGGCGAGCAGGATATTCTTGGCGACCGTCTTGTGCGGCCACAACGCAAGCGGCGCAAGGCTGCCGATGTGCTGAGCGAGGCGGCAAGCCTGGGGCAGGGTGATCTCGTCGTTCATGCAGACCATGGCATCGGCCGCTTCAAGGGTCTCAAGACCATCGAAGCGCTGGGCGCACCGCATGACTGCCTGGAGCTTCACTACCACGGCGGCGACAAACTCTATCTGCCGGTCGAGAACATCGAACTATTGTCGCGCTACGGCTCCGATGACGCCGGCGTGCAGCTTGACTGCCTTGGCAGCCTTGCCTGGCAGAACAGAAAGGCACGGCTGAAGAAGCGGCTGCGCGATATAGCTGCCGATCTCATCAAGGTGGCGGCCTTGCGGCAACTGCGCCAGGCGCCGGCCATCGCCCCGCCCGAAGGCGCCTATGAGGAATTCGCGGCGCGTTTCCAGCACGAAGAAACCGAAGATCAGACGGCCTGCATCGAGCAGGTGCTGGAAGACCTCGGCGCTGGCAAACCGATGGACCGGCTGATTTGCGGCGACGTTGGTTTTGGCAAGACCGAGGTCGCCATGCGCGCCTGTTTCGCGGCGGCGATGGAAGGACTGCAGGTTGCCGTTGTGGTGCCGACAACCTTGCTGGCACGCCAGCACTACCGCTCTTTTGCCGAGCGCTTCGAGGGCCTGCCGGTGAAGGTCGCGCAGGCCTCGCGCCTGGTCGGCAGCAGGGAGCTTGCTGCGGTCAGGGCCGGGCTTGCCGATGGCAGCATAGACATTGTCATCGGAACCCACGCGCTGCTTGCCAAGTCGATCAATTTTGCGCGGCTGGGGCTGCTGGTTATTGATGAGGAACAACGCTTCGGTGTCACCCACAAGGAACGCCTCAAGGCGATGCGCGAAGATGTGCATGTTTTGACTCTCACCGCGACACCGATCCCGCGCACCTTGCAACTGGCGCTGTCGGGCGTGCGCGAATTATCGCTCATCACCACGCCGCCGCTCGATCGCCTCGCCGTTCGCACCTATATTTCACAGTTTGATCCGGTTATCCTGCGCGATGCCCTGCGCCGCGAGCGCCACCGTGGCGGTCAGACCTATTACGTCGCCCCACGCATCTCCGACCTTGACGGCATTGCCGAGTTCCTCGCCGAATACGTACCGGAACTGCGCGTCGCGCGCGCCCATGGCCGCCTCGGCGCCGGTGCCCTGGAAGATGTGATGACAGCCTTCTATGACGGCGGTTATGACGTATTGCTGTCGACGGCGATCGTTGAATCCGGGCTTGACGTGCCCAATGCCAATACCATGATCGTGCATCGCGCCGACATGTTCGGCCTGGCGCAGCTTTATCAGTTGCGCGGGCGTGTCGGCCGCTCGAAAACGCGCGCCTATGCCTATTTCACCACCCCGGTCAATCAAATACTGACCGAAACGGCCGAAAAACGCCTCAAGGTGCTGCAGTCGCTCGACACATTAGGCGCCGGCTTCACGCTCGCCTCGCATGATCTTGATATTCGCGGCGGCGGCAATCTGCTTGGCGAAGAACAATCGGGTCATATCCGCGAGGTTGGATTCGAATTATATCAATCGATGCTGGAAGAGACCGTTGCGGCCATGAAGGGCGGCGATATGGGGGAGGCCGACGATCAATGGTCACCGCAGATTTCGCTTGGCACCGCCGTTCTTATTCCCGAGACCTATATTGTCGACCTGCCTTTGCGGCTGGGCCTTTACCGCCGCCTGTCGCGGCTGGAAGACCGCCAGCAAATAGACGACTTCGGCATGGAACTCATTGACCGCTTTGGCCCCTATCCCGACGAGGTCACGCATCTGCTGGACGTCGTTGAGATCAAGGCCTTGTGCCGCCGCGCCAATATTGCCAAATTCGACGCCGGCCCCAAGGGCGCCGTAATTGCCTTCAGAAGGGATCAGTTTCCGAACCCGGCGGGACTCATCGACTTGATGCAAAAGATGCCCTCCGTTGTAAAGCTGCAAAGCGACCACAAGATGGTCTATCGCGCCGATTGGATCGAGACGGACAAGCGGCTCAAAGGCGTGCGCGAGCTCGTGCGTGAATTGGCGGCATTGGCCGAAGCGCCGGCGAACAATTGAACGAAGCTGGTGGGCGGCAGGGGCTCATACCGCGCGGGTCATAAAGAATGGACCGCTTGATTGCCTGTGGAGCGCGTTCGTCATGTTGGAAACGCGCAGGTCGCACGTCGTGTCGAAGACGCGCAGGTCGCACGATGCCCACCGCCCGTGCGAATTGCGTCAATCATTTCGCGCGGGCGGTATCATACTGCACACCACGCGCGGTGAAAGCTGTTGGAAAGGCGCGCACCGCAGGAAGCCGGAATGATGACGACGGTGAATGGCGTGAGACGCCAGCAAATGCTGCAAACGGAACATTGGCTCACCAATGCTTCAACTCGGCCGCCCCAACGATCGGACCGCCATCGCCCTGCTGCAAAAACACGACGCAGCCGTTGGCGCCATTATGCATGACCGCATGTTTTGCCAGCCTGATCTTGATCCGCTGGCCGTTCCACATGCCGACCGGCGTCAGGTCCTTGACGACATTATGATAGACGATGCGGCGATTGCGGTTTTCACCGCGCGTGATCTTGACCGGCGCCTCTTTCTGCGTCGTGGCAACCCAGATGGTCGCGTCCTTGACCGGGGATCCGGCTGTTGCCGCACTGGCCTCGATCATCAGGGTCTTGTGTTCCACCCAGATTTTCACCTGCACCTTGCGGGCCTGAAGCTTTTTCGAGGTTTCAATGATCGCCTTGTCGATCGCCGCTTTATGACTGCCGACCACATGATGCATGCCGTTAATCACCACCTGCGGCGTATAGACATTGCCATCGCCGCGGGTACGGGCATAGGCATATTGGCGCCTGGTGTTGCGCGGGCTGGCCAGCGTATCCTTCCAGCCGAGATTGTCCCAATAGGTAACCGGCAGTGTGAGTGCGATGACGTCGTCGCGATCGACATAGGTCGCAATCAATCGGTCGGCGGGCGGGCATGACGAGCAACCCTGGCTGGTGAACAGTTCGATCACCGCCTTGACCTGCACCGGGTTCGGCATTGCCTTGGCCTTCGCAGCTCCGGCGCCGCCGTGCCCCCCGGAAAGGGGCAGCAGCGTGAGCGCCAGGGCGATGACAACGGATGTCACTGGTCGCATT
>Ga0114931_10011802_pt1 | contig 10285 bp, 14 predicted proteins | sample 2SBtaG_FD_89579 | JGI IMG/M metagenome (GOLD analysis project Ga0114931, IMG submission 89579) | Deep subsurface microbial communities from Kolumbo volcano to uncover new lineages of life (NeLLi) - 2SBTROV14_V59a metaG | ecosystem: Environmental > Aquatic > Marine > Volcanic | place: Kolumbo... | reverse complement strand
CCATGGGAGAATTTCAACTCTTTTCATGCTATACAAACGTCATTTTGGTATTAATGGATATGACATTATTAGAAAAAACATACTAGTTTCTAAATCTCTTTAACCTGTTCTATATCATACGTCAGCTTATTTCAGACACACATCATGCTTTAGAGAATCTGATTCAATAAAATATATGAAAAAAGTGTATTTTTTTGAATCAGGAGCCGAACCAAAAATTTGGGAAAAACTAACAGAATCCATAAATGGAAAAATTCTAGTTGAAACTACTTGGGAACCCTGTAAAAAATTACCTTAAATTAACAAACAATCTTTTGATTATTAAGAAACGAACATCTAAAATAATTTTATTTGATCTTAAAATTCTTTACAAATTATTTTTGTACGATAAATTCATCATACTTGCACTCTATGCTTGATTTGGCATTTTTTCTTAAATGCTCAAAGTATAATTCTATCATATTCAATCCTGAAACAATTCTTGGCGCATTTTTTTGAACAAACTCAATTTTTTCAGAATTGGTTTTTGGCTTATCGTTCAAATAATTTTCAAATGCTGCTCTGCCATCATAATCCACAAACGCCATTCTGGCACTAAAGTCAGTTCTTTCTAAAACTAGACTATCTCCGCCCACAATGGCCGTATGATATGGATGTTGAATTAATGATTCTGAAAATTTTTGAGATGTGGCAATATTTGATCCTTCAAACTCTTGAGAAAATTCATTAAAATCTGCAAGAAGATAAAATGTTGCTTCAGGTTTTGTTGCTCTTATTCCTGAAATTTGTTTCAATCCTGTGTACGTGAATTCTCCCATGATTTCATGTATCTTTCTTGTAACCTCTAGGTATTGATCCATTTCTTTACTTACTTGAAATCCTTCTATTGCTGCATGTTGAATTGGAGTTGCAACAGATGTGTATTCAGTTGCTTGGATTTTTTTAAATTGGTTTCTAACATCATCTGCACTTTCTGGGAAAATAACATATCCTAACCTATATCCTCCTGCCGCATGTGATTTTGAAAGTCCATTTGTTATGATTGAACCTTCAGGGTAGATTTTTGCCATGCTGACAAATTTTGAAAAGTCATATGTTGTTTGAGCATATATCTCATCTGAAATCACAATGATGTTTTGTTCTCTACATACTTCTGTAATTTCTTCTAATTCCAATCTATCATATACAAGACCTGTGGGATTGTTTGGGTTGTTTAGAATTAGAATTTTCTGTCTATCTTGTAATCGTAATGCCAATTTTCTAAGATCTCTTGGTGATATTTTTTTGTTAGAACAAGTAGGCAGCATATGATAATTCTTTTTTAAGAATCTGATTTGTGGAAGATATCCTAACCATGCAGGTGTAGGCAAAATTACTGTTCCATGTAAAATCTCTAAAAGATTAAAGATAATTTCTTTTGTTCCTGGCCCTACATATATTCTCCTAGGATCTACATCTATCTGAAAATAATGCTTGTTGTATTCTGATATGGAATTACATAATTCATTTACTCCTTGAATGGGAGCATATGCCCCCTTGCCCGCATTCTTGATTAATGATTTTTGAATTTGTTTAGGTACATGAAATGGAGATTGCCCAAATGCAAATCCATAGAAACCAAAACCACACTTTGAATGAGTACAATCAGAATGAAATTCCTGCAAAAATGTATTTAATTTGAGATTTTCAGGCATCTCGATGTCTTCTACTTGCTGATCAATTACAAATTTCAACTACTAGTCATGGAGAATTATTTGACTAAAGCACCTGTGTGATTGAAATGAACATCATTACCCACAATGCTATTTTCTATTGTTTTGTTGTAGAAAAATTCATTTTTTTGCTAAATTTTAGTTTTTAAAATTTAGCTAATTTTGATGGAATTTCTAATGATCTTTTTTGGAATTTTTATTTCTAGTCGTCCTTTTTGAAACTTTGCAGTTGTTTTTTTATTGTCAATATTTCCTGGCAATGAAATTGATTTTTTAAAATACTCAAACTTTGTCATTTTTCCTAGCTTCTCTTCAGAATATTTTTCTTTAAGCTTTGCCTCAACGTTAATGTTATTTCCATCAAATGTAACATTGATATCTTTTTTATTCACTAGTGGTAGATCAAACTCTAGAATCCAATGATTGTCAAATTCTCTCAGACATGACAGGGGAGAGAGAATTTTGTGTTCTACATCATCAAACAATGAGCTAATTTTCGGAAGCGTTATTTTAAACTCAAAATTATCTTCATTTTTCATTTTATCACCTATAGATTTGCGGAACTCTAGTTTGTTTTTCTTGATGTTGTTGCAATGTCCTAAGTGTTTCTTCCATTAGATTTCTATGTTGAATTCTTAATTTGTCAATTTTATTTTGAATATCTTGCGTATCTACTTTGACATCAAGTATCTTTGCAAGTGTTACGATGGCAACAATTGATGCCTCCGGATCTGGAAAGAATGGATGACACTCGGCATACAAAACCAGAACAGGAATCTTTGTCTTTCTAAATACTGAAATTATTGCAGCGTCTGTTCCAAAAATAGATCCATCTAAAAATTTTAAAATTTCATTATTGTATAGAATATTTTCCAATGATGGATGAGATACAAGACCGTAGATTTTTGGAGAATCTTTTTGTTGGTTAATAGTCTCCATTCCACTAACAATTACAATCTTCTTAATCGCATTCCTCCTACAAAATTCATGTACTGCCAATGCAAATCCTTCCGCTAAATACTGGTTAAATGGAACATCTGAGATTATGACAAAAATGTTTTTTTTGTTATAAGCTCTAATTGGTGCTAATATTTCCCCGCCTTCTACAAATAATGTAGGTGGTAGCTCCGGCACTTCGATCTCTCCGATTTGCTTCATCTTAAAATGATGAATCAGATATGATACTGAAAAAGTTCCAACAAGACCATTACTTGGAAATCCTACTAACAACGTCTTCTCCTGAGTATTTGGCTTTGAAATTTTCAACTCATTGGTTACTCTTCTTTTTTGATTAAAAATAGGTCCTATATTTTCAAATGTGAGAATGTGCTTTTCTTAAAATTTTGGTTCAATTCACAACTTACTATATGTACTATTTGATTAATTCTAAAATTTTTCTTGCTGTCTTGTCAATATCTACATTAGATTCTGCTGCGACAAAAAGTACTCTGTCTTCAAAAGGGATAGTCATTGTTACGACCTTTTTTCTTCTGGCTGCGGCATATTCAACTGGGCCTAAATTACCATCAAAGTCTTGTCTTGTTCTAATTCTAAGAACTGCTTCTACAAACATCTTCTTTCTTTCGGTTTCATTTTTTAACGGAATTACCCCCTTCTTAAAATCTCCCACAATCAGATTTCCCATATAATCTAAAAATCCTGCAAATCTTACTTCTGGTAAATTTAAAACAGATTGACATTTTTGCTGTTCTGCATTATTTTCTGAAGTCATACACTATTGATTATCTGATTTGTAAATAAACAGCATTGACATTCTCAAAATTGATATTTTATATTTCATTGATATAAGAAAATAACACAATTTTTGCATGAAAAAGAAAAGACAATCAAAAATTCTTGTAAATATCCCAGTTGAACTAAAATCTATTATCAAACAACCGATCTCTATTCCACCTAATACTAGCATCTTAGATGCTCGTGATATCTTGATTCGTCATAGGATTGGAAGGCTTGTAGTAGAATTTAACAAAAAACCAGTTGGAATTGTAACTGAGAAGGATATCGCCAAGAGCATTTCTATTTTCAGTGGAAAGCCTGTAGCTAAAATAATCATTCATGATATCATGTCCAAGAATCTTATCACATTAGGGCCCGATGCATCCGTTTATGATTGTGCGAAATTGATGAAAAAACATGAAATTAGTTCAATAATTATAAAGAATTCTAAGGGTAAACTAGTTGGAGTTGTAACAAAAACAGATCTTGTATCCACATTTCTCGTACAAAGTACTGCATCCCTTCCTATATCGAAGATCATGACAAAGAAAGTTATCACCGTGTCTCCTGATGACTCGATTTTTGAGGTAGAAAGTATCTTACTAAATAACCAAATCCGTAGAGTGATAGTTTCAAAAAATAAATCTCTTGTAGGAATTATTACTTATCGAGATTTTGTTCCAGCAAAAACTTTTGATTTGAACAAAGAATTTACGGATCCTCAAGAACGCTCTGAGATATTTTGGAATTCCAAGCCCAACGAATTTAATGTAAACAAACTTAGTTATTTACTGACATTTTCAGCAAAAGATATCATGACAAAAAATCCTTACTTTGTTTCTCCAAATGATGTTGTGTATACTGCAGCAATAATTATGATTAGACATGGAATTAGTGGCATTCCCGTGATAAATGGCAAAAAACTTGTTGGAATAATTACAAAGTCTGATATTGTTGATGTAATTGCATCAAAAGGAAAAATCTGATTTGATTTTCATTATTGGTAATTAGCTGGTATTTTTTATAACTCTCAGATTTTTTGAATGATGTGAAACACGCAAAAGATATCATGAACCCCCCTAGAACAATAAAGTATGAATCTAACTTGACTGATGTCATGAAAAAAATCATTGATGAGAAAAAAAGTAGATTATTGGTAACTGAGAATGGTAAAATCACAGGCCTTGTATCTGAAAAAGATTTGGGAATTTTTCTCTTAACTGATCATACTGAAAGAAAACTCGATGAAATTTCACTATCCGAAATCATGAAAAAAATAATCTCTGTTGATGAAAAAACTGGACTAGATGAATGTGCACAGACTATGATGACTAGCGAAATTGGTTCTTTGGTAGTTACACATGAAGATGAAGTTGTTGGAATTTTAACAAAAACTGATCTTGTTAGATATTTTACAAAACTAGGATCTAAAAAAATAGTGGGCGAATACATGTCTCCCTACTATGCATGGCAATACTCTGATGCTCCTCTGTCTAAAGTGGTATTGAAAATGATTGATGAGAAAATCTCAAGAGTGATTCTGAGAAATCATGAGGAATCTCCTGTGGGAATCGTAACATTTAGAGATTTATTTAATTTGGCTTTGGATTTAGGAGAAAAAGAAGATGTTCTTGATAATACTGACCCTGTAATTTCAGTAATATTTCCAAGAAAAGGATTCATTTCAGACACTGGATTTGGCGGTAGTACCCAAATCAGCGAAATCATGAGCCCAAACATTGTTTATGTAAATTATGATGATGATTTAGAAAAAGCAGCCAGAATTCTCTTAGAGAAAAATATCAACGGTATGGGTGTTCTGTCTGCACACGGCAATATCATTGGAATTATTAGTAAAACTGACATTGTAAGAGCATTAGCATTCTTGTTGTGATCTGATGCATCTTAACTATTCTCATGAAATATTCTACCAAACGCTTAATTTGACATTTAGAGAAGTTCAGTCATGATAAATCCTGAACTGATGAAATTACTTGAGACGAGTGATGTGTTGGATGTGCTTATAGACTCGATAACATATCAACTCAAAAAAATTAACAATGTTCAGAGAACTAGTGAGGGACGTGATTGGTATGATGAATTACCTGCAATAGTTAGGGCAAAATTTGACAATTATAAAGAAGATTATGAACATCTTTCAAGAATTCTTAAAGCAGAACCTGAACAAATCAAAAATGAAATGAACAAGGCTACTATTACTGGAGATTACTGCGTTCTGCATGCAATACTTATCGAAATGATCTAATAGAATACGATCAACAACTAAGCCAGGAATTTAATCTCCAAGAGACTGAAGCAATTTCGGATAATAATGTTCTAAATGAGTGCATCGGTGTTTTAGATCAGCATGCCATTGAAAAATAGAAACTTGAATCTTTTTATGATAATACTCTGAATTAAAAATATGGAAATAAAATCTGAAAAATCAATAAAGGAATATCTTAAAACATTATCTGATGATCAGATAATTCAATATTATCTAGATGTAGAGTATAGCCCATTTCCAATTTTAATTATTCAAGAATATACTAGAAGATTCAAACGTAAAACAAAAGATGAAATGATAAAAGATATAAAATTCCAAGCACATCTTGCACATAAAAAAACTCAAGAATTAGGCAAGATGGCAAAAAAGCACAAGTTAGTTGATGATGTAACTCGACAAAAATCAGACGCGATAATCAGACAAGCAAAGAAAAAAGGATATGAAATTAGTGAAAAAATCACTAAAAAAAGTGATGTTCTAAAATCTAAATTAAAAAAGACTACAAAATCTAAAATTAGAAATGGCATAAAATCTGGAAAGAATCTAAAAACTTCTAAAAAAGATCAACTAGACTTGTTAGAAAAACTTGGCACATTAAACAAAGCCGGAATAATTACCAACAAAGAATTCCAAGAAAAAAAGAAAAAGATTCTATCTAAAATCTAAATCTGATTGAAACTCACACTAGATATTCTTGAATTTTTTTATTAATTCCTGATTTGACATGTCGTAGTAATTTTTATCTAGTAATTAATTTTTGATACATTTTCTCAAATGATATCCAATTTTGATGCCTTAACCTTAAATTTTGTAAAGTATTAATCCTAATAATGATTATTTCAATATCTCATAATCTTTTGATGTTGTTGGGATTAATTATGGTATTTGGTGTTTTCTCCCTTGATATTTCCTTTATTGACGCATCTTCTACAATCAACTATGAGAATCTTCATTCTGTGTCTTCTATTGCTTATTTCCCACCGCCTCTAAAGCAAATTTCTGAAGGCACTGAACCATCAAATGTTACATGCACTGAAGGAAAAGAACTTGTTCTAAAACAATCAAATGGGTTTCCCGCATGTGTTAATCCATCCAGTGTTGAAAAATTAATCTCACGTGGCTGGGCAATTCACATTTTACCTGATTATACAAATCAAGATAACAATTCTGATATTTTTACTTCTGGGGAATTCTTGACACAATCTGAAACTGTTGCATATTTTGGTGATACAGCAGGATACCTTGCCAGACCTACAATTACTGGTAATTATCCTGGTGTGGTGATGATACATGAATGGTGGGGATTAAATGAGAACATCAAAGAGATGGCAGATAAACTTGCATCTCATGGATATGTTGTGTTAGCAGTTGATCTTTTTGATGGAAAAGTGGCAACAACTTCTGATGAGGCAAGACAACTAATCACTACTTATGATTTAGAACGTGGTTTACAAAATATGCATTCTGCGACAATTTTCTTAAATGAACATTATTCTTCAGAAAAAATTGGTTCTATTGGATGGTGTTTTGGAGGTGGGCAATCACTCAATCTTGCATTATATAATGATAATATGGATGCGACTGTGATCTATTATGGGACACTTGTGACTGATTTAGAAACATTGTCATCTATTCATTGGCCTGTACTTGGAATATTTGCTGAACTAGATAAGGGAATTACTACAGATATTGTAAGCTCATTTGAATCCAAATTAAATGAGCTAGATATTCAAAATAATGTTATAATATATCCCGGCGTGGATCATGCTTTTGCCAATCCTTCAGGAACAAAATATGCGCCTGAAGAATCAAAAGACGCATGGAACAAAACTCTTTCATTTTTAGAATCCAATCTAAAGTAGATTTGTGATTTTTTTTATGAATGTCTTAAATAATACTATTCATATTCAACATAATGAGTAAAAATTCTGGAACTTTAGTCAAAGATATTATGAAAAAAACATTGATCTTTGTTAATCCTGATACTACCGCATTTCAAATTGCAAAAATGATGGAACAAGGAGGAATAAGTGCAATATTTATCAAAGAAAATGAAAACTTTGTTGGAATTGTTACTGATAGAGATTTTGCTATAAGAATCGCTGTAAATAATCTGCCTTTTGATACTCCTGTGAAAAAAATTATGTCTTCTCCACTAATTACTGTAGATCAAAACAAGCCTATTTCTGAAGCTGCAAAACTTATGGGTGATAAAAAAATTAGGAAACTAGCAGTTTCTGATAACAAACAAATTGTGGGAATACTAAGATCAATCGATTTAGTAAAATATCTTGCAGATGTCTAAAACGTCTTTGTCTTTCTAAGAAATATTGTAACTGATGCCATGTAAAATGCTGTTGCAATGATTTCTGAAATTAATGATGCAATATATGGTTCTATTCCAATTTCAAGAAAATAATAAAGTGTGGGCCATCTTATTCCTAGATAAATTACTTCACCTACTCCAAATGATGAAATCATTACGAGTAATTCTTTTTTGATCAAATTTGATTTCATACTCTTGTAGCGTTCGATATTGTTCCAGTAAAATAATCCTGCAAATATTCCAAAATATACAACATATCCAAAAATTATTGTAATTGTTGCGTTAAGATAACTGTCATATCCTACAAGCATCTGTGCAACAATTGCTGAAAGTGATGCCGAAACAATAAAGCAAATAAGAAAACTTCTGTTAATTTGAAGCAATTGCCGATTTAATTTCATGATGTGTTTATGTGATAACTAATATTTTGTATTAACTCTTGTTTGATTTATGAAAAGATGTGAATGGGCAAAGGATGATCCAAACAAAACATATCATGATCATGAATGGGGACGACCACAACATGATGATACTAGGCTCTTTGAATTTCTAATTTTGGAAGGTGCCCAAGCTGGGCTGTCTTGGGTAACCATACTCAAACGTAGAGAGGGATACCGAAAGGCTTTTTCTAATTTTAATGCACTCAAAGTCTCAAAATATACTAAAAAACATGTGGAAAAATTACTCCTGGATGAATCAATAATTCGAAATAGACTCAAAATTAATTCTGCCATTAATAACGCAAAACAGTTTCTCAAAATTCAGAAAGAGTTTGGCTCGTTTGATGAGTATTTGTGGGGATTTGTACATCACAAACCAATCAAAAATAAATTTAAAAAACTCTCAGATTTGCCAACATCCACTGAAATCTCAGAAAAACTAAGCCAAGATCTTAAAAAACGCGGATTTAATTTTGTTGGACCTACAATTTGTTATGCTTTGATGCAGGCAATTGGAATGGTGAACGATCATACGTCTAATTGTTATTTATTCAAAAAGTGATTAACTAGACTGGAATTTTTTCAGCGTATCTTTATACAAATTCATTGGAACTATTTTGACTGTACTTAATGATGAAATTCCAACATCTATGCATAATTTTTCAATATCATGCGCATTTATTGCGTCAATGATAATTGTCCACTCATGTTCTAAAACTGACATGTAAAATTCAATAATCTTGACATTGTCATATTTTTTACTTTCTGTTTCTAACTTTTCTCCTAATTTCATGAATATTTTTCTATTATCTTCATTGTTTATTGGACATGACTCTGGACTATGTACTGCAAAAACTCCAAACAGCATATTGTGTTTTGTTATTCACTAATATTTAACTTAATTTTTCCTTTCAACATTATTGTAATGCATTATTTTTTCTAGATTTATGACATAGTAATGGATGCTCCTTTTTTTGATATTTTACCATTACTTTGGAGCATAACTTGTCTCCGCAAACTTTTGGTGAGTTGCCTATCTTGTATTTTTTTGAATTCAATTAACCCTTAAGTAGAATCAATTAATGAAAATACAAAACTAATTGTCAAAATTATGATGATTATCTTTTGTAATCGTGCCTCCGTAATACATTCACTAAATTTTAGGTTATATGCAAGATTTCTGGAGGTATCTTAAGCCTGATGAATCAAAAATTCTCTGCTTTTGCAAAGACTGCAGGACCTGGAGTCTTATTTGCAAGTACTGCAATTGGCGTATCTCATCTAATTCAATCCACTAGAGCTGGTGCAGATTTTGGTTTGTTGATTCTAGGTTTTGTAATTGTAGCCATTTTATTGAAATACCCATTCTTTGAATTTGGCTCACGTTATGCAAACTCTACTCAAACCAGTCTTATTGATGGTTATAAAAAACTTGGAAGGCCTGCATTGTGGTTGTATTTTCTATTAACTATCGGCTCGATGTTCTTTGTTACGGGTGCAGTGGGATTTGTAACTGCTGGATTTTTTGAAAATCTATTTGGAATTGATTTTCTTGGTGAATGGACTTTGGTAATTTTATTTGCAATATGTGTTGGAATATTGGCGATAGGAAAATACAATGCACTTGATAGTTTGATCAAGATTATAGTTGTTGTACTTGTGATCTCTACCGTATCTGCTTTCTTACTTGCGCTGTATAATGGTCCACTAGAGCAAGTGGATGGATTCATTGAAAAAGAATTATGGAATGTTACTGGAATCTTTTTCTTACTTGCATTGATGG
>Ga0114931_10011801_pt1 | contig 10286 bp, 9 predicted proteins | sample 2SBtaG_FD_89579 | JGI IMG/M metagenome (GOLD analysis project Ga0114931, IMG submission 89579) | Deep subsurface microbial communities from Kolumbo volcano to uncover new lineages of life (NeLLi) - 2SBTROV14_V59a metaG | ecosystem: Environmental > Aquatic > Marine > Volcanic | place: Kolumbo... | reverse complement strand
GCTTCAGGAAGAGGGCGTCGAAGTGCTCTCGTTCTGGGCGGGATTGCCTCACTATATCAGTGCAGCGCCCAATCCTCGGGGAACCCTTGCGCTTCTTCGCAAGGTCTCTCAATACCTGGAGATCCCTTTCGATCTACAGAAAATGAAAGAAGACTCGCTTCGCTTCGAGGAGGAAATCTCGAAAGTGGTGGCCGCCGACGACGAGCTCACCGAATACGTGAAGGAGTTGAAACGACGCGAGTTCGCTCAGTAGGCCACCGTTTGGCGGCAGATGGCGGCTGAGTTTTGATCAGATGGTGATCGAGTGGCAATCGAGTGGCGATCGAAGGATCGGTGGGTGTCGTTATCCCAGATCGATCGATTGATCGATCAGCATGATCGGAATGCTGTCGTCGATGATGTAGAGGATCTTTCCGTCTTCACGGAGTAACCCTTCTTCGATCTTCTTCGCGACGACGTCCCCGCCTCGATTGCGCAAGCGACCGCTTTCGATTTCGGAATTCAATCGATCGAGCAGGTCATCGGACGCGAGGGAAACCGGCTGCCTCGACTCGGGGCAGATCAGGATCTCGAGTAGTTCGTTGTCGATCGGCATGGCAATTCTTCCGTGTTGGAATTCAGGATATGTGATTCATGTGTATTCCGGCGGCATCCGAAAACTAGCGCAGCATCGCCGAGGGATAGTCGAGAATTCGTCGGGCGACGATCAATTGGTTGATCTGTTGCGTTCCCTCGTAGATGTCGTTGATCTTCGCATCCCTCATCCACTTTTCGACCAGCAACTTCTTCGAGTAGCCGACGGGACCGAGGATCTGAACGGTCTTCTGGGTAATCTTCGTGACGGCTAGCCCAGCCTTCGCCTTGGCCATCGAAGCCTCGAGATTGTTCCGCTTTCCAGTATTCATCATCCATGCGGCACGCCAGGTGAGCAGTCGGGCGGCTTGAAGGTCGGCCTCCATTTCGATCACGTCCCGCTCGATGGCTGTTAGTTCCCGGGGTGGCGCGTCGTAGCGAATCTCGACGCCTTGTCTTTCCAGTTCTTCTTTGAGGAAGTCGAGGGCGGCACGGCCGACTCCTGTCGCCATGGCGGCAACGATCGGGCGGCTGGCATCGAAAGTCGCCATGGCACCCTTGAATCCTTTGTCACCGGCCTTGCTGGGATCCTTCTTTCGCACCTCTGCACTTCCGAGGAGGTTCCCTTTTGGCACGCGGCAGTTGTCGAAGCGGAGTGTCGCCGTGTCGGAGGCGCGGATGCCGAGCTTCTTTTCGCATCCGATGAGTTCCATGCCCGGTGTGTTCGCCATGACGACGAAGGATTTGATTCCCCCTCGCCCCGCGCTCTTGTCGATGGTTGCCCAGACGACGATGAAGCCGCCGTCGGCGGTCGACGCGCCCTCGCCGGCGGTGCAGAAGATCTTTGTTCCGTTCAGGATCCACTCTTCCGTCTCCGGGTCGAAGTCGGCGGTGGTTTCGATCGCGGCGGCGTCCGAGCCAGCCTGGGGTTCGGTGATGGCCATGGCGCCCCAGATCGGATGTCCACCTTTCTCTCGGAAGGCCGACATGAATTGCGTTCTCTGGTCGCTGGTCCCGGCTGAACTCACGGCCGAACCGCCGAGTGCGGGTGTTGGCATGCGAAGATAGAGTCCGGCATCGCCCCAACAGAGTTCCTCGGCCTGGAGGCAGATCGTGATGAAGCCGTCGGTGGGCGCGCTCTTGTCCTGGAAGGCGAATCGTCCTTCATCCCACCAATAGTCGACCCATTCCGTCGGAAGTGTGTGCTCGGCCAGATCGTATTTGCGCGAAACGGGTCGCATCTTCTCGACCGCGACCGCGTGATAGTGGGCCTGGGCGAGTTTGCTTCCCTCCGAGAGTTCGAAGTTGATCGGCATGTTATGTGGCTCCTGGGGTCGTGGCTGCGAAGCGAAGGATGGCTGGTAGTAGAATAAAGTGGGTCGATCTAGAGCAGGACGAGTGATTCGAAGCTGGCGAATCCGGCAACGTTTCGCAGATGAAGCTCTGGCAAGTAGTCACGAATATATCCGTGACCCCCGTAGACCTGGACCGCGCCGTCGGTCACGGCCAACGCAACGCGCATGGTCTGGTCGTAGGCGAGCCGGGCGAGTCGCGTCGCGTCCTCTCCGCGGTCGAGCGCTGCGGCCGCTTCCCAGACAAGAAGCCTGGCGCCGTCGATTTCGATGGCCATGTCGGCGAGCTTGAAGGCGATCGCCTGACGGGTCGCAATGGGCTGGCCGAAGGTTTCGCGTTCCTTCGCATAGTCTCGGGAGACTTCGTAGGAAGCGCGTGCGGTTCCCACCCCGGCGGCCGCGAGGGCGACACGTCCCCGGTCGATCATCCTTCTCAAGTCCGCATCGCTCGCCGACAATCGAGCGCTCGCAGCGACGCGCACACCGGAGAGCGTCAATTCGACAGTCGGTAGGCCACCTAGCCCCATCATCAACTCTGGCTCTGCGCAAAGGCCGTCGATGTCACGCGGCAAGAGGAACGCCGCCAGGCCCGCTTCGTCGGCTGCGACCACGATTACGTGCCGACCCCCTTCGAGCCAGGGAACCTGGCATTTCACGCCATCGAGCAGAATGTCGTCGCCGTCCCGTTTCGCGGTCGTCTGTGGGTGCATCGCGTCGAAATCGAATCTCGGCTCGACCATCGCCAGGGATCCAGGCACGAAATCGCTGTCCATCAAGTCTGGGAGAATTTCACTGCGCTGGGATTCACTCCCGAAATCTGCAACAGGGAAACCCAGGAGGCCGGGAGACAGAATTGCCAGTGCGATCGCCAGATCCCCCCACGCCAGCTCCTCGGCGATCAACACCCCGGTCATTGCGGATCGCTCACCGCCGCCGCCTTCCTTTTCGGGTAGAGCGTTGGCCACCAGCCCGAGTTCGTGGGCGGCTTCGACTACGCTTTTCGGTGGGGCACCGGATTCATCGGCCTCGCGACAGAGCGGTCGGATTTCATTTTCCGCAAAGGCACGAACCGTTTCGATGATCAGGGCTTGTTCTTCACTCGGTTCGAAATCGATCATCGTCGGGCCTCCCAATCGCGCCGACTCTGTAGAGATCGCGCGGACTCGCGAGCCTATCAATTCACAGGGGCCACCGCTGTGGGCGCTCTCTCGATTTGGCAGAGTCTTCGGGAAGGCGGCCTCGAACAGCCCTTATTCGATCGATCTGGCCAGTCCGGCAATTGCCCCGGACTCGTCGTCGGGTGTCTTCCTGCAACCATTCGCTGCGCGCTCGTGTTGGTTGTCACGAGGATACTCCGGCGTCGACCGCTTGACGTCAATTTGGCGCCGTTGTAACCAAATGCGCGGACCGATGAAGCTCTTCCGATCCACATGGCTCAGGGGCTGATTCACGAATTGACTTGAAGCAGAACCGATCTTTTTTCTCTGGATCTCGGAAACATACGACCTGCGATCTTCCGGTCTTCTATGTGGTCTATGGGTCCTGAGTGTTCTCCGGTGTCATTCGGCGAAAAGAGATCACGGAACGCGCGTACGACCGACGTGGCCTCGCGGCCTGGACGATCTCCGAGATCGTGATTCGCTGCGATCGCACTACGTGTCGTGCGCCAATGAGGCCGCAACTCGTCTATGCCCGAGCGAACGAACGAGCATTCTAAACTTCAGGACGGTCACGAGACCTCGGGAACGCGTACGAGTTCCGCAGGCCGGTCGAACCATTCATCCACGACGGATTTCGCTGTGAACTCCCGGTCCGCTACAGCGCCGGCGATGACTGCCGGTTCGCGGTCGCTCCTGATCGCCTCCGTAACCGGGCTGGCGGCCCTTGTAATCGTTTTCTGGTCGGGCTGGCCGGACGCGAGCGCGGGCAAGGCCAACGCCTCCGGCGGCGATGTTCTGGTGGCTTCGAGCGTTTGCGATGCCCACACGCTGCGTGCGCGCAAGGAAGAGGACCCCTCGCTCGAGATCGAGATTCCGGCTGAATTCGACAAGCCCTGGCCGTCTGCGAGCGCCTGCCGATCCGCGGTGGAAGCCTGGGATCCGGAGACTCCGGGACCGGTTCAGCCGATTCCGTTCAGCCACAAGCATCACGCCGGAAAATTCCAGATCGATTGTCTCTACTGCCATACGGGTACAGACCAATCCCAGGCGGCTGGGGTTCCCGCCGTCGAAGTCTGCATGGGTTGTCATTCACAATTCCCCCTCGAATACGACCAGATCGAAGGGATACGGATCCTGAAGGATCATTGGGAAAAGAAGAAGCCGATCGAATGGGTGCAGATCCATCGCCTGCCCGAATACGTTCAGTTCAGGCACAACCGGCACATCAAGGCCGGGGTAAAATGTCAGACCTGTCACGGACCCGTCGAAGAGATCGACAAACTCTATCTCGTTCCAGATACGCATCTCGGATATCTCGTCCCGGTCGCGAAACTCGAGATGGGTTGGTGCATCGAGTGCCATCGACAGAACCACCAACAGGCTTCGCAAGATTGCGTGACGTGTCACTACTAGTTCTGTGACGGAGTTCCAATGAGCCAGCGTGGGAAAAGCCAGCGAGTAATAGGCGACATCCAAGCAGGTTCAGCTGTAGTGAGTAGTTGAAAGTTTCTTCGGCCCGGCGGCTAGCAACTTCGGGTTCGCGAATGCGGTTGGGAAGCAATCCCAACCCAAAGAATTAGGGAAATTGCATGTCCGAGCTCGATCGTCGTGACTTCCTGAAGATCGTCGGCCTGTCCGCGGGCGCCGCAGCCGCAGCCGGCTGTAGCGATCCCGCCGACAAGCTGATCCCCTATGTGATCCAGCCCGAGGAGATCACTCCCGGAATCCCCGTCGTCTACGCTTCGACGTGTCAGGAATGTACGGCCGCATGCGGTTTGCATGTCAAGACTCGAGAAGGACGCCCGATCAAGCTGGAGGGAAACCCCGAACATCCGATCAACAAGGGACGTCTCTGCGCCCGGGGCCAGGCCGGCATCGGTCGGACCTACCATCCCGATCGCATCGAAGGCCCGGCGTCACGAAGTAGCGACGGCTCATTGCAGGCGATGACCTGGGATGACGCCAAGAATAAATTGGCTGCCAAACTCGGTAGCTCGGCTTCGAAGACCTGGATCCTCGGTGGCTCGGTGGGTCCGTCGCTCGACGGCTTGATCGATACCTTTGCTGGCGCGGCTGGCATCGCGGGTCGCCTGACCTACGAACCCTTTGGACAACAGGCCTTGATCCGGGCCAGCGAGTCGGTCTTTGAGATCTCCGCTGCTCCGATCTTCGATCTTTCGGATGCAGATCTGGTGATCGATTTCGGATCCGATTTCCTCGACACCGGCACGTCCCCGATCGAGCACACGGGCCAGTTCTCGAAGAATCGCGACGTGACTGACCATTCCGATGGTGGCGCGCGCTTGATCGCGATCGGCCCGCGCCAGAATCTCACGGCTTCGAATGCCGATCACTGGGTTCCGACCGCCGCCGGGAGCGAAGGACTTCTGGCACTCGCCCTCGCGAAGGCTGTCGCGAGCCTCAAGGGAACGACTGTGGCGAGCGAGGCCGTCGCGGGCGCGGACATCGGTGCCGCGATGAAGACCGCGGGTATCGATCGTGCGGGTTTCGACCGTCTGGTCGGCAAGATCGCCTCGGCCAAGCATGCCGTGGCCCTGCCGCCGGGCGTGGCTGCGACGACGACCGCGGGTGCCGGGGCCGCTGCGGCGGTGCTGTTGCTCAACGCTGTTGTGGGTGCGCTGGGCAGCCAACTCACATACCCCGCCGAGGATGCGAAGCCGGCGGCGAGTTTGAAGGACGTCCTCGCGTTGGTTGGCGAGATGAAGCAAGGCAACGTCGAATGCCTCTTGATTCACGATTTGAACCCGGTCTTTTCGCTTCCCGAGTCCGCGGACTTCAAAGGAGCCCTGGCGAAGGTCGGTCTCGTTGTTTCCTTTGCGTCGCTTGCGGACGAGACGACCGAAGCCGCCAACATGCTCCTGCCCGACCACACGCCGATGGAGAGCTGGGGCGATGCGAGTCCACGGCCGGGCGTTCGCTCCCTGGTCCAGCCGACGATTCGGCCGCTCTTCGATACCCAGGCCTTTGCGGATACTTTGCTTGGAGTCGCACGCGCGATGGGGGGAACCGTCGCGGCGGCTGCTCCGGGTGGAAGCTGGAAGAGCGTCGTCGAGTCGAATTGGTCCGACACCAATTGGCGACAGGCGCTGGCCCGCGGCGGTGTTTTCGAAACGGTGCCAACCCGTGAAGTGGTGGTTTCCGCGGGTACAGGGAATCTGACTCCGAGCGCGCCGCGATTGCAGGGTTCCGGTGGTCTGACGGTCATCGCCTTCCCACACTCCTATCTCGGTGGCGGTCGTGGTGCTGCGCTGCCGTGGTTGCAGGAGATTCCGCATCCGGTGACGAAGCTTTCGTGGAATACCTGGGCAGAGATTTCCTTCGCGACGGCCAAGGAACTTGACGTCGTGTTCGGTGATGTGGTCTCGATTGCTACAGATTCTGGATCGATCGACGTGTCGGTCTATCCTCGCGGCGGTGTTCGCGACGACGTGATCGCGATACCGATCGGCCAGGGCCATACCGTCGGCCACTACGCTTCGATGGCCGGGGACTATGGCGCCGGTATTGCTGAAAAGGGGCAACCTGGCGTGATGCGCGGATCGAATGTGGCCGCGATTCTTCCGGCTGCCTACAACGAGGCGGGTGGCCAGGCCTTTCTGGCGACGAACGCGGCGGTTACGAAGACGGGCCGATTTCGCCGACTGGCGCTTTCACAGTGGACGGACAATCAACGAAAGCGAGGTCTGGCGCAAGAAGTCTCGCTCTTCGACCTCGCGAAGGCTGGCGGGATGGCGCATTTCGCCACCGCCGCACAGGCTTCAGAATCAGCTGGCGGGCACGGCGAACAAAGTGAGGGCGCTGGCGACTTGCATGCCGAGGCCGCCGGGCACCATTTCGAAGGACCGCCGTTCGAGTTCGACGCCGCCAACGACGCGAAGCCGGATCAGCCCTATCGCTGGGGGATGACGATCGACAATGACAAGTGTACGGGGTGTAGTGCCTGTATCGCCGCTTGTTATGTCGAAAACAACGTTTCCATTGTCGGCGAGGCGCAGGCCATTCGCCATCGCGAGATGGCTTGGTTGCGAATCGAGCGATATGTGGGCGACGGTGACCCCGATGGGTGGCAACAATCCGAGCGTCGACCGACTCCAGACCGAGAGGTTCTCGGCCAAACGGAGATCCGACATCTTCCGATGCTCTGCCAACATTGTGGCGCAGCGCCCTGCGAATCCGTTTGTCCGGTCATCGCGACCTACCATTCGCCCGAGGGCCTGAACGGCATGATCTATAACCGTTGCGTAGGCACGCGCTACTGCGCGAATAACTGTCCTTACAAGCTCCGGCGTTTCAACTACTTCGACTACGGTCGGCTCAATTGGCCTGGATTGCTCGGCCTGATGCTGAATCCCGACGTCACCGTTCGTGGGCAAGGCGTGATGGAGAAATGTTCGTTCTGTGTCCAAAGAATCGTCGCTGCACGGCAACCGGCGAAGGACGAAGGGCGAGATATCGCCGATGGTGAAGTCGTGACAGCCTGCCAGCAGGCCTGCCCTTCGAATGCGATCACTTTTGGAAACGTCAAGGAAGAGTCGAGTATGGCTGTAACGCAGGCCAAGCAAGGTGAGGATCGCGCCTATCACGTGCTCCAGGAGCTCGATACGCGACCATCGATTACCTATCTCGCGCAAGTGCGACGCGAGAAGACCGAGGGGACTCACTAAATGGCACCACCTCCGTCCTCCGCAATTGCTGACGCAATGAGCTCTCCGAGTCGGCCGAGAGATTCGCAAAGCAATGTCGACATCATGGCCGTTACAAAGGGCTTTCATTGGTCCTGGCTCATCGCCTTCGTATTCGCCCTGGCCGGAGTCGGGATGGCCTTATCGGCCTTGCTCTACCAGACCTATCAAGGGATGGGAGTGGCCGGCTATCAGGCGCCTGTCTTCTGGGGCGTCTACATCATCACCTTCGTCTTCTGGATCGGTATCGGTCATGCGGGAACGCTGATCTCAGCGATCCTCTTCCTCTTCCGAGCGAAGTGGCGCAACGCGATCAATCGCGGTGCAGAGACGATGACCGTCTTCGCCGTCTTGACGGCCGCGCTCTTTCCCCTGATCCATATCGGCCGGTTGTGGAAGTTCTACTTCCTCCTTCCGTATCCGAATCAGCGCTATCTCTGGGTCAACTTCAAGAGTCCGCTCCTCTGGGACGTGTTTGCGGTCAACACCTATCTGACAATCTCGGTGCTCTTCTTCCTGGTCGGCCTGATCCCCGACATCGCCATTGCGCGCGATCGCGCGGTCGGCTGGAAGAGGGCCGTCTATGTCATTCTCTCCGCAGGCTGGCAGGGAACCGGTAAACAGTGGAAGGCGCACAACCGGACGGTGCTGCATCTATCGGGTATCGCGACGCCACTCGTTCTCTCTGTCCACTCGATCGTTTCCTGGACTTCGCCATGTCGATCGTACCCGGCTGGCATGCGACGATCTTCGCCCCGTACTTCGTCGCCGGGGCGATCTTCGGTGGTTTTGCCATGGTACTGGTCGTGATGATTCCGGTGCGTCGGATCTTCCGACTCGAGCGCTATATCACGGACTACCATTTCGAGAATATGTCGAGGTTCATTCTCTTTACTTCGCTGATCTGCGGGTATGCCTACGGTGCCGAATATTTCATCGCCTGGTATTCGGGGGTCGAGCCCGAGTCGACCTCGTTCTGGCAACGCGCCTTTGGTCCCTATTGGGTCTCGACGTGGTTCATGATCGGCTTCAATGCCATTATTCCACAACTGCTCTGGATCAAGAAGCTTCGTACGAATATCCCATTCCTCTTCGTATTGGCCTTCTTCATCAACATCGGTATGTGGTTCGAACGTTATGTGATCATCATTACGTCACTGTCGAGAGAATTTGTGCCCGCGGTTTGGGGTCTCTATATCCCGAGTACGGTCGAACTCATGGTTCTCGTCGGCAGCTTCTGTTGGTTCAGCATGTTCTTCCTGCTCTTCCTCAAAATGTTTCCGATCATCGCCATTTCGGAGGTGAAGGAACTCGAAATCCACGCGCGGGATCATGCGCAGGGAGGTGCACACTAGATGACAACGTTGGTCAGCGTGTACGACATGCCCTCGGATGTCTCGACTGTCGTGCGAAAGCTCAAATCGCGCGGTTTCGAAGATCTGACGACCTATTCTCCGGCGCCCTTCGAAGAGATCGAAGAGGCCGAAGATCCTCGTCCCTCGCCAGTTCGCCTTTTCACATTGATTGGCGGACTGACTGGCGTCGTGACCGGATTCGGAATGCAGATCTGGATGTCGATGGATTGGCCGATCAAGATCGCTGGCAAGAACATCGCGTCCATCCCGCCGATGTGGGTCATCGGATTCGAGTTGACGATCCTTTTCGGCGGAATCCTGACCGTGCTCGGTCTGGTGATCTTTGCCGGGCTCTATCCGCGTCCCCTCGACGATCATTACAGCCCACGATTCTCCGCCGAGGAATTCGGCGTCGTCGTTCGATGTGACGAGCGTGATGTGGCCGAGGTCGAATCTCTCATGCGGGGCAACAACGCCAAGGAGGTGACCCTTGCAGCCTCTCACTGAAGTAGACGCCCGGTCGCCGGTCGCCGCGTCGAGCAAGCCCTTGATCGCCGCGCTCTTGTTGGTGCTCTTCGGGTCGACGGGATGTTGGGAACAGGCTTCCGTCGAGTGGTGGCCACAGATGAAATGGCAGATATCGGTTCAAGCCTTCGAGGACAATCCATACCAGGATCGCGTGTCTCTTTTCGTTCCACCCGAAGGAACGGTCCCGGTCGGTTGGAGTGACGTGGCCGAGCCGTCGCACTTGTCTGTGCCCGAGCAGGAAGCGCTCGTGAATCCGCAGGAGGCAACGCTTCAGTCGCTCAAGAATGGCGAGGCGCTATTCAACGTGACCTGCCGAGCCTGTCACGGGCCGACCGGCGCCGGAGACGGCCCGATCGCCGCGCCCAACGGTCCAATCGCCGGCGTCTTGCCGATCGGACCGGGCTCGCCGTTGGGATTCAATCTGGCCGCAGCGCTGTCGGATGGGCATATCTATACGACGATTTCGCTTGGCCGCGGCCGAATGCCGAACTATCGACGTATCTCACCGGAAGGTCGCTGGGATGTCGTGAATTATCTACGTGACCTCGCCGGTCAAGGAGGTCGCTAGTGAGCAACGCAGCAACGGCTGCCGAGCGCGCGAATCCGGGCGCATTG
>Ga0114931_10011800_pt1 | contig 10287 bp, 8 predicted proteins | sample 2SBtaG_FD_89579 | JGI IMG/M metagenome (GOLD analysis project Ga0114931, IMG submission 89579) | Deep subsurface microbial communities from Kolumbo volcano to uncover new lineages of life (NeLLi) - 2SBTROV14_V59a metaG | ecosystem: Environmental > Aquatic > Marine > Volcanic | place: Kolumbo... | reverse complement strand
AGTCCGAGTCCGAGTCCGAGTCCGAGTCCGAGTCCGAGTCCGAGTCCGAGTCGGCGCGTTCTGCTGCAGCTGCGAGCTCCAACAGCTCCACGTGCTCGACGACGTCGGCGGGCACCCGCGCCAGAATTGCCGCGTACAGCTCCGCCTTGTTTTCGATGTCGTAGGGGGCGGTTGCGCCGGGGCCCGGGACGAGCAGGCTGCGCGACGGCTCGCCGCCGTCGACGAAACAGGTGTGCGTTTCGGCCGACGCGACCACACGCTTGACCCTGGTCCAGGGCAGGCGGAATCGCCGGTCGCCACCGCTTTTGACCTCGAGCGCCTCATCGTCCACGTGCACCGTCAGGCGCCATGCCGGCGAAAACGAATACAGCAGCGCCAGCCCGATGCCGGTGCCGCCGCCGACCACCGCCAGGGTCTTGCTCAGTCCCTGCAGTCCGGCCAGCGATGCCGCGGCCAGCAGCGCGATGCTCGCAATTACCACGAGCGCTGCGATGCCGCGGAAGCGCGGCCGGAACCGAAACTCCACGTTATTCGCTCGCGGCACGTACCATGTCGTGGATGGCCACGCGGGCGTCAATGGGGAGGGCCTCGAACAACACGCCAAAACCCTTGGCGAGCTCGATGGTCTCGCCGTCTTTCCCCGGAATTTGACAATCGCCGGTGCGCCGCCACAGGACCCAGCCGATGGCGTCCACCTGGCCGTAGCCGGTGAGCGGAAAGCTGAACGTCACCCGCGACAACAAGGGCAGAGCCTCACCGGTGATGAACGCACCGTTGGTGGACAGGTCTCGGACCACACCCTCGAACCGCTTGCCCGCCTGGTCCGCCGCCGGGCTCACCCGCTCGTAGACCTCCGCCAGGTTCTCGTGCAACGTCTGGCCGGGCTGGCCGATCGTTTCGATTTCGGTCGGCGCATCGAGCACAATGCGCGCTGCGCTGCGTTTTTCGTTGCTCACGAGTCAGACTCCCCCTCCGGCTTCGCGGCCGGCTGCGTTGGTTTCGGCTCGGACTCGCCGGCGTTCGGTTTGCCCTCGCCGCGCTGGTCGCCGCGCTGGTCGCCGCGCTGGTCGCCGCGCTGGTCGCCGCGCTGGTCGTTGCGCTGGTCGTTGCGCTGGTCGTTGCGCTGGTCGTTGCGCTGGTCGTTGCGCTGGTCGTTGCGCTGGTCGTTGCGCTGGTCGCCGTCGCCACCGGATGACTTGCCCTTGCGGCGTCCCCGGCGCCGCGACTTTTTCGACGCGCCGTCCTGTTTGGGTTGCTGCGCGGGGAACATGCGCTCGACCTGGTCGGCGGGAAACACCTTGAACTCGCCGCGCCCGAGCGACACGCGGATGCGCTGGTGCAGCACGTCCACCTCGACCACGCGTCCCTCGCCGTCCGGGGTGACCACGCGCTTGCCCATCTTGGGCAGGCCCTTGCGCAGCTCCGAGTACAGCGCCTGCTCGTAGACCAAACAGCACTTGAGCCGGCCGCACTGCCCCGACACCTTGGTCGGGTTGAGCACCAACCCCTGGTCCTTGGCGTTCTTGATCGACACCGGCACGAACTCGGGCAACCACGTGATACAGCACAGCTCGCGGCCGCACGATCCGATGCCACCGACCATCTTGGCCTGGTCGCGCACACCCGTCTGGCGCATCTCCACGCGGGCGTGCAACGAATGCGATAGCTCGCGCACCAGCTCGCGAAAGTCGATGCGCTCTTCGGCCGTAAAGTAGATGCGCGCCCGTTTGCCGTTTTGGGACAGCTCCGCGCGGAACACCTTGATGGCGAGGCCGAGCTCGCGGGCCTTGTCTCTGGTGGCGCGCACGATGTCGCGCGCCTTTTGATCGTTGCGCTCCACCGCGCGCCGATTGTTTTTGTCCGGCCGGCGCAGGATTCGTTTGAGCAGTTTTTGTGGCGAGCGCACCGCGTCCACGGCGACCGTGGCGAGGCGCGGGCCGCGATCGGACTCGACCATGACCTGTTCGCCGGCCCGGTAGTAGGTTTCACCGCCGTCGAACAAGTAGATCTTGCCGGCGGACGCGTACTTGACGCCGACGACGTTGCGCACGGCCTTGGCGGCCGGCGCGGTGGCCGCGCCGTCATCGTCGCCGGCGGTCACCGGATCGAGCTCGTCGCCGGGCGGGTTGGCCGGCAGGTCCGCGACCAGCTCGATCGCCCTGGGCTCGGCGTTGTCGTCGTCGATATCGCCGTAGCGAATGGCGGGCTCGCTGCGCAGACCGGCGATGGGGTCGCGTTCCACCTCGCCGAGCACATCGTCCCAGCCGGCGTCCACATCGGTGGCGGCCGGTTGCGCGGGCATGGGCATGGAGCCGCCGGCGTCGGACAGCTGTACGTCCGAGCGTCTCGGCTCGGATTCGCGGCGACGGCTGCGCCGGCGTCTGCGACTGCGCCGGCGGCCGCGTCCTGCCTCTTTGTTGGCGTCGTCTTTACCGCCGCCGTCGCGCGCCGGTGCGGCGTTGGCCTGCGCTGGCCGCGGACCGCCGCCCTGGTGTGCACCGGACTTGCGCTTGCGCCGCCGGCGTCGCCGTTTGGGTTTGTCTTCGCTCGAGGATTTGTTGTCGCTCATGCTGCCGATGCTTGTCGGCGTGTGGGCGCCAGGGCCCGCAGCTCGAAAAGCAAAGCCTCGATGGACAGCGTCGGGTGGGCGTTGTGCTCTCGCATGACGAGTTGGGTGTCGAGAACCATCGCCGCGCTGCGACTGAACGCTGCCGCGCGTGTGAGTTGTTGTTGTAGGGCCGCCTGCCGCGCGGCCTCATGATAGTTGCCGGCGAGCAGTGCGAGGATGTCCGTCACCTGCTTCTTTTTGCCTGCGGCGGCAGCGGCGGCGTCGTACACCGATCGCGGGTTGCGATCGTCGGCCGCACGAAAAAGTTGCTGCGCCAGGTCGCGCAATACCTGTACCGAGTCGTCGTCGTCGCCGAGCTCGGCGGCGACGTCCGGGGGTAGGGCATTGAACGACACCCGCTGGCAGCGACTGCGAATGGTGGTCAACAGCTGGTCCGGCGCTACGGTGCACAACACGAAGTGCGTCCGCGCCGGTGGTTCTTCCAGGGTCTTGAGCAAGGCGTTGGCAGCCGGCCCCTGCAGCGCGGCGGCCTCCTCGATGAGGAACACCCGCGCTTTGCCTTCGTGCGGCGCCATGCCCAGCTGCGGAATCACGCGCTTGCGAATTGTCTGAATCGGGATTATTTGCGCCGCGCCCTCCTGTTGAAGGGTTTGTACGTCTGGATGATTTCCCGCCGCAATTTTGTCGCACGCAAGGCAACTGCCACAGCCGACCAGCGCACGCTCGGCATCGGGCGACTCACAGTTGAGCGCCGCTGCCAGGGCCAGTCCGGTGGTGTGCTTGCCGCAATGTGCCGGCCCGCAAAACAAATAGGCGTGGGCGACGCGGTTGGACGCCAGCGCCCGGCGCAGCTGAGCTACCGCGCGCTGCTGTCCGCGAATGTCGGTCAGGGTCACCACTACTGGCCAACAAAGCTAGCATATTCACAGGCCTTGCAGCAGCTATGGCCGGCTTCTGGCGGTTGGCCACAAACAACGGTAATGTGCCGGCGCATGTCTTCTGCGTCCCGTCGCCACGATCCCCGCCCGTCCGCCCAGTCTGCAGACACCAATACGTTCTCGGCATTTCGCTCGGTTCCGCGTACCGGCGTCATTTTCGTGACGGCCGAGGCGGCCGCCCGCGGCTTTGGCAGCGGCGATCCCGAGTGGTGCAACCTGGGCCAGGGAATGCCCGAGACCGGAACGCTGCTGGGCTCGCCGCCGCGCGTCGACCACATCGACATCGCCCTCGAAGATCAGGAGTACGCGCCGGTGGCCGGGGTGTGGGAGCTGCGCGAAGCGATCGCGTCGCTGTACAACAAGCTGTACCGCCGCGGCATGCCGAGCCAGTACAGCGCCGAGAACGTGGCCGTGTCCGGGGGCGGGCGTCTGGCGCTCACCCGCGTGGCAGCGGCCCTCGGTCACATCAACCTGGGCCACTTTTTGCCCGACTACACCGCCTACGAAGAGCTGTTGGATGTGTTCCGGCTGTTCTCGCCGATTCCGATCCTGCTCGACCCGGCACGGGGCTACGCGTTTTCCGCCGACGAGCTGCGCGCCGAGATCCTGGGCCGCGGTCTGGCCGCGGTGCTGCTGTCCAACCCGTGCAACCCCACCGGCAAGGTGGTGGGCGCCGACGAGCTGGCGCGCTGGGTCGAGTACGCGCGCGAGCTGGACTGCACCCTGTTGCTCGACGAGTTTTACTCCCACTACATCTGGCGACCCGACCTGGCCGCCCAGGGGGGCACGGCAAGCGCCGCGGCCTACGTGCGCGACGTCGATCTCGACCCCGTGGTCCTGCTCGACGGCCTGACCAAGAACTGGCGCTACCCCGGTTGGCGTGTCACGTGGACCGTCGCGCCCAAACCGATCATCGAAGCGGTGTCGAGCGCGGGCTCGTTTCTGGACGGCGGTGGCTCGCGGCCGCTGCAGCGCGCCGCGATTGACCTGCTCGACGAGCAGAACACCCGCGAAGAGACCCAGGCCATCGCGCGTCACTTCGGCAAAAAGCGCCAGCGCTTGCTCAACGGCCTGCGCGACATCGGTCTCAAGGTCGACGCGCCGCCCGAGGGTACGTTCTACGTGTGGGCTTCGGTGTCCCAGCTGCCGCCGCACCTGGACAACGGTATGAAGTTTTTCCGCGCCGCCCTCGATCGCAAGGTTATCTGCGTGCCCGGCCGGTTCTTCGACGTCGACCCTGGCAAGCGCCGCAGCGGCCGCCGCTCGCGCTTCCAACAACATCTGCGGTTTTCGTTCGGCCCGCCCATGGCGCAGCTCGACGCCGCGCTGGAGCGGATCAAAGCACTGATAGACGATGGGGCATCGGGAAAAAAAGTCTGACGCCGCGAGGGCGCCCGAAAAGCCTCAAAGCAAACTGCAGTGGCTGATCCAGAAGGGTTGGTGGCTGCACAGCTTCTTTGCCCTGTCGTTCGGCCTGGCGGTGATGCTGTTTGCCCAGGCCGGGCTCAAATACGCCGACAAGATCCTCAGCGTCGTCGGCCTGTGCTGGTTGCTCATGTTCGTGGCGCTGCGGTTCATCGTCGGACCGCAGAATCGCAGGGCCAAAGAGAACGTGGCCAAACGCGGCGTTCGCGTCGCCACCAACTACGTCATCAAGCAGATGTACCAGCAGATGTTCTTCTTTCTGACGCCGCTGTACGCTGCCAGCGCCACCTGGTCCACGACCACGTTCAACTGGATCTTCGCGCCCGTGCTGCTTTTGTTCGCGGTGCTGTCCACCATGGACATCATCTTCGACAACTTCGTCATGGAGCGACGGCTGCTGGCGTCGTCGATGTACGGGTTCGCGCTGTTTTGCGTGCTCAACCTGATGCTGCCGCTGCTGTTCAAGATGCAGCACTTCAACGCGCTGCTCATTGCCGCGGCGATCGCGCCGGTCGCCATCGCGCTGCTCAGCTTCTCGTTGCACCGTGTTCACCGGCGGTGGCCTCGGCATGGTCGGCATCGCCACCGTGAGCTGCTTGTTGTTCGCTTACGTCGGCCGCGGTCTGGTGCCACCGGTACCCGCCGTCATGGACGACGGCGCGGTCGGCCACGGCCGGCCCGGCCAGTACGAGTGTCTACCGTCGAAAAAGCGCGAAATTCGCGCCGATCGCCTCGCGCTGTTGCGCTGTGGCTCGATCGTGAGCGAGCCCGGCGGGCTCAAAAGCAGCATCCGCCACGTCTGGCGCAGGGGCCGCAAGACGATCATCACCACCAAGCCGGTGCGCCTCGACGGCTGCGCCAAGAACCTGTTGGTGAGCCACCTGGCCGACGCCATGAAGGCCGCAGACAAGACCCTGCCGGCGGACATGACCGGCAAGTGGACGTGCACCGTTCAGACCGAAGGCGGCATGCTGCTGGGCCGGGTACACTTCAAGGTGGTCGACGCGCCGACGCACGCCGAGCCCGACGCCGCAAACACGAGGGAAAAGCTCCCGGCGAAGCCCGACAAAGCGGCGACCGCGGACGCGGGGCTGTAGGGTTGCTAGATGCGCAGCGCCGCGAACAGCGACAGGCCGAGCGTGTTGCCCGCGTCGCCCAGGTCGGCGAAGCCGACGCGCACGCCGTAGTCCATGCCGGCCTTCATCGGGTTGGTCAGCATCGCACCCAGGTACAGCGGCACCGGCTGGTCGCCCAGCCCGGGGACCCCGCGCTGGTCGATGAAGCCGATGCGAGCCGTGAGCGCGAGCTTATCGGTGTGCTGGTAGATGACCCCGCCGATGACGCGGATCTCGGCGCTCGGCAAGTCGGTGCCGGTCATGTCAGCGGCCACCTGGGCCGAATTGTAGATGGAGTTGGACACGTCCGGGATGAAATTGGACAGCTTGAACGACACCAGGTCGCCGCCGATTTCGAGCGCCACCTTGTTCATGATGCGGAAGCGCAGCGGCGCACCGATGGTCAAGGCCATGGCGAACGGGTCGACCAGGATCGGCACCGACAGCCTGACCGACGCCCAGTCGGTGAGCTTGTAGCCGGCATCGACCGAGAACGCTTTGCCTTCCAGGTAGCCGTCCGAGTCGATGGAGCCGAAGCCGTAGTGCAAGCCGATTTCGACCTCGTTGGTCACGCCGTAGGCGCCACGCAACACGCCGCTGGCCACGGCGTGATCGGTGATGGTCGTCACCGGGAAGTCGATGCGGACTTCGGCCATGTTGGCGAACAAGGTAAGCGGCCGGTCTTTGAGCGCGAGCGGGTAGGTCGCGGGGCCCTTGGGTGGCGCTTTCTTCTTGATCGTCTTTGCGTCGTTTTCACCGATGACGATCGGCTCGTTGGGGTTCTCGCGTGCGCCCGCGGGCAAGCCGTCCGGATCCGGCGGATCGGGCTCGAGTTCCACTTCGTCGCCCACCTTCTTGTTGTCGGACTTTTTGTCCTTGGCCTGGGCCCAGGCGTTGGCTTGCGCGCCGACCAGTACGAGTGCGATGACGAGGGCGATGTGTTTTTGCATGGAAGCTCTCTCCGCTACATGTGCCCGATCCAGATGGGCGGCTTGCGATTGTTGTCGTCGTTGCCTTTGCTGCCGCGCGAACGTCTGCGCAACAACCCCAATACCGCGGCAGCCGCGGTCGCCGCAACTCCCAAGAAGCCTCGGCGTCGCAGCTTGGTGCTGTAACGGCGCTTAGTCACCGGGGAACCCCTTCACAATCGTCTCCAGACGGTACTGGTTGCGGTCGTCCTTGCTCACCAGCTCGCGCGCGTCCACGAACGAGGCGCCCGAGTGGTCGTCGATGTCGCCTTTGAGCCCCACCGTGTCCGCCCGCGTCGCCTTGGACTTGTCCAGCTTGGCGTCCGGCACCGCGGCGGCTTCGGCCATCTTGTTGGTGACGAACTTGACGAACGCGATGGGGTGGTAGTGGTAGACGATTCCGGAAAACGGCAGGTTGGCCCAGGCCGCCACGGTGGTCTTCTTTTGCACCTGGCCCTGCTTCTTCGGATCCGGGTCGTAGTGCTTGGCCTTCGCGTCCCACCACAGCGTGGGCGCGATCTGGTTGTTGACCAGGTCGTCGAAGTCGGTATCGCTCATGTCGGCGAAGTCCGGAGCGTGGCGCAGCTCGATCTTCCAGCCCTCGAGCGGCCCGATCCACTCGGACATGTGCAACACCGCGTAGCGGTGCAGCGCCTTGCGGCCAGCGTTGCTGGAAAAGTACTTCATGAGCTCGCGCCGGCTGAACTTGCCGTCCTTGGGCGACACGTCGATGGCCGCGTTGAGCTCGGCGGCGTCGCTGAACCGGCCGCCGCCGGTGCCGAACACCTTTTTCCACGCGTTGGGCTCCACCTTGTTGAGCCGCTCGTCCTGAGCAAAGATTTCGAAGTGGAACTGGGCCTCGCGGTACGCCGGCGGCCCGGCCACGCCAATGCGGCCGAGCTGCTCACCGGCGCTGATGGGAATCCCCAGTAGCACGATGTCGCCCTTGCGCGCCTTGCCGGCCTTCACCGCCGCCTTGTACGACTGCCACTGTGGATCGGCCAGCCACTTGGGCTCGTGCTTCTTGCTGTCGCCGGCGTCGTCGAACTCGTCGTCCAGGTGGTAGTACAGGGCGAAAAACCGCATGGACACCGGGCCCAGACTCACGTCGTGGCGCAGCAGCACGAAGTTGTTGCTGCCGATTTGTGACGACTTGCCCATGCACGCGGCGACGATCTGGCCGGTAAACGAGGCGTAAATGGGCGTGCCGCGCTTGCCCGGCATGTGCACGCCGCCGTGCCACAGCTTCCATTCGCCGTACGGTCCTACCGGAAAATAGCCGGCGCCGTGCTGTTCTTGTTGGTCGAACAGCTTGCGGAACTCCTTGTCGGCGGTGTCGGCATCGTCGGGTACCAGCGGGTAGTCGATCTTCTGGTCGGTGCGCGTGAATACGGGAAAGCAGATCGAGCCGCGAATGCCGTCGATGAACTTCTTGAAGTCGAACAGGCCCGGGTCCCACTTGCCCTCCGTGGTGTGGTAGTGGCCCAGATAGCCCTTGAAGCTGCGGAAGTTGGGCAAAAGCCCCCACGATTGTTTGCCCGGCGCCGACTGCGGATACTCCAGCGCCAGGTTGGGCAGGGCGAAGCGCAGCCCCTTGGCGAGCTCGGTGAGCGCGCGCATCTGCGCGTCGGTGTAGTGGTAGCAAAGCATGGTGTGGCCATGTACCTTGACCGCGTCGATGGCGCGCTTGGGCCCGCGGTTGAACCGGGCGTAGCGCGGCGAGGTGTACCAGCCCTCGTAGCGCTTGGCGTCGCCCATGTTGGCCAGCTCGACGCCGAATGAGAACGCGTTGACGTGGGCGCACTGGAACCCCATGTGGCACAGGTCCAGGGTCTGGTAGATGGTGCCGTCGTTGTCGATGAGGAAGTGGACCGACAGGCCGCGCTCGTCGTGCAGCACCTTGTAGCACATCTCGGAATTGAGACAGTTATCGAAGTGGATGACGAACATCCGCACCAGGTCCTGAACCATGTCGAGTGGCGGGTTCATGGTGCGCGGCAGACCGGGGCGAAACGAGTAGCGGTTCGGGCGGTTCTTGCCCCAGGCGTTCTTGCCAAACGGGTACACGCCGCCGCCGCCGCACTGGGACTTGGCGTAGCTGCTGCAGTGCTTCCAGTAGGCGTTGAACGGACCATACTGGCCTTTTCCGCGCTCGTCCCAGCGCACGACGTTGGCGTCGATTTTGAACTTGTGTCCTGCGACCCAGAAATAGCCCATCAGTTCCTCACTGCGTCAAAAATCGTAACTCGGTGGCTCCCACTCGGACCAGCATGCCGTGCTCGAGGCGGCGCTGATTCACGATGCGGACTCCGTTAATAAATGTGCCATTTGTTGACTGATTGTCTACCAACGTACAGTTCCCTCCGCGATCCATCTGGATGTAGGCGTGGTCGGTTGACGCATAGCCGTCGGTGGCCAGCACCAGGTCGCAGTGCGGGCCCTTGCCGATTCGAAAATTGTGATGCAGTTCGAACTGTTGGCCCTGCTGGTCGCCTTTGATCACCAGCAGTGTCGGGGTGCACGCGGCGGCGCGTCGACGCCGTGCGGCACGCGGCGGCGGCTGCTTCTGCTGCTGCTGCTGCGCATAGGGATTTGCCTGAGGCCGAATGGCCTGGTGGCTCGACGCCGCTGCGCCAGCCACGGATCCCGCGGGCGCCGCTGCGCCAGCCACGGATCCCGCGCCAGCATTTTGCGTATACGGGTTCGGCTGAGGTCGAATTGCCTGGTTGGTGTCATCGACGGGTTCGGGCGGCGGCGCTCCCATGTCGACGGCGTGCTCGGCGTGGGCCGAGCGAGCGGCGAGCTTTGTGATGACGAAGCCGACGATCAACAGCAGCCCCACGACGCCGACCAACCCGCCGCCGATGTACAGCGCGTAGGTGACCAGGCCGGTGCCGCCGTGGATGCGCCTGGGTACGCACTGGGTGCTGCAGTACTCATCGGACTTGCACACCTGCGCGCCGCACATGAGCTTGCCAACCCGGATTTCGTTGGACTCCAGGTCGTCCGCGGCAACCCGCAGCTTGCGGCCCTGGATGCGCTTTCCCGGCACGTAGAAGGTGAGCACCTCCTGGCGGCGGATTTCGTTCTGCAGACTGCGCAGCAGCACCTCGTACGAGTTGTAGCTTCGCGCGAGGCGAAACGTGCCGTGGCTGCGCTTGGCCAGATCGCCGAGCAACAACATCGGCCGCCGCCAGTTTTCCGCGCTGTAGCCGATGGTGTGAATGCGGATGTGATGTTTGTCGGCCAGCTTGGCCAGCTTTCTGGACTCT
>Ga0114931_10011799_pt1 | contig 10287 bp, 14 predicted proteins | sample 2SBtaG_FD_89579 | JGI IMG/M metagenome (GOLD analysis project Ga0114931, IMG submission 89579) | Deep subsurface microbial communities from Kolumbo volcano to uncover new lineages of life (NeLLi) - 2SBTROV14_V59a metaG | ecosystem: Environmental > Aquatic > Marine > Volcanic | place: Kolumbo... | reverse complement strand
CCCCAGTTGCAATTCCCATTCATCGGTCACGCCGCCTTCCTCCCACTGGTAGCGGTTGCAGGCCAGAACCCGATAGGTTTTCATATCATAGTCCACCAGCCAGCCGGGCTTGAGCTTGGAGAGAACGAGGTCCTCCAGCTTAGGTTGCTCGTCCTTTTTCTTTTTAAAAAAATCGAAGACCATGTCAGGAGATTTTCATTTTGGCTTTTAACGCCGCCAGACTGTCGGACGCCGCCGGCAGTTGCGACCCTGAGCCCAGGGCTTTATTGATTTCGTCGTCGATGCTGGTGCTGGTGTCCGCGATGTCTCCGTAGGCTTTGGCCAGGGATTCATCCTCTTCCACTTTGGCGCGCATTTTTTCCAGCATGGCGATGGTGCCGCAGGCGTCGACCTGGGCGATTTGCGCGTTCAGTCTTTTGGTGGCGGCGGCGGTTTTGGCGCGGGCTCTCAAGGTCACCAGATCGGTTTCGTAGCGCTGGATGGTGGTTCGCAGTTTGTCTACATTTTTTTGCAGTTGGTTGGCCATCCCTTCCTGCGCCGTCATTTCCGTGCTCAGGCGAACAGCTTCCTTGGCGGCGCTTTCTTTTCTCGACAACGCTTCCGTCGCCAGGCGCTCGGCCTCGGCCATGTCCAGGGAACCGCCCTGCCCCTGTTGCAACAGCGCCATGGCCTTATGCTCGTAATCCGCCGCGAGTTTTTTCTTGTTCTCGGCATCGTTACGCATGCGGATGACGGCGCCCTTGACCTGCGCCAGGCTTTGCATGGACGTGGTCAAATCTTTTTTCAACTCGCGGATGCCCTGTTCGGTCATCTTGATGGGATCTTCAATCTGGTCCACCAGCGAATGGGCCTCGGCTTTGCCCATGCGGAAAATTCTGGAAAGTAATCCTGCCATGTTGAATCTCTCCTTTATGTCAATGATTTCGGTGTTATTTGGATGCGGAAAAAGAAAGCAGTTCTCCCCCGTATTCCCCAAGCGCCAGGCTCAACGCGTCGATACTGCCTTCCAGTTCATTGCGGTCGAGGTTTTCCAGTTGCAGGGTATCCCGGAACAAAAGGGTTGTGCCTGCATCGTCCAGGACAAAAGCGCCGTGCACCAGGGAACGGTTGATTTGCAACAGGCGTTTGTAAATTTCAGCACTGCCTTTGGGCAGAGGCAGAATCACCTGCTCTAAAATCACGATCGGCTCTTCACAATCGATCACCAGATGGTGGATGCCGCGTTCCTCGTCATTCACGACCACCAGTTCTTCCTTGAGATCTTCCTGATCGATGGTGAACCCCATGTCCAGCAAATATTCTTTTACGTTTTCAAAATTGGCCATTTAAAACTCCTCATCCACGTTTTGACAGTTTTGCGTCTAGTATACGGTAACTTTCGGTCAACCGCCTAGTCAGTTCCCCGGCGATTTTTCTTTTCCCGGGATCGGCGTCGTGCAAATCCGGATGATATTTTTTCAGCATCCGCTTCCAGGCGGATTTTACCACTTCCCGGCTGGACCCCGGTGGGATTTCCAGGTGCGCGTAATAGGGGGCCAACGGGTCCTGCGGGGAATGAAACTCTTCCCGTGCAGTAGAATCAAAGGGCGTTTCATCCTGAAAATCGACCGTTTTCGCTTCAGTTTTTTTCCCAATAAAACCGTGCAAATTGGCGCGGGCGATATCGATCAGTCGTTTGATCATGACGCCATGGACCCTGCGTGGACATACAGATTGGTTCTACTGACGATGGACAACCCGTTTTCGGGATAGGTGTGAATGGTATGAAACCCATTCGCTGACAAATCGACCGCCACCCCGGTGAAAGGTTTGGCGGAGTTTGCGGTTTTTTCAGCCTCAATACGGTGCGTCAATATTTCCATGAGGGGATCCTCTCCCATCGAGGATAGAAATTCCTTCATACTCTCGAACAGCCGGGGAACCATTTCGATCGTCACTGCGTAGTGAATATTTCCCACTTGATATTCTCTGGAATAGTTTTCCCCGGCCTGCAAGGGGAAATGGTCCAATGGCTTTTCCGTCGTTTCCCCGGCAGAGCAGGCGATGAATTCCGTGAGCGCCACCCCGTTTCCCCGGCTGGTCACGCGGTGACTTTTTCCTATAATACAGGTTTCAAGAACGACGCGGTTGTCCAGGGTCCACCGTCCCCGATTGAAAACGGTGACCGGGCAATCCGGAACGCCTGCAAACAGACTAAAATAAACGGGATCAGACATAAACGGACAAACGAAAGGAAAACAAGTTAACTCCAAAGGTATAAATCCCGCCAGTGGGTTTCATATCCAGGAGCTTGCCAGGGCTTTTAAATAAAAGCCCTTGTCGGAATCCCCGTCCGCTTGCGGCGGGGGCGTTCATTGGTGCATCAAGTTAAAAATCCTACTTGCCGGGGAGGGTTCTGTCAACATCAATCCGTGTCCGGTAAAAAGCGGAAAGAAATACCGGTTTTGCTTGAATCGACGGCAGACAAGCAACATCCTAGATTCAACAATGCATGCCCGCAACTCCACGCAAATCAAAATTCATGGAATACCGACGCTTTGGCCAAACCAATGAAATGCTTTCCGTCATCACCTTAGGCGGCATGCGCTTCATGCATGGCTGGCTGCCTCCCCGCGACCGATTGCCATTGGAATCTGTCAAAAACTGCCTCGAAACCACGCGCCAGGCATTGCAACTGGGGATCAACCACATCGAAACCGCGTATGGCTATGTCAAAAGCGAGCATCTCTACGGAACCGCGCTCAAGGAGCTGGCCGTTCCCCGCAACCGCTACAAGATGATGACCAAGGGCGCGCCGATGACCGCCGACGAAACCAGGGAGCTGGTTGAAAGCCAGCTCACGGCCCTTAAGCTGGACTTCGTGGATTTCTACGGATGGCATGGAATCAACAACCGGGAACGGTTACAAGCGGCGGTACGAACCGGAGGACCGGTCGAAACCCTGCACCGGTTGAAAGAACAGGGACTGGTTCGCCACATCGGTTTTTCCACCCACGCGCCGCTGGATATCATTCTGGATGCGCTGGACACGGATCTGTTCAGTTTCGTCAATTTACACTTTTATTACTTTTTTCAGCGCAATTTGCCAGCGGTCCGGTTGGCGGGAGAGAAAGACATCGGCGTGTTCATTATTTCCCCCAATGAAAAAGGCGGTCTCTTGTGGAAACCGTCCAAGAAAGTCAGGCAGGCCGTGCAACCGCTGACCGCTATTCAATTCAGCGGCCGGTTTTGTCTCAGCCATCCTGAAGTCACCACCTTGAGCATGGGCATGCACCAGCCGGAGCATTTCCCTCAAAATCTGGCGATATTGAACGATGAAACGTATTTCTCCAAAGAAGACAAAAAAATTAAAACCAGAATGGACGCTTCATCAAACTCCATTCCCGACCTGTGCACACTTTGCGACCAATGTCTGCCCTGCCCTGAAGACATCAATATTCCGGAAATTCTCCGCTTTCGAAATCTACTGAAAGCCCATGACATGGCAGATTACGGTAAATTCCGCTACAACATGCTGGAGGGCAAGGGCCACTGGTTTCCGGGAACCTTTGCTTTCAATTGCACCGAGTGCGGCGACTGCCTGCCTCGATGCCCTGAAAATTTAAAAATCCCGGAATTGTTGCTGGAAACCCACCATCAATTGTTTGACCGCCGAGCCTATATCAAAAACAAAATCATGGGCGTGGCGCGAACCGTCTATCAATTTCTGAGAAACCTTTTCATTCGCTAAGTTCTCGAAAAACACTCCTTTCACCAAACCCGTTAGATTTACCTACTATGTGCAAAAATCCGTTGACCCATCCAGATTTCTGGGATAACATAATATAATTATGCAAGTTAATGTAAACTAAAAATCACACCCTCTTTACAGCATTTTAAATATCCCTTTACTCTCCCCGGGGAGGAAAAACCATAATGTTGAAAAATAAAATCAAAGACGGAAAAATTCTCATCATCGATGATGAACCCGGCAATGTGCGGATTTTTGAGCGCGTGTTGAAAGGAGCTGGCTTCAAAAATATCACCAGTATCACCGATCCTCTCAAGGCGGTGGAAACGTATCAAAAAATCCGCCCGGACCTGATTCTTCTGGATTTAAAAATGCCCAAGTTGGACGGGTTCGGAGTCATGCAGGCGCTAAAGGAAGTGGAAACGGAAACTTATCTGCCCATTTTGGTTCTGACGGCCCAGCGTGACGACGCCACCCGGCTTCTCGCCCTGGAATCCGGGGCGAAGGATTTTATTTCCAAGCCATTCGAAATGACCGAAGCGCTCACACGGGTCAGAAACATGCTGGAAGTGCGTTTGCTTCACAATGAAGTCCATGACAACAATTTAGAATTGGAGTATCGGATCAGGGAACGCACCCGGGAACTTGAAGCATCCCGGATGGATATCATCCATCGCCTTGCCCGGGCCACGGAATACCGTGAAAACACTACCAACATGCATGGACTGCGCGTCAGTCATTTTTGCTCGATTCTGGCGGAAGCAATGGGCCTGCCCCCCGAACAAACCAATCTCATCCAGTTGGCCACCCCCCTGCACGATATTGGGAAAATGGGAATCCCGGATGAAATTCTGCGCAAGGGAGATGCGTTGAGCGAAAGTGAATGGAAAATCGTCAAACTTTCGCCGCTCATCGGAGCCGAGCTTTTATCGGGTAGCGACTCCAAACTGTTGCGATTGGCGGAATCCATTTGCGTGACCCACGAGGAAAAATGGGATGGATCGGGTTACCCTTATGGCTTGCAAGGTGAAGAAATTCCCAGGGAAGGAAGGATCGTTGCGGTATGCGACAAATTCGACCAGATGATCAACCCCGGTCTTCAAAATAAAACTCCGGACTCAATCGATACCGCCATGGAAAAAATTGAAAAAATGAGCGGGACCGTCTTGGATCCTGAAGCGGTGACTGCATTCAAACGGATATTACCCGAGATCAAAGAGGTGGCGGAACAGTTCCCTGAACAGGACCCTACAACCACCCTCAATCAATTCCGGCCGACGCCCAACTGAATTGAAACTTTTTTCAACCCGCCCATTTGGAGAATTACCCCGTCTTTCAGGAAACCAGATCCTTAGTCGTTAAGATCCCCACAATCTCTCCATGTTTTGTCACCACGAGGTGCTTGATTTTTTTTCTCAGCATCAACTCATTGGCTTCGCTTCGGGGAATGTAGCAATCCTGAGTCAGGATGGGCTTCGACATAACCGAGTAAACCCGGGTCGCTTGCGGATCGAGACCGGCGGCCAATACTTTCTTGACCAAATCCGTCTTGGTCACAATCCCCAAATACTCGCCGTTTTCTTTCACCAGAAGCGAACTGATCACTTTCTCACCCATTATTTTCGCGGCTTCCTGAGCGGTCGTTTGCGGATCAACGCTGATCACCGGGGAACGCATAAAATCACGAATTTCATCCATAATCCTTCTCCTTTTGATTCCCACCAGCGGGTTTTAGTCCCCGTAGCCCGCTACGGCTTTTAAGTAAAAATCCTTGCCGGTCCCCGTCCACTTGCGGCAGGGGCGCCACTATAAACTGCTCTTAAGAATAGCGGTTTTTGTCTGAAGGAGCAATGGCAACTTCAACCCTCAAAACCTATCTTGCAACCCTTAAGTGGATCGCGGTAAAAAAGCGTTCGGCGGCAAGCCGGGGGTTCAGGTTGTCCCGCATCGATAAAGACAGGGGGGATCTTTCAACGATTCGTATGACGCGTTACCGGTAATTGGTGAAGTTCATCGCGATACCAAAATCCTTCTCCCTGAGTTTTGCCATCACCGCCTGAAGATCGTCTTTGTTCTTTCCCGACACCCGCAACAGATCGTCCATGATCTGGCTTTGCACCTTGACTCCCATCCCCTTGATGGCCTTGGCGATTTCCTTGCCCTTTTCCTGTGAAATGCCCTGCTGAACAAGGATACTTTGGCGAACGCAGTCGCCTGAGGCAGGTTCTACTTTGCCGTAGTCCAAGCCCTTGAGAGACACTTTTCGTTTGACCAGCTTGCTCTGCAGGATATCGATCACTGAATTTAACTTGGATTCGTTATCCGAAAGAAGGGTGATTTTATTTTCTTTTTTCTCCAGCGTGATTTCGCTTTTACTGCCTTTAAAGTCGAAACGCTGACGGATTTCCGCCATCGCCTGATTCACGGCGTTCTGCACTTCTTCAAGGTCGATAATGGATACAATATCGAACGAACTGTTCTTACTTGCCATTTAGTTTCTTCCCTCCCATATTCTCTCAAATTTATCAAAAATTGAGCGCTTTAAAAATAAAAGCGTCCAAAAAAAATAGCTTTTGAATAAGGGGCTAGAGCACCTTAACATAAACGCAAGCCCGCGCCAGCCACTATTTAATTTGCCCGACAAAAGGGGACTGTTCATGTCTGAACTTAAAAAATATAATATAAATAGATACCGGTTGAAGGTTTTCTTGTCTAGCACATCTGTTGCATATAGTCATAAAGGCTTTTCCCTTTTTCATCGCGAAAACGTTCTTCCATTACTTCCATATCCTGTATCCTGTCCAAACGAAAATTACGAAAATCCTCACGCATTTCACACCAGCCGGAAAGAAGCCATACCGGGCTAAAAAAAGCCAAACACAAAGGCCGGACTTGCCGACGGGATATTTTCCCATCCTCCCTGGTGTAGCTAAACCCTATTATGTTTTTGCCACGAATGGCTCTGCGGAGGGCTGTAAAGTCAATGTGAATTTTCACTTCAGTTTTTGAGGCCATGGAAAACAGGAAAGTTTCCGATATTTCTTTTTGCAGGCTCTCAGGTAATACGGAGGTGATTTTATCGATGGCTTGATTCGCCGCCTTTGCCAGCCCCTTATCTCCCCAGCTCTGAACCATTTGCACGCCGAGCATCAACGCGTCCAATTCTTCAATAGCAAACATCAAAGGGCGTACGATATAGTCTTTATCAAGGATATAGCCCACCCCGGCTTCACCAATAATCGGCACACCAGACGTTACCAAATCGGCAATATCGCGGTATATGGTTCGCACACTCACTCCCAGTTCTTCAGCCAGCGAGCACGCGGTCACCACCTGACGGCGCGCTTTCAAATATTCAACAATACGAAACAGTCGGTCCGCCCGGCGCATAATGGTTCCCTGTTTTTTTATCGATACTTTAGCATACTGCCATACTACTGACAATATGCTGTCAGCAGGGCGATGCATAATACAAAAAACCGGTCAACAGTCGAACGGACTCAACCTCATTTATGGAGATGATTTATGACGACAATTCCCGAAGGATTTACTTCCGTAACCCCGTACATCGTGATGGATGATGCGGCTTCAGCCATTGAGTTTTATAAAAAAGCTCTGGGCGCGGAAGAAAAAATGCGTTTTTCCGCTCCGGATGGCGGCGTGATGTATGCTGAAATTCTGGTCGGCAACGCCCGGATAATGATGGGTAATGCATGCCCGGATAATGATGGAAAATCAGCAAAGAGTTTTGGCGGATCTCCGGTATCTTTTTACGTTTATGTTGACGATGTGGAAGCCGCTTTCAGTAAAGCCAAGGGCGCCGGTATGTCCGTAAAAAAAGGACTTGAAGACATGTTCTGGGGTGACCGCATGGGGACGCTCACCGATCCGTTTTATATGGAATGGACCCTCGCGCAACATGTTCGTGATGTTTCGCCGGAAGAAATGCGGGAAGCCGTGAAGAAAATGGCTGGCTAACTAAGACGAAGCACTTCAATCAAAAGAAGAAACACCATGTCTGACTTAATTGAAATCGTAAAACAAATGACAACTGCATGGCAAAACAAAGATGAAGCCGCTGTGCGCTCATTCCTGCACGAAGATTATCATTTCAAAGGCCCGATGATGGAGATGAACGGTATTTGAGAGGTGACCGCGCCCTTTCAGGCAACGATTCCTAGGTCGAAATCATGGAATTTGAAGCACGCAAGATTAAAAACTCCCGCATGTTCTTTGATACCGCGCAATTCCCGGCTGAACTTATGAAACAGATGGAGCAAGGCTGTGAGTCGGCATGACCCTGCCCTGCCATATTGTATTATGTTTACCGCATCCTTAAAAGGACTTTAATCAAGGAATTATCATGAGCGGCAGAGACAACAGCATCAATTATATTGAATTGCCGATGGTCAAAAACGCGGAGACAAAAAAATTCTATCACCAGGCATTCGGATGGGAATTTACAGATTGGGGTCCAAATTACATCAGTTTTTCCGGGGCCCATGTTGACGGCGGTTTTAATGGGGAAGACGCCAAGGTATCAGATTCGGGTGTTCTCGTTGTCTTATATGGTAAAGATCTCAATCAGAAATTAGCGGACGTGACAAAAGCGGGTGGAGAAATCATAAAGCCAATTTTTGAGTTTCCGGGAGGAAAGCGATTCCATTTTCGCGATCCAAACGGCAATGAACTCGCCGTGTGGTCGGAATAATTTTTTTGGAGTTTAGCCGTGGTAAAGAGATGCGCATGGGTTGGTTTTTCCGGCAAGGCCACCGAACTGGATATCAAGTATCACGATGAGGAATGGGGCGTCCCGGTCCACGATGACAGACTGCTATTTGAGTTTTTGATTTTGGAAGGAGCGCAGGCGGGACTGAACTGGTCGACGATCTTAAAAAAACGCGATAATTACCGCCTGGCTTACGATCATTTTGATCCCGTAAAAGTTGCAAAATACAATGCGGCGAAACAACAGAAACTTTTGCAGAATGCCGGTATCGTCCGCAATCGCCTGAAAGTGGCGGCGTCCGTCACCAATGCCAAAGCGTTTTTAGAGGTTCAAAAAGAATTCGGCAGTTTCGACGAATATATTTGGGGATTTGTCGGCGATAAAACCATACAGAATGGCTGGAAGTCATTGCAGGAACTCCCGGCCACCACAAAAGAATCCGACGCCATGAGTGCGGATTTAAAAACGCGCGGCTTTAAATTCGTCGGCCCCACCATCTGCTACGCGTTCATGCAGGCCACAGGTTTAGTCAACGATCACACCACGGATTGTTTTCGGTATAATTTAATTTAATCCGACCCTTATGCAAAGGCAGCTTCAATTTTAGACAAGTTTTCATTTTCAGAACTGTTGATCGAAACCAATTTGAAAATTAAATCCTTTTTTTGCAATATACAAAAAGCAAATAAAATTAATTTGTCCTTCCCTTTTAAATGTTGCTTGAGATTGCCAAGTGCTTGTCGGATTTTCTTATAAATATTAGGTGGCGATCAATGGTAAAACGCTTGAGATCGGGGTGGTTTATTCTGGAAAATCCGTTTCACTAAAGCCTGTTTTCTTTGCGGCCTTGCGGTTGGTGAGGTTTTGAACCCTGAGCGCACGGATAATTTCAGCGGCCAACAAAGCTTTTAATTGTTTCCGTCCACATCAGGTTCACCAAGATCACGAAAGACATTGCCAGTTCCGTGGATGACTTCAACATCTTCTTCACTCGTTTTGCAATCTCCTTTAAAATCTTTTGCAGTGGCCTTGACCCAAGAGATTTTCCTAAAAGTATCCAGCATAAGAAAAGCATGGCAAATTTGCCAAAACAACGTCAACCTCATTTTTCCAGTCAACTCAATCCTGCCTCCGAGAGGGACTCTTTTTTCATCGCGAGCGTGTGCCGACAATCGTCCAGAAGTTTTTGGGCGTTCTGGTAGGAATCATTTTTCTTGAGGACGGCTTCTAAATGCGGAATGGCTTTTCGGCAACGCAGGGTCTTGGCGTACATCTCGCCCAGGACATACTGAAGGTGCATATCCTCCTTATCCACCATTTGGTAGCGGGTGGCATAATCCAGCACGTTCCCCGGTTCTCCCAGCGCCCGGTAACTGAACACAATGCTTTGAAGAATCTGGACATTCAACGGGTCCTTATCCAAAGCGGCCAGTGAATACTCCAGCGCTTTTAAATAATCCTTTTTCATGTTGAAATACTGGGCCGCTGAAAGAATCAGGCCCGGATTTTGCGGGTCCTGCTTCAGTTTCTTCAACAATTCGATCAGTCCGATTTCCTGCATGACCGAACGCACCTGCCTGGGGTCATTTTTAGCGACGCTTTCAAAATTTTTCTTGGCCTTGTCGAGTTGGCCCATCTCCAGCAGATTGTATCCCCTATATAAATCCGCAAAACTACTGTTGGGCGCACTTAGCGGGACTTTGTCCAGAAACTCCATGCTCTTTTGGCGCCGCCCGATCTGATAATACGCGTGGCCCAGGTTCAAAAGGGCTTCGATATTCTCCGGGTTTTCATCCCCTTCCCGGGTCAGACGTGCGATCTGCCTTTT
>Ga0114931_10011798_pt1 | contig 10288 bp, 7 predicted proteins | sample 2SBtaG_FD_89579 | JGI IMG/M metagenome (GOLD analysis project Ga0114931, IMG submission 89579) | Deep subsurface microbial communities from Kolumbo volcano to uncover new lineages of life (NeLLi) - 2SBTROV14_V59a metaG | ecosystem: Environmental > Aquatic > Marine > Volcanic | place: Kolumbo... | reverse complement strand
CATCCTGAGCGACCTCTTCGCATCGCTCTCGATCGTCCTCGACAAGCCATTCGTCTTGGGAGACTTCGTGGTGGTCGGCGACATGGCAGGGTCGGTCGAGAACATCGGCATCAAGACCACGCGCATCCGCAGCATCTCTGGCGAGCAGCTCGTGTTTTCCAATGCGGACCTGCTCGGCAGCCGGATTCGCAACTTCGGCCGGATGAAGGAACGGCGGGTCGTGTTTCCTTTGGGCGTCACCTACCAAACTCCAGCCGAGAAGCTCCAGCGGATCCCTCAATTGATCAAGGAGGCCATCGAGTCGCACGAAAAGGTGCGCTTCGATCGCTCGCACTTTGCGTCTTACGGCGATTCCGCCCTCAACTTCGAAACCGTCTACTACGTCGATAGCTCCGATTACGCGCTTTACATGGACATCCAGCAGGCGATCAACCTGGCCATTTATCGCTGTTTTACGAACGAAGGCATCGAGTTCGCATATCCGACACAGACTCTCTTCATCGAAAAGGAATAGCGCTTCTCCCTATGGGGTTAACTCCTTGAAAAAGGGGGCTGTTCTCTTTTTTGAAACGTTGGGGGGTGGGTGGCGCTAATGGGTTGGGAGCCTTAGATGAGGTGGGGCGATGAATAGTTGGCGTACGATTGCATTGGGGGTTCCGATTTTGGTCGCCGCCATTTTGGTCGCCATCGGGGTCACCTCGACGCTGGCCGAAACGCCACGCAAAGCCGACAAGCAAGGCAGCCCGCTGGACAAAGGTGAGGAGCTCGCGAAAGCGACTTTTGCCGGCGGGTGTTTTTGGTGCATGGAGCCGCCGTTCGAGAAGCTCCACGGAGTGGTGAGCGTCACGTCGGGCTACACCGGCGGCAAAGAAACCGGACCCTCGTACGAAGAGGTCAGCGCAGGCCGAACCGGGCACGTGGAGGCGGTCCAGGTGAAGTACGACCCATCCGTCATATCCTATGACTACCTGCTGAAGGTCTTCTGGCGGCAGATCGATCCGACCGATGATGGAGGCCAGTTTGCAGACCGCGGTAAGCAGTATCGCACGGCGATTTTCGTGTACGATCGAAAGCAACGTGAGCCCGCTGAGGCTTCGAAGCGCGCGCTCCAAAAGAGCGGCATTTTCAAGGAACCGATCGTCACGCAAATTCGCTGGGCTGTTCCTTTTTACGCGGCGGAAGCCTACCACCAAGATTATTACAAGAAGAACCCGGCAAGCTACGAGCGCTACCGCGCCGGATCCGGTCGCGACGGGTTTCTCAAATCCGTGTGGGGCAAGATGCCGCTCGCGCCGCCCGAAAAATCCAAAGCCAAAGCCAAAGAGAAGCATTCGATGTCCGACAAGAGCAATGAATACGACAAGCCTTCTGAAGCCGAGCTCAAAAAGAAGCTAACGCCGCTGCAATACACGGTCACGCAGGAAGAAGGCACCGAGCCTCCCTTCCGAAACGAGTACTGGGACAACAAGAAGGAGGGCATCTACGTGGACGTCGTCAGCGGCGAGCCTCTTTTCAGCTCGACAGACAAGTACAAGAGCGGCACGGGATGGCCGAGCTTCACCAAGCCCATCGACCAGGCCAACATCACGGAGCGCGTCGACCATAAGCTCATAGCGACACGAACCGAGGTACGAAGTAAGCATGGCGACAGCCACCTCGGTCATGTGTTCCCGGACGGGCCTGCTCCCACGGGGTCGCGCTATTGCATCAACAGCGCATCACTGCGTTTCATCCCGAAAGAAGACCTTGCGAAAGAAGGGTACGGGGAGTACCTGGCGCTTTTCGAGTAAAGATATGGAGCTCGGCAATCGAATTCGGCCCTGGGTCCAGGACTTCGCGATGCGGATCATGGACGACCTTAGAGCCGAAGCCATCTCCGGAGCGCGAGGTGACGTCCTAGAAATCGGCTTCGGAACCGGGCGCAACTTGCCATACTACCCGGGCGAAGTGCAGTCGGTTTGCGGTCTCGATCCCATGACGACGGAACGCATGCGTTCGGTCGAGCAGAGGATAAAGGGCGCGCCGTTTCCGGTGGAATGTGCTGCCCTTCGCGCCGACCATCAGCTTCCTTTCGACGCCGGCCGCTTCGACTGCGTCGTGACCACCTGGACTTTGTGCTCGATCCCCGACGTCCAGCGTTCCCTCGACGAAATGCACCGCGTGCTCAAGCCGGGCGGCCGCTACCTCTTCATTGAGCATGGTCGCGGACACACCGAGCGCACGATTCGTTGGCAAGATCGTCTCAATCCGGCCTGGAATCGGCTCACCGGTGGTTGCAACCTCAACCGACCCATCGACGAGCTCGTCGAGCAGGCGAGATTCGAGCTCACGTCACTCAGTGAGTTCAAGGGGAAGGGCCCCGGCCTAGTTTCGCACCTCTATCGAGGGATTGGGGAGTCCATTTGAGGTCGAATTCGCTATTTTCGAAGTGGTGCTAACCTCTGTCGGATGTCATTGCTCGGACGAGGGCTGTCCCTTGCGTGGGAGGCGCCACAGACTGCGCTCGGGGTGTTGATGCTCGGAGCGGAACGCGCCCGAGGACGCATCGTCCGGATCGAAGTCCAGGACGGCAGGCTGCTCATCGAGTCCAAGGGGACCGGCATCTCGCTCGGGCATATCGTGTTTTGGAGCCGTGAAAGCAGCCGCTGGCATGACCTCGATGAACGAAATCGCTCACATGAGCTTGGACACACGCATCAATCGCGGATGCTCGGTTGGCTCTACTTGCCGCTGGTCGGCTTACCATCTATCTCCCGTGCTGCCTACGCCCTCGCTTTTCGTGAAATGACCGGCCAGCAATGGACGCGGTACTACGAGGGCTACCCGGAGAATTGGGCCGACCGCCTCGGCGGCGTCATGCGAACGAAAGAGCAGGGCTGATGGAGCTTCAGACGGTCGGAACCAAGTACCAGGGATTCATCTACCGGCGCCAGCCGCGCAACGTGTACTGGGAGACGACCATCTCCTGCGACCTTGCCTGCCAGCATTGCCGCGCAAGCGCGATCCCCCATCGGGACCCGGACGAGCTAACACTCGAGCAGGGCAAGGCGCTGATGCGAAGCGTTCAGGAGCTCGGCAGCATGCTCGTGCTGACGGGCGGCGATCCGCTCAAACGTCCCGACATCGCAGAGCTGATCGAGTACGGGCGGTCGCTGCCCATCCACGTGTCGATCACGCCGAGCACGACGCCACTGCTGCAGCGCGAAACCGTCGACCGATTCCACGAGCTTGGGGTGAGCGCGATAGGCGTTAGTCTCGATGGACCGACTGCCGCACTGCATGACGCCTTTCGCAATGTGCCAGGCACATTTGACTATTCGATGCGCGCGTTACAGTGGGCGCGCGAGTTCGACATTCCGGTGCAGGTCAACACGACGATCACAGCACAGACGCTGCCTCACGTGCAGGCCATGTACGAGCTGCTGCGCGACACGGCTGCGCCGCCGGTTCGCCGCTGGAGCCTGTTCTTGCTGGTTCCGGTCGGCCGTGGTGCCGAGCTCAGCACCCCGAGCGCCGATGACGTGGAGAAGTTGTTCGAGTGGGTCTACTCGATCTCCGGTGAAGCTCCGTTCCGCGTGGGCACGACCGAGGCCCCCCACTATCGCCGCTACTGGATCCAACGAAAGCTCGCCGAGGGCATGCCTCTCCAAGAGATCCAAGCGCACGCCCGGCAGATGGCGTTTGGTATCCGTGACGGGAACGGCGTCATCTTCGTTTCGCATCTGGGGGAGGTGTACCCGGCTGGGTTCTTGCCCTACCCGCTCCTCGGCAACGTCAAAGATCAGCCCCTGCACGAGATCTACCGCGAGTCCAAGGCGCTCCACGAGATTCAAGATCCGCTCAATTACAAGGGCCGCTGCGGTCGCTGCGAATTCAAGTTCGCCTGCGGAGGCTCGAGGGCCCGCGCGTATGCGATGACGGGCGACCCGCTCGGCGAGGATCCGCTCTGCGCCTATCAGCCAGGTGCTCAGCCGGCCTGAGCGCCGCGGTCACTTCTTGGGAAGCCCAAGCGCCCGATCGGCGATCAGGTTCATCAGCAGGTTGTTGAACACGTACACCGTACCTTCACGGAGCTTGCGCTCAATGTGATAGTCCGAGGCAAGACCCCATCCGCCAAACGTAGTCAGGGCTGCGCGCGCTGTCTCCCAAGCCGCCTCCGACGCCAAGACCTTGGCGATCGCCGAGCGCGGCACGGCATCTTCCCCACGGTCGACGAGCTCGAGCACATCCCAGCGCATCAAGTCGGCCGCCTCGACCTTGGCGTAGGCCTGCACCAGCGGGTACTGAATGCCCTGATTGACGCCGATCAGCTGATGGAAGGTTTTGCGGGTCTTGGCGTATTCGACGCTGCGATCGAGCAGGAAACGCGCATTGCCGATCGCCTCCGACGCCGCGAGCACCCGTCGAATCACGAAGCCCTGCATCAGGCAGGCAAGCCCTTCGCCCGCAGGACCGATGCGCGCGCTGTCGGGGAGGCGCAGGTTGTCGATGAACAAGCTCGATGTCATGCGGTTCGCCACCAGGTCGATCGGATGCATCTGCACTCGCTCGTCTGCCTCGTCGAGGTCGAGAAGAAAGAGGGTCGTCCCTTCCTCCGCGCGCGCGAGGAGGATCATCAAGCGCGTGTGCGCGGCAAAGGAGATCAGTACCTTGCCGGCGTTGACCACCCAACCGTTACCGTCGCGGCGTGCGGTGCTCGAAAGCTCGCTCATGTTCGCGCCACTGTCGGGTTCGGTCGCTGCCTCGGTAAGGAACCGAATGTCGACCGAAGCCACGCCGGGAAGGTAGCGCTGCTTTTGCGCATCGCTGCCATGAAGGACGAGGGTTCGGCAGATCGCCATCTGCGCGTTGACCGATGCCGCATCGCCCCCTGCCCGGTTGATCTCCTCGACGAGCACCGCCGCCACGCGCGCTCCGGCATCGGCCCCGCCATACGCCTCCGGGATGAACGTGCCGAAGTAGCCAGCTTCGCCGATCACGTCGAAGAACTCGGTCGGAAACGTCTTCGCAGCGTCCTGCTGACGCCAGTAGTCCGGACCAAAGCGCTGCAATGCAGGGCCGAGCGCGGCACGGACCTCCTTTTCTGCAGACTCCAAACGTGTGGGCGCCATCGGGCCTCAGCTTTACATCGACTCGCCTAGGCCGCCAACAAGTCGCGCAAGGCCAGGTAGACGTCGGGATGGTTGGCGATATGGACGTGATTCATCCCTGGGAGCACCGCTCCGCTCGAAAACTGGATGCGGCGAGCAGGCTGGGGCGCCTCCCCGGATGCGCTCGGGAGGCGAACCATCAAATCTCCAAGCAGCTGACCGAGGGGATGCTCCGGGCTGCGCGAGATCGTCGCCGCCAAAAAATAGTACCCGACGCCGTCGACGAGCGGCACGTTGCGCCGGGCATCGGCAAACACCTCGTCTGGATCCCTTCCGGCCCATTCTTCATCGACCGTGTAGCCGTAGCGGAGGTCTTTGACACCGGCGCTGCGGCTATCGAGCAGCTCGGCCGGAACCTGGGCGCCTGCCGCCTCGACGTTCCTCAGCACGCCCGTTAGCAAGTTCACGGCCTTTTCGAGCGGCGCGCCCAGATGCGGCGAACCGATGCACGCGACGTGATGCAGCTGTGCGACCCAAGGCTCATCATGCTCCCGCGCATAGTGCGCCGCGCTTCGCGCTACCAAGCCACCCATGCTGTGCCCTACGAGCGCGATCTCTTCGACGGGCACGGGATACGCCTGTAACACTTCGGTGAGCAGCATGGCTAGCGCGCGCCCGTTTTCCGAGATGTGCCGGCCGGTGTTATACCGAAGATAGATCGGCGTGAAGCCGAGGTCGTCCGCAAGGCGCGTGCCAAAGGTCACGTCGGGATCGCCGTAGTGCGCCTCCGACGACAGGCTCCAGAGCCACTCGGTCGCGGCAAGGCTGTGCACGAATACACAGATTTTGTTCGTCGGGTTGGGAAAGGCTGCTGCGAACGCCTCCGGAGTCGTCGGCAGGTGGCGACCGTGGTGACGCAGGGTCATACCGAGGTCGAGACGGCTCTTCTTGCGGCTTAGATAGTCGCCCCAAAAGCCGTTGATCGAGGACTGCAGATAGTCGACGTACCAACTCGCGGTTCCCGCAGCAGATGACTGGATGGGGGTGGAGAGTTCCTGCTCGCCTGCTTCGGACGCATGTTCCAGGCCTGCTTCCGCGACATCAGCCACGGCATTCACGCTAAAGCGCGTGATGCCGTTGATCAGCCGAATCGATTCGAACACCCCTCCGGAAATCGCCGTCTGAATGCCCGTGACGACCTTGGCGGTGCTCTTGGCAGGCTCGATGGGCGCAAACCGTCGCGCTGACCTCTGCACGACCGCGTCATGGGTCCGCTCGACGAGATTCGTCGTCTCCTCGACCACGTCAAAAACCAAATCGATGAAACCGCGTGTGCGTCGCATCACTCGAGCCTGAATCCTTTCGCCCCGCGGGTCACGAGACCTCGAATTATCACGTAGAAGACCGGCGTCAAAAAGAGCCCGACCAATGTCACGCCCAGCATCCCGCTGAATACCGCGGTGCCCAAGGTTCGCCGCATTTCCGCGCCGGCACCAGAAGCCAGCACGAGCGGCACCACACCCAAGATGAACGAAAACGCGGTCATCAAGATGGGGCGCAGACGAAGACGGGCCGCTTCGATCGCCGCTGTGATGCGATCTTTTCCGAGGTCCTCTTGCTGCTTGGCAAACTCCACGATCAAAATTGCATTCTTACTCGCCAGGCCGATGAGCACGATGAACCCGATTTGGGTAAGGATATCGTTGTTCATGCCGCGAAAGAACACACCGGCCAACGCAAACAAAATGCACAACGGAACGATGAGAATGATCGCGAGCGGAAGCGACCAACTCTCGTACTGCGCCGTTAGGAACAAAAACGCGAAAAAGACGCTCAATGGAAAGATCAGCAGGCTGAGATTGCCGACGGCTTTCTCCTGAAAAGCTATCTCTGTCCATTCGAAACCCATGCCCGAGGGCAGGATCTTCCTTGCAAGAGTTTCCATGGTGTCGAGGGCATCGCCCGAGCTAGTACCCGGTGCTGCCGCTCCCTGAACCTCCGCCGCAGGATACAAATTGTAGCGAACCAGCCGATCTGGTCCGGCACTGCGACGTACCTTTACGAACGAGCCCAACGGAACCATCGCGCCGTGGGCGCTGCGCACCCGGAGTCGCATGATGTCGTCCGGCGAACGCCGAAACGGTGCGTCGACCTGCGCGATGACGCGATAGACGTGCCCAAAACGGTTGAAATCGTTCACGTAGGAAGAGCCAAGGTAGATCGCAAGCGTGTCGAAGACGCTGTCGAGCGGTACGCCGAGCATCTCGGCTCGAGCGCGGTCGACCTCGAGATCGTATTGCGGGGTGGAAATGTGGAACGTACTGAATACGCGCTGCAGACCTGGGGTCTGATTGGCGGCGCCGATGAGCTGCCAGGTCTTTTGTTCGAGCGTCGCGAGCCCCACGCCCGCTCGATCTTCGAGCATCATCTTGAAGCCACCTCCTCGACCCAAGCCCCTCACTGGGGGCGGTTCGATCACGAAGAACTGGCCTTCTTGAAGGGCCGCCACGATCCCCCACAGCCGCTGCGTGATGGCCGTCGAGCTTTCGGATGGCCCCCTCTCGGAAAACGGCGCAAGGGTGACGAAAACCGCTGCTGCGTTGGACGCTGCACTGAAGGTCGCCCCGGAAAATCCCACGATTTCGACCATATGCCCGACGCCGGGAACCTCGCGAATCCGCTTAGCGGCCCGCTTCACCGCCTCGCCGGTCCGTGAAAGCGACGCGCCCGGCGGAAGCTGGCCTGCGACGATGAGGTAACCTTGATCCTGCTCCGGGATGAAGCCACCGGGGACCCGCCACAGCGCCAGCCCGGTCAAGACCAGAAGCACGGCGAACACCAGCAGCGCGCTCTTGGGATGGCGTACGACCGGCGCGAGGGAGCGAATGTAGCGACTGGCGCTGGCCTCGAAGCTCCGATTGAAGAGTCGATAGAACGGTTGGACGACGCGTGCCATCGCCTCTCCGACTTTTCCCTTTGGCGCGTCCTTGGGCTTCATGACCAAGGCACCCAAGGCTGGGCTCAGGGTTAACGAATTGAAGCCGGAGATGACGACTGCAGTGGAGATGGTAACGGCGAACTGTCGAAAAAACTGGCCCGGAATGCCACCGAGAAATGCGGTTGGAACAAACACCGCTACCAGCACGAGCGCCATCGCCACGAGCGCAGAGCCGACCTCGTCCATCGTGATGTGGGCCGCTTCCCGAGGACTCTTCCCCAGCTCTAGATTTCGCTCGATGTTCTCGACGACCACGATGGCGTCGTCCACGACGATACCGATCGCAAGCACCAGACCGAACAAGGACAGAGTGTTCAGCGAAAAGCCCAGAGCCGCCATCACCGCAAACGTGCCGATGAGCGAGACGGGAATCGCCACGATGGGAATGACCGCTGCACGCCATGACTGCAGGAATGCCACGATGACCAAGATGACCAGCAATAACGCTTCGAGGATCGTCTCGTACACGGCCGAAACCGACTCTTCGACGAAAACCGTGGGGTCGTACGCGATTTCGTACTCCAGGCCTTTGGGGAATCCTTGGGCGATATCGGCCATCGTCTTGCGGAGCTCGGCCGCCGTCTGCAGGACATTGCTGCCGGCGCGCTGAAAAATGCCGATGCCAACCGCTGGCTTGCTGTCGAGATAACTATTGGTGGAATAGCTCTGTGCGCCCAGCTCGATCCGCGCAACGTCCTTCACTCGAGTGATCCGCCCCCTGTCATCGGTTTTCACGATGGCGTTGCCGAATTCTTCCGGGTCGACGAAACGTCCTCGGGCGCTGACCACCAGCTGAAAGGCGTTTTGCTCAGGCATGGGCGGTTGGTTGAGCGCGCCGCCGATGATCTGTACATTCTGGGCTTGCAGTGTTTGAACGACATCGGCTGCGGTCAGGCCCCGAGCCGCGAGACGATCGGGATTCAGCCAGATACGCATGCTGTATTCGCGCGCGCCGAAGACGATGAGACTCCCGACCCCGTCGATGCGCGCGAGCACGTCGCGAACGTGCAAAAAGATGTAGTTGCTCACATAGAGGCTGTCATATTCCTCATTTGGCGACCGAAGATGGATGACCATCATCAGGTTTGGGGAACTCTTGTCGACGATGACGCCCGTGCGTCGGACCTCGTCGGGCAATCTCGGCTCTGCGACCGCAACGCGGTTTTGGACCTGCACCTGCGCGATGTCGAGATCGGTACCGGGCTTGAACGTCACGGTGAGCTGCATGGCGCCGTCATTGGTCGCCTGCGAGCTCATGTAGAGCATGTTGTCGACGCCGTTGATCTGCTCCTCGAGCGGTGTCGCCACGGTTTGCTCGATTGCCTCCGGTGTGGCGCCAGGATAGTTGGCGCTGACCGTCACCGTTGGAGGCGCGATCTCGGGATACTGAGCGACGGGCAAATTGACGTAAGCCAAAACCCCAACCGCCACGAAGACGATCGAGAGGACCGACGCAAACCGTGGCCGTTCGATGAAGAAGTGTGCGAATCTCATTGCGAAGCACCGGCGCCGGATGTCTCGCCTTTTTCAGTAGTTTCCTTTGGCGTGACTGGAGTGCCCGGACGGACTCGCTGCAGGCCTTCCACAATGACGCGCTCACCGGGCTTCAGACCGCTACGGATCACTCGCATCCCCTCGGTGAGCGATCCTGGCTCGACCGTCCGACGCGCGACCACGTCGTTCTCGCCTACGACGAACACGAATTGGACCATTTGATCCGCCATGATGGCTTGATCCGGGATCAACAAGGCTTCGTGGGGCTGGCCATTGGGGATGCGCACCGTGGCGAACATGCCTGGAATGAGCAGCCCTTCATCGTTTGGGAATACCGCGCGAAACTCCCGCGTCCCCGATTTCTCGTCGATGCGATTGTCTAGGAAGTCGATCTTCCCTTCATGCTCGGCGCCGGATGCATCTTTGAGCTTGGCGGGGATAGGTTCGGATGGTTCTTCGACTTCGTTGCCCCAGACGCGCGCATAGCGAAGCGCCGCCTGTTCGTCGACGGTGAAGTAGTAATACACGGGGTTCTCGGAGACGATCGTCGTCAGAAGCGTCGACCCCGCAGTTCTGCCCTGCACCAAGTCACCCGGATCGACGCGCCTTCGGCTGACCTTTCCGGAGATGGGCGCGCGCACCCGGGTCCAGCCCAGGTTGAGGCGGGCGGTTGCGACAGCCGCCTGCGCGGACTGCACATCCGCCT
>Ga0114931_10011797_pt1 | contig 10288 bp, 10 predicted proteins | sample 2SBtaG_FD_89579 | JGI IMG/M metagenome (GOLD analysis project Ga0114931, IMG submission 89579) | Deep subsurface microbial communities from Kolumbo volcano to uncover new lineages of life (NeLLi) - 2SBTROV14_V59a metaG | ecosystem: Environmental > Aquatic > Marine > Volcanic | place: Kolumbo... | reverse complement strand
GTGGCCTGCTCTCTGCATCATATTCTTTATAGAGCGCCCGCTGCACAAGCGGCAGCATCTTAACCTTGGTCACCAACCTGGGAAGCCCCAACGCACGGATCAACAGAGCTGACTGCTTTGAAAGCCTCGCCGCCACCAATGAGCGCGGACGGGATGCCGGAAGACTTTTGCCGCGCAGCGCTTCCGGTATCTCCAACTCATCCACACCTAGAAAACTGAACATCTTATTGGCGAACGCGGCAGGATCAGATTGCAGATCGTCAAACAAAGCAACATGGATATGCGCTTTGCCGAAGTTCTCAACATAAGGCTGCAGATGCCTGGCATAGCAGCCATGATCAATCAGCTCATCAAGCGCATCAACCGCCTCGGCAAAAGAGCAAGAAATCCTACCTTGTTTAATCATATAAAGATAGGAAGAAAAAGCACGTTCTACAGGCTCGCGCAGACAGACCAGCAACTTTAGCTGGGGGAAATCCCTATGGATGCGCTCACAGGCTTTAGCAGAAAACAGGTAGTTATGACATACCTCGCCAATCACACGATGAATATCCGTTGCCCCCTGAAAGTAACCGAGATACCAGTCGAGCCCGCGATGATAATAGCGATCAAAATATTCCAGCTCTTTGCTCGGCGCCACATAGACCTGTGGATGCCAGGCCAATACATCATAGATCCAGGTTGACCCGGATTTATCGGGACCGATAAAAATAAATTCCGGGCTTTTCATTAAAGCAATTATTTATTCACCCTTTCACTCTATTGAGGATATTGAGAAGTATGCTAGACCCAGGCCATTTTCTGTGTATCGCTCTTATGACCATCATATTTATAAAACGACGGACAAATGACCGAAATACTGGGAACAGGCTCATGTCCAGCACCTCTCTCTGTACCCTGGCATTTTCCTTCATAACAAGGGCACTATTCTGTGATGCCGTGCCCCCTGTCACAAAGCAAGAAACAATCATGCTTATTTTACGAAGTTCATAGCCCAGACTAAATGCCTTGGCTGTAATATAATAATCCCCACTGATCCTATAATTTAAATCATATAAATTCTCTTTTAAAAAATTGATAGGATATAGGATCGCTTGATGAGATGTTGGCAGACTATGGTATATATACTTGGGATCTTTTGCTCTACTAGGCATAGATCTTCCATCAGCGAATATTCTGACATAATCGCCGTACAGAATAGGCAATTTTACAACAGAAACATTCATGCATTTATCAATTTCTATCAAGAGTTTTTTTAGTACTTTTTCATTATATAAGGTATCACCGGAATTCAGGAACATAGCGTAGATTCCCTGCGCCAGAGCTACACCTTTATTCATGGCGTCATAGATACCGTCATCAGGCTCTGATAAGACTCTTATTTCGAAATTTTTTTGCTCCGATATCGCCTCTAAAATAAATTCATAAGTTCCATCAGTGGATTCAGCATCCACGATTACCCACTCAAAGTCCTTCTCCTCTTGCGACAAGAGACTATCAAAAGTGTTCTTCAATCCAGGCCGATCATTCGCCACCACTGTGACTATAGATAGCGTGGTCATTTTATCTTGAAGCATCTATATATGTATGCAGCAGAGCTGCTCATTGTAAAGCGTCATTCGTATCCACGAGAGTAAGCATATTTGCATTCCATATCATCTCCGGCCAAAATCCTAGCTCTAGCATGCATTCATCTATGTATTTTAATTTTCGCATATTTAATTGACACCATCATTATACGGCTATGCTAGAATAAGGATTATTCATTATCCTTCTCTTTCGAGATTGAGCTACGGTACTTCTCAGATGGTAAATCTGTCTATCATTACACCCTGCTATAACGCCGAAAGATACATAAAAGAAACTATTCATTCTGTTATCAATAATAATCTTATTCAAGAAAAAAAAGCATCCCTACAATATATTATTTGCGATGGGGGATCGAGTGATAATACGCTGCAATGTATTCAAGATATTATCGATACGACCAAGAACGATAACATCGAATTTCAACTAATTTCAGAGAAAGATAATGGAATGTATGATGCCCTATCCAAAGGGCTGAGGAAAATTTCTGGAGAAATTTGCGCATACATTAACGCGGGTGATTTTTACTCCCCATATGCATTCGAAATTGTTGCAGAAATATTTGAAAAATATTCGGTTAAGTGGCTTACCGGATTCAATATTACATATAATGACAAATCACAATTAGTCAGCTGCAGGCTCCCCTTCAAACACAGAAATCGTTTAATCCAATGTGGCCTGCACGGAAAGTTCATACAACTTATTCAGCAGGAATCCACTTTCTGGCACAGCAGTCTCTGTGACGCTATAGATCTGGATAGACTTTCAAAATTCAACTATGCAGGTGATTATTATGTTTGGCTAAGCCTGTCTAATATTAGCCACTTAAGCATTGTTGAAGCTTGGCTTGGGGGATTCAGAAAACACCCCGGTCAGCTTTCTGAAAATATCAACGAGTATTACCAGGAAATTGACTCTATAACTCGACGCGCCACATCATTGGATTACATTTATGCCTCCTATGACTTAATTGGCTGGCAATTACCCTCCAAATTCAAAAAACTACTAAATAAAAACGAAATATATAGATACAATCATCAATCACAACTATTTGAGTAGCCAAGAAGAACAGCGACGCTGAACTTAACCAGCTTATAATGAAGACTAGCGACCAGATATGTATTTATACACGATATCTTCATACCTTTTTGCGAATTCATGCCTTCTCGAATAATAATCCTCGGTCACCCATTCTGGGTCTTCATGTTTTGTATACGTCTCATACTGCCCTAATATTCGTTTCATTACCTTCGCAAGCCCCTTCTCATCATGAGGATCAACGAAAATTCCGCCATGAGGGGCCTGCTCTCTATGCACTGGTATATCAGAGAGAATAATTTTCTTTCCAAGCGACTTTGCCTCCTCAACTGATGTACTCCATCCTTCGAATAACGATGGATTAATTAGAGAAACACAATACCTCATTAGTGCAATTACCTCATAATACTTTACTACACCAACCACCTTGAACTCCCTCTCTACTCCACATGCTTTTACAAATTTCATCAGGTCCTGATAATATTCTGGCTGTCTATAGTCACGGGTATTACCTGATGCAATAACTGTTATCTCAATACCTTCATTTTTTAGATTAGCTAGCGCATTCACGACTAATCTATGATTCTTATGCGCCCAGAACTGATTAGGCATATAAAAATATGGCGCTTTGAAATGATATTTTTTCTGCAGAGCATCTAACGAGACCAAATTTTCATCATTAGGAATACCTGAAACGAATCGTAGGATTTCGGCTTTATCACAATAATCAGGATAATATTTACAAAGGTCACTTTTTGCATCCTGACTACTAACTATCACACATGTGCTATATTGACATATGCTAAGAAACCTACTATCTCTGCTTTTTATTTCACTATCAGTAAATAAGCTTGGTAGATGTTTATGCTGAAAATCAGGTATCCATCCTATTGCATGTGTAGTAGATTGTTTTCCAAGATGATTCACATGGGACAGTACGTCAATATTATTTACCTGGAGAAATTTATCCAAAAAATAATCATGCCCAAGTAGTCGACGCACTACAACCCGAACAAACCAAATAAACGATTTCTTTCTTATTAAGGATGTTTTAATTATTTCGAATGGCGGCAAATCGTTGCTAGATAGATCAGTCTTTTCCTCAACAAAGATGACAGGCTCAATTGCCCTTTCTTTATATTCATATAGCGCCCATAGTAGGTTTCTAATGTAATTGTACCCGCCCAGCCACCCCATTACTGATTGGCTCAATATAAACCCCACCCTCATCACAAATTGTCTCTCTATAGTACTATCCAGTTATATGTAAGCATAGAAAGATAGCCCATTAACATGGCTACTAAACTTTTTCCAAATAATGGAGTGTCATAGGAACAGCGTTTTACCAGGATCTCCTGTTCCAGATGCCCTTTGTGACAGAACATGGTTTTCTTCCAGACCATAAGCTTATCTTTCATTTTGCGCATATTTTTTGGTCATACTATTTAAAGTATGAGAATTTATGGGGATAGCGACACTGTAATTATCTATTAATCTATATATTTATCCTCTTTCAAGGTTCTCCATATATTCCTAAACCATATATCTCTTCAATTCTCATTTCCTTCCGAGTCTCCACATCATATAATTTCATATCGCTGATTAACTTTAATCTTTCATTGAATGGGAGATAGCTTAATTTTCCTAGAGAATCTCTAGACTCCCTGAATAATGCTTCTACATAAGCATGTTCTTGAGTATTTTCACGTATCACATTGTTGAGCAGATCTCTTCTAACAAAGAATAAGTTATTTCCCGCCATATTAGAGCATACCAACGCATATTCTTTCTGCCTTCCTAGCGTGGCAAGCGCAGATATTGATGCTCCATAATACAAATTTGAATGGTGCGCTTTTGATCTAACGAAATTATTCTTATATGGAATGGTAACTTTTTTCTTTGCACCAAAAAGACTATTGTACTCACAAATTACAATGCGCGGTGAAATAACATTTATTGCCTCCCATACCCAATAATCATTACCATCTATATCGATTGATAGTATACCTATATCACCCACAACCCCATTGCTCTCTAATAGCGAATTTATATTTTCAGAATCAATGAAAGCTGCGATGGCCTTCAAGTTATGCCTCCAATATATCGGATCTTTCTTTACATACTCTATGTTCTCTTCTGAACCGTCTATTATGAGCCCTGACCAATTATTATTAACTAGTAAAAATCTTGTATTTGACTCCATATAGTCTTGCACGCCAAATTCCACAAAAATCTTATTTTCCATCTGCACATTTCTTATAAGCCTTTGTATAGTACCATCTTCACCCCACTGCGAATAAACCTGGAATTCATAATCAGCTATCTCTTTCCCATCTTCGGCTAACTGCCTCAGTTCAATACGCCCTACAGCATTTTGTAGCCTGATCAACTTCTCATTCATCTGCCGTATTAGTCTAAACATATCTCTGATTTTTTTTATAAAGATCATGATTGACTCTCATCATAAATAGATATATCTCGTATCACTTTAGCAGGGTTTCCAGCCACAACAACATATCGCGCCACATCTCTTGTAACCACACTACCTGCCGCAACAACAGAGCCTCTACCAATTGTTATACCTTGTAGTATTATCGACATTGTTCCTATCAATACATCATCTTCTATAATCACAGGCTTATCAGATAGATCTATATCTTTTGGAAAACCAGAAGAAATAATTTCCCTAAATTGCTCATGCCGTAGCTTAGGGTCTAAAGGATGCGTCTTATTATCAAATATATTCACATTATGGGAGATTAAAACCCTATCCCCTATTGTAATATCACTACCAGACCACACTCTAGTTCCCTCACCAATATAACAATACTCTCCAATCCTAATTCTCCCCCCATGTGGGTATACTAGTAATTCCCCCTTTATATGCGAATTACTTCCAACAATAATCCTTTCTTTTTGATCTACACTATTAATAATACGGGATGAATTATGAAGTATTACCCGGTCCCCAACAGTACAGGCCCTTGACTTAACATATCTAGAGACAAAATATCGATATATTTTTAAAATCCTTCTCATAAACTAATTATCTCACAGGGTATTTTTTTGATAGCAAGCATATAAACAATATTACCCATATCAGCACATACCAGATAATCAATTACAATCCTTATTGTCCCATAAGCATACCAGAGAGACTCCCGTAATATTTTTTCATATTTTATTAAGCTCCTTAGGCACAATGAAATAGAAAGGCACTAACGCACAAATTATATAAGATAATATAGTTCCATAAATAGCACCCACCACACCAATATTCCTGATCAATATAATCGAGACAATAATATTTAATATAGCTGCAGACCCTGCAATCCATACCTGCACCTTAATTAATTGCAATGCATTTAACAATACAGCCACAGCATTCCCAACAATCAAGATCAACATCCATACCCCCATAGCAATTATAAGATTCTCCTCTGGATCTATCACATCACCCACCCAAAGATGAATAATACTACTACCTAACAGAACCAGAATGAGAAATATAGGTATCCCCACCAACAAACCCAGCCTAATACTTTTGTAAAATGTGACTTTAATCCATATTGAATCACCGTTTGCTAATGCCTCCCTATACGCAGGCCATAAAGGCATAAACACTAAAGCAAGCAATGTCGATGAGACTGTAAATAATTTCATCGTAATAGAATATTCTGTAACTTTTTCAGCCCCTAGCATATTCGCAATTAGCACATTATCTGCTTGCATCTGAACCGCAGAAGTAATCTGCAAAATAAAGAACAATCCACCTATTGAGAAAATTTTGACCGCCAAACCCCTTCTTACATATGAAAGGTGGGGAAGTATTTTATTTCTAGAGTAATAAAAAAAACTATTTATAAGATAAGAAACTATCGGACCGGACACTGCAGCTATCACAAAGCCTATCAGGCCAGCATCTATTGATATAGCGATATAGATAAAAAGAAGTGATAACAGCGCCCCAAACGCTATACAATATTGATCAAGATAGCCTTCCTGCAATCCGCGCTGCACTTTTCCAACCAAGCCAACCAACATCTTCAGGTAGAAGAACACCCCAACAATCGCTACAATGATGCGAATTTCACGCTCATCCAGGGTCATAGAGACCCCAAGCAACTCTCTCCAGTCTACCATCTGAATAATAGCAAGGAGAACCAGAACACCTAAAATTGTGACTCCTAACAACATGAAGAACGCTGTGGAGACAATCTCATTAATTTCCTTATAGTTATGCAAGCCGCTTGCGTGGGACACCATATTAATAACCGAGTTTCCAGCCCCACCATCAAGAAACCCAAGCATCGCTACAATTGACGAGACGGCCACCCATAGACCATATTGCTCTGCGCCCAAATAATGAACTGATAAGGGCACTATCAACAGAGAAATACCTAAACTCACTAATTTTGCAAGCCAGCCTGCTTTTGCTGTTTTAAATATTTTTTTATTGCGTTCCAAGGCCCGCTTACTTTCTGACATTTTTTTATACTAGGTTTTTCATGTTCAGCTTTTCACATATGCAAATACTTTTAGGCCGCTCTTACCGCCGTCCGCGAACAATAAAACCTAAGCATCGAAAAAAATAATAATATCCTGGAAAAATCATCAGAAACAGAATTAATCATATATCATTGGATACTACGCTTTACTGAGCGGGCGATTTTGAGCGGTATAGCACAGACTTTGTTTATAAGCCTAAATGAATTCAACCTCTGCTTATCAATGACCCCAGAATCAAGCATTCCAAAAAACTGTTTTTTAGCTGCCTCATAAACCTCCCTGTCTATAGCATTCATTTCAGCGATTCTCTCAATATGATGCGGTTTAAAGTCTAATAGCCTCCTGGTGTCCTTTTTATTTGATCTCAAATAAAAAGGTATCTTTCTACCCCACCCCAATCTATCTGAAAAATAGATCAGGCTTTCATCGAAATATTCTTGCAATCCGAAGCACATGATTCTTTTTTCAAGATTATTGAGCGCCAAATCTCTTGCGCACTCAAATGACATATTGTTTATTTTCTTTGAGGAGGCGCAATCTCCATCATTGATCAGCATTTTAGTTTGTAGATTCTCTAGCTCCCTGTTTCCGCTAAATAGGAATTTATCCAAGGAAAAAGAACCTGGTGGGAATTCTTTTACTAAATATGCGCTCTTCCCTTCAGACACATGCTGGCAGAATGATCTTATACGACTAATAGGATCCCTCAAAAATACTATTATTCTAGCGCTGTCAGCATCATTCAGCCCTGTAGTTATCGGCGCGTGCCCCAGAAATAATGCAACTCTATTATTATTGCTCTGACAAAGCTTCCGGTAACTTTCTATATTGCTTACAGAATCTGGTTCTAAATAAAAGACAGTTTTTCCAGAATACTGGCGTCTCAATATACTATTAAAAGTTGATCCGGCTGTTTTTGGGATGTGAAGAAACCTTACCGCTTTTATTCTTTGAACCATAATCAGAAATTCTGCATCTGCAAACTTTAAAAAATATATTTTAGCAATATGGATTCATAAATTATGCAAAATGAAACCCATCATCCACGTTTCAGCCCAATATACCATTTAACATATGCCTTAATTTCCCTCTTCCAGTCTTTAGTTGGATACCACCCTAATTTTTCAGCTCTATCAATGCCCGCAACATAACTAATAGGATCTCCGCCTCTGGATTCGCCATTAAATGTGATGTCTTTATGACTATTAAAAGCATTCAATATCTCTTTCAATATTGAATGCACCGAAATGCCAACACCTGTCCCACCGTTGAATACAGAAATATTTTCTGGCTGACTATCACTAACCATAGCAATCAACCTTACGGCATCATCCACATGTATCCAATCTCTTTTTTCATCACCACTACCAAAGAAAGTTGTATCATTCGACTGAATTTTCTCACAGGCATCCCACAGCAATTGTTTTTTTAAACCAGCCCCATAAACGGAGAAAAGACGTACAACAGATACATTAATGTTGAAAAACTTAGCATATGAGAAACATAGATCTTCTGATATCTTCTTATGAACCCCATACGGAGAAACTGGTTTACGAGGGAAAATCTCATTAATTGGTAATTGTTTGACTGCTCCATAAACTGCTGCACTTGATGGATACACCACATATGTTGCGGGCGAATACTTTCTGACAAACTCTAAAATATCTAATGTTGTTTCAACAGTTCGCTTGTAATCAGAATATGGATTATGCAAGGAAAAACCTACTACGCTACTTCCAGCACAATTCACAATAACATCAGGCTTTGCCTTACATGATGCCAGAAATTCTAGTGTTACATCAGTGCAGTGCCATTCAGAAACCCCCCAATCTTTCCATTCATTCAGGCCCCACTCTCCATGACCAATGCCGACAACTTTTGCGCCCTGTTGAGAAAAGTATTTGGAGCAGTGTCTTCCTAAGAAACCATATGCGCCAGCTATCATTACCACTTTTGGCATAATAAGCCCTTGTTACCAATAAAATAGCAGCCTTTAGCCTGAACCCAAGAGACCGTAGGATCATCACTATAATCAATTATATTTCCCTGATTTTTAAGATATATACGCATAAAATATGCTGTCGGGTTATCTACCCCTTTTAATTTTCTTCAACCAGGTTAATATGCATCATGTAGGCTGCCAGCTGGCGCGGTTCACCGGGCGTGGCTTTCATCCAGTTGGAATATTTGATCACCAGATTATTCACACCCGATTAAGCTGGAGTTCTGCCAAGTATTTTTTCAGGTAGAACAGTTTGCCGCTCACGTTGACCGCCCGGGATATTTTTTCCATGTTTTTCACTTTCAGTACCGGGCCGCTGAGGCTCAGTTGTTGATTTTTTGTGATGCCTAGTGCTGTTATCGACAGGATCGCCCGGCTATCCAGTTTTGACTAGATATCGATGGTGGTTTGTGGCCCGAAGGCCCAGCGGCCGCGGGGCATGCCACGCCGCTTTGCAGCCTGCTCGGTATCCAGATAGGGGCCATCCAGCAGGCCGATACCGTCACCACCGGCAAAGCGGATATTGGGGCACAAGCGGCTGCCGCGGCAATCGAAGATATCCTTGCGGTGTTTTCTTTCCGTCCAGGCCAGAGCGGCGATGGTGCGGGCGTCACCCTCACGGGTGATGTAGAGCTTTTTCTGCGGCAGCAGAAAGAGCAGATATTGCTTGCCGGCGGTTCTTTTGACTGTGACCGGCTGGCCATTCAGAGAGACGCTGACCTTTTCCAGCCGGGAGTTCAGCAGCCGGAAGCGGGCGTGCTCCACAGCATGAAAATTGACCTGGTATTTGCCGGTGGCATCGAAAAAATCGGAGGCCGGCAGGCGAAAGGCCACCACGGTCTTGCCATCCACCTGCAGGTTCACAGACAACGCTGCTTTCCCAGCGGCAATCTTATGGTAGTTTGCCGCGGCATATTCCGGCATGGCCCGGTCCAGGTAGAAATACAACCCCAACAGGCCCACCATGAGCACCAGCACCACCCTCTGACATTTCCGGACCCACATATCAGACCTGCCCCCGGTAGAAAAAGAGCCCTGGCGCTAATTCTACGAAGTCGGGATCCACAAGCTGCGCACAAATATTGGCATGGCAAGCGCTGACTAGGGCGATATGGCGGCGGTGTAATTGTTGTTTCAGTCGTTCCGTCGGTT
>Ga0114931_10011796_pt1 | contig 10288 bp, 7 predicted proteins | sample 2SBtaG_FD_89579 | JGI IMG/M metagenome (GOLD analysis project Ga0114931, IMG submission 89579) | Deep subsurface microbial communities from Kolumbo volcano to uncover new lineages of life (NeLLi) - 2SBTROV14_V59a metaG | ecosystem: Environmental > Aquatic > Marine > Volcanic | place: Kolumbo... | reverse complement strand
GGTAGACGTCGAACAGCAGCCGCAGGCGCGGACTCGCCACGCGGTCGATCAGCTCCAGCGCCTCGGCGACCGTCGCCAGGTAGAAGCCCGGCGTTTCGGCCTGGTCGTTGCGCGGCTCGACCAGCAGTGTTACTCCCGCTTTTTCCGCCAGCGCGACGCACCCCTTCGCACTCTCCACCAAGTTCCCGAACTGCCGCTCCCGCGGTACGCCGGGCAGCGCCGGACCGCTCATCAGCGTGAGCATCGGCGCTTCGATCCGCCGCGCCAGAGCGATGTTCTTGCCCACCTCCGCCAGCAGGTTATCCCGGTCCGCCGCGTCAACCATCGAAACGGGCATGTCCCGCCACCGCGGCATGGCGTTCACCGCGTCGACGCCCAGCCCGAACGAGCGCGTCAAGCGCAGGAAACCCCGCCGCTCCGCCTCGCTCCACGTCGTGTACTCGCCGCTCAACTCGACCGACTGCAAACCCGCGCGCGCGGCGATCTCGAGTTTCTGTTCGAGCGTTCCCGGCAGCCGCGGCAGCATCACCGACGAGCGGATCTTCGCCTTCTTGGGCGGCGGCATCTGGGCGCGCGCCGCCAGCCCGAATCCCGCCGCGCCGCAGCCGCTGATAAAGTCTCTGCGCCGCATCTTACGCCGCCAGCATAGCCGTACCCGCCGCGGCCGGTCAAGCGCCGCGCCCCGTGCTATGCTGGTGAACTCAGCCGTACAGCTCCGAGGGGCGTCCCCGTCCCCGTTTTCCGGTAGCCCATGAAGGAACGCCGCTTTGTCACCCCGGGAGGGATCTCGGTAATCCGCAAGATCACCCGCAGACCTTACGAAACTGGCCTGGTGGACCTCCTGCGCCAGTTGGACAGCCACCGCGGCGTATATCTCTCCTCCGGCTACGAGTATCCCGGACGCTACTCCCGCTGGGATGTCGCCGCGCTCTGCCCGCCGCTGGAGATCGTCGCCTTCGACCGGAAGGTGGAATTCCGCCCGCTGAACCAGCGCGGTGAGGTACTGAACCAGATCCTGCTGCCGATCCTGCGGAAACACCCGCATTGGGAATCGCTCGCCGCCCACGACGGGTCGCTCACTGGGATGCTGAAACCGCTGCCGGCGTTGTTCCCCGAAGAGGAGCGCAGCAAGCAGCCCTCCGCCTTCTCGGTGCTGCGGGCGCTAATCGCCGAGTTTAGCTGCGGCAACGACCCCCGTCTCGCCCTTGTCGGTGCGTTCGGCTTCGACCTGCTTTACCGTTTCGATCCCATCGAGCAGCGCAAGCAGCGCACCTGGCCCAAGGACCTCCACCTGTTCCTCTGCGACGATATTTCGTTCATGGACCGCAAGAAGGAGATCGTCGAGCGCTATCAGTACGATTTTGCGGTGGGAGACCTGACCACCGTCGGCCTTGCCCGTTCCGCCGCCAAAGTGCCCCCGGCCCCGAGTCTGCCTCCCGCCGATATCGTCTCCGACCACGAGCCCGGCGAGTACATGAAGAAGGTCGAGCACGTCCGCCGGGGCATGCGCCGGGGCGACTACTACGAGGTTGTCCTGCGGCAGACTTTCCGCACCCCCTTCGCCGAGCCGCCTTCCCGGCTCTTCGAACGCATCCAGCACGCCAGCCCCAGCCCCTACGAGTTCCTGCTGCAATTCGGCGACGAGCAGTTGGTCGGCGCTTCGCCCGAGATGTTCGTCCGCGTGGAGGGACGGCGCGTCGAGAGCTCGCCGATCTCCGGGACAGCCCGGCGCACCGGCGACCCGCTCCGCGATGCCGACAACATCCGCGACCTGCTCGCCTCGCCTAAAGAGGAATCGGAGCTGACCATGTGCACCGATGTTGACCGCAACGACAAGTCGCGCGTCTGCGAGCCCGGCACGGTGAAGGTCATCGGCCGCCGCTTGATCGAGGCCTATGCCGGCGTGTTTCACACCGTCGACCACGTCGAGGGAACCCTGGAAGAGGGCTTCGACTCACTCGACGCGTTCCTCACCCATATGTGGTCGGTCACCATGATCGGCGCCCCCAAGAAGGCCGCCGCGCAGGCGATCGAAGATCTTGAAATCGGTCCACGCGGCTGGTACGGCGGCGCAATCGGGATGATCTCGCTCAATGGCGACATGAACACCGGCATCCTGATCCGCACCGTGCATCTGCGCGATGGGATGGCCGAGTACCCGGTCGGCGCCACGCTGCTCTACGACTCGATTCCGGAAAGCGAAGAGAGGGAAACACGCCTGAAAGCCACCGGGTTCTTCCGCGCCATCCATGCCGCTCCGCCGCGGGAAGATCAAACGGCCGCCGCCCCGCGCGAGTTGCCCGGCACGGGCGTGAAACTGCTGCTCGCCGACAATGACGACTGCTTCATCCACACCCTCGCCAACTATGTCCGCCAGACGGGCGCCGAAGTAGTCACCTACCGCGCCGGCTTCCCGCTCGAGCTGATCGAGCAGGCCCGGCCCAACCTCATCCTGATCTCTCCCGGCCCCGGGCGCCCCAACGATTTCGGCGTTCCCGGCCTGGTGCGGCACGCCGCCGCGCGCAGGATCCCCGTCTTCGGTGTTTGCCTCGGCTTGCAGGGAATCGTCGAGGCCTTCGGCGGCGAGTTGGGCGTCCTCGACTATCCCATGCACGGCAAACCCTCCATCGTGCGGCATCGCCGGGTGGGCGTGTTCGCGGGGCTGCCCGAGGAATTCAAGGTGGGCCGCTACCATTCCCTCTACGCCCGCCGCGACACGTTGCCCGATTGCCTCGAGATCACCGCCGAGACCGACGACGGCGTCATCATGGGCGTCCGGCACAGGGAACTGCCCATTGAGGCCGTTCAATTCCATCCCGAATCGATTTTGTCCCTTGAGGACGATTGCGGCCTGCGACTGATGGAAAACGTGATTCGAATTTACGGACGCGGCGCCATCAGTCGTTCGTCATAGAACCCGCTGGTCAAATTTCCTAGTACCCTTGGCCTTGCAGGTACCAGTGATCCTATTCATACTAGAAGTACATGCTGAACGTCGGGGATATCATCTACATTCTTTTTCTGGCCATTTGCGTCTGGCTCGCCGTGAACTGGGGCGACGGTGACGGAGGAAGCCGGCACCGGAATCACAGCCCTGCCTGAATGCCCTCCTGCTTAGTCGTCGGGGGCGGACTGGCCGGACTCTCTTGTGCGGCGGCGCTGGCCCAGGCGGGTTTCGACGTCACTGTTTTTGAAACAAAACCATTCCCCGGAGGACGCGCTACCTCCTACGAGTTACCCGGCAAGACCGGCGCGCCCGTCTCGATCGACAATTGCCAGCACATCCTTTTGCGCTGCTGCGTGAATCTGCTGGATTTCTACACCCGGCTCGGCGCCGCTTCCCAGATCGAGTTCTTCCGGGAGTTTCACTTTGTTGAACCGGGCGGCCGCGTGTCGGTCCTCCACGCCGGAAAACTGCCGGCGCCATTCCACTTCTCCGGTGCGTTCCTGCGCCTCGGCTTCCTGGATTCGCGCGAGAAGCTCGCCGTTGGCCGCGCGCTGCTGGCTCTGCGCCGGCAGTGGTTCCGGCGGGATGACCTCGACCGCATCACCATGCTCGACTGGCTGGGCGAACAGCACCAACCGCCCGGCGCCATCGAGCGATTCTGGCGCCCGGTGCTCGTCAGCGCCGTCAACGAGGAACTCGGACGGATGGCTGCGCGGCACGGCTTTCAAGTCATGTACCTGGGCTTCCTCGCCGGCCGCGACACTTACGAGATGGGTCTGCCGTCGGTCCCGCTCGCCCAACTCTACAACGCCGAACGCTGGCTGCGCTTCGAGCGCGTCAAGATCCGCTTCCGCACGCCGGTTCAGCGGTTGAGTATCGCTGGCGATCAGGTGGCGGGGGCCGTTCTCGCCGGCGCAACGGCCGCCGCCGACTACTACGTTTCCGCCGTCCCGTTCGAACGGCTTCCCGCGCTTGTGCCGGAACTGAAATTCGATGCCTCCACCTGGGAGCATTCTCCCATCACCGGCATCCACCTCTGGTTCGACCGCCCGGTGACCAATCTCCCCCACGCCGCCCTGCTCGATCGGACCATCCAATGGATGTTTAACAAAAGCGGGGGCCGTCACTTGCAACTCGTGGTCTCGGCCTCGCGCGATCTGGTGGCGATGGAAGCGGGCGCGATCGTCGCGTTGGTGCTCCGGGAACTCGGCGAGTTCTTTCCCGCCGTCTCCGGCGCCAAGCTCGTCCGCTCGCACGTGGTTAAGGAGGTCCGCGCCACTTTCTCCGCCCGCCCGGGGCTCGAACCGGCGCGCCCGCCGGCGGCGACCGCGGTCGCCAACCTCTTTCTGGCCGGCGACTGGACCCGAACCGGCTGGCCCGCCACCATGGAGGGAGCCGTGCGAAGCGGGTATGCGGCCGCCGAGGCCGTCACCGCCGCCGCGGGCGCGCCCCAGTGTTTTTTGCTGCCGGATATCGCCTGATGCAACCGATTGTGTTCGGGCCGCGTCTTCTGAACAGTCGCCGCGGGGGCGAGCGAGGCACATCATGACCGCATATACTGGAAACATGTGGACTAGAAGAGCGCTGTTGCTGGGGACGGCGGCGCTGACCGCGCCTTTGCTGGCTGAGGGTCCGATGACCCGGATCCAGATCGAGGTGACCAACCACAAGGGCAAGCCCGTCGAGCGCGCCGCGGTCATCGTCCGGTTCGTCGAAGGCCGGTCCGCGAAGCGACTCGGTCGCAAGAAGCGCCACCAGTGGGAGCTCAAGACGAACCAGGCGGGCATCGCCAAGCTGCCGTCCATGCCGCAAGGCAAAATCACCGTCCAGGTAATCGCCGACCGCTACCAGACCTTCGGCGACACTTACGAGGTCAACGAGCCGGAAAAGACGATTCAAGTTACCCTGAACCCGCCCCAACCCCAGTACTCGGCGCACTAGCCGCCAGCGTCATTCAAGTCGGTAATTCCCCGGTGGCGCGCCCGCGGGATTACACCAGTACTAGAGGGAACCACTCCCGGTCGTATTACAGCGGAAAACCCTACGGTCTAGGGTGAATGCCCGATGGGCGGCGTTGGTTTTTCAGGCCACGATGGAGATGTGGAGAAGCACCCTCCGAAAAGCGTTCGTGCGTCCCGGCACCCGACCCGCTCGTTGGCCCGGCGCTACTCGATTTTCACCGGGTTGCTGCTCGCCTACGTCGTCTTCCTGTTCATCGCTTACGATATCTATGCGGGCAGCTTCAACCCGATCAAGGCATCGGCCCTGACGCTGGCAACGCTGCTGGCCGCCGGGGCTATTTCGAAGTACACCAACCGCCTGCTGGCTCGGCCGCTGCGATACTTGCAACAAGGCATCACCGCCGTGCGCCAGGGGCGGCTGGAGCCGATTCAAGTGAGCCGCACCAGCGACGAAATCGAGTTCGTTGGCGAGAGCTTCAACGCCATGATCGCCGATTTAGCCGCTTCCCGCGCCGAGTTGGAGCAGTACCAGGAATCGCTTGAGGAACTGGTCCGGCAGCGCACCCGGGCGCTGGAGGAAGTTTCCAAGAAAGCCGTCGCTGCCAGCCAGGCGAAGAGCGAGTTCCTGGCCAACATGTCACACGAGTTGCGGACGCCGATGAGCGGCGTGCTGGGCATGCTCGATATCGTGCTCGACAGCCAGCTCGAGCCGGAACAGCGGGACGAGATTCTCACCGCCAAGGACTGCGCCAACACCCTGCTGGCGCTGCTCAACGACGTCCTGGACCTGTCGAAAATCGAAGCCGGCAAGATGGTGCTCCAACAGGTCGCCTTCAACCTGTCTTCACTGATCTACGAGTGCGTCCGCACGCTCAAGCCGCGGGCGGCGGAGAAGGCTATCAACCTCCGGGTCAAGGTCGCCGAGGAAGTCCCGGTCCGGGTCATGGGCGACCCGCTGCGCATCCGGCAAGTGCTGATCAACCTGCTCGGCAACGCGATCAAATTCACCGATACCGGCCACGTCGAGCTGCGCGTGGGGGTCGAAGACAGCCCGTCGGATGAACAGGTACTGCTACGGTTCGAAGTCGAGGACACCGGGGCCGGGATCCCGCAGGAGAAGCTCTCGGTGATTTTCGACGAGTTCACCCAAGCCGACGGCGGTATCAGCCGTCGTTACGGCGGCACCGGGTTGGGGCTGACGATCACCCGGCGCTTAGTCGAGCTGCACGGTGGGAACATCGCCGTCGAGAGCGAGGTGGGCCGGGGCAGTCGCTTCCTGGTGACAATCCCTTGCAAGCGCCTCGCCGGCTCGAATCCAGGAGCCGGGGAGCGCGCCGCGGACGGCGGCGAACCGGCTTCCTCCCCGTCGTACGCCGTGAAAGAGACGATTCTCGTAGTGGAAGACAACCCGGTTAACCAGAAGGTCCTGGCCGCCATGCTGCGCCGGCACGGCTACCGGGTGGTCATCGCCGAGCACGGTGGTGAGGTGCTGCCGGCGCTGGACCAGCAGCCGGCCTCGCTGGTGCTCATGGATATGCAGATGCCCCACGTCGACGGGTTCGAGGCCACCCGCATGATGCGGCGCGACCCCCGCTGGAAGCACTTGCCCATCGTCGCCATGACCGCCCGGGCGATGAGCGGCGACCGCGAGCTTTGCCTTCGCGAAGGCATGGACGGCTACCTCGCCAAGCCGGTGAATCGAGCGCAACTAATCTCCGTGGTTGAGCAGCACCTGCACGCCGCCGACAGCCAGGCCACCGCGGTCAGCTCATAACTGAGCCGCTGTCCGCTGGATCAGATCCCAGCCGAAGACCACATCCTCGCGGCTCGTCCGGACGTTGCCCAGCGCGTAGCGGAGCACAAACCGGCCGTCGAGCACGTTGTGCGACAGGAAAATCTTGCCGCTTCCGTTCACCTGCTCGAGCAACCGCCGGTTGTCTTCATCAGAACCCCGGTAGCGGAGGCAGACCAGCGACAGCGGAACCGGCGCTACCAGCTCGAATCGTTCGTCCGCCTCTACCCATCCGGCGAACTCCCGCGCCCACGCGACGTGGTTGCGGATCCGCCGCGCCGTCCCCTCCCGGCCGAAGTAGCGCATCAAGAACCAAAGCTTCAGCGCTCGGAACCGGCGTCCGAGCGGGAGGCTGTAGTCCATATAGTTGACTACGTTCGCGTCCTCGGCAGTCCGCAGGTACTCCGGCGCCAGGCTGAACGCTGCCCGCAGAACATCCGGCCGACGGGTGTAGAACACGCTCAGATCCATTGGCGTGAACAGCCACTTCTGCGGGCTGATTACCAGCGAATCGGCCCGCTCGGCCCCGTCCAACACCCAACGGAACTCTTTCGCGATGGCTGCCGTGGCGCCGTAAGCGCCGTCGACGTGGAGCCACAGCCCCTCCTGCTCGGCCACCGCGCTGATTTCCGCCACCGGGTCGATGCTCGTCACCGAAGTCGTGCCCACCGTGGCCACCACGAAGAAGGGAAGCAGGCCCGCCTCACGATCGAGCCGCACCTGTTCGGCCAGCGCCCTGGTGCGCATCCGGTACTCTGCGTCAACTGGGATCTTGCGGACGAACTCCTGCCCCACCCCCGCCGCAATCGCCGCCTTCTCCACCGAGGAATGGGTTTGTTCGGAAATGTAGGCCACCAGCGGCCGCCGGTGGCCCCGCCGCCGCGCCTCCGGGTCTCGGGCCTCCCGCGCGGCGACGATCGCGTGCAGCACGCCCACCGACGCGGTGTCGAAAATGACGCCGAAGAACTCCTCCGGCAGGCCGATCCATTGCCGCAGCCAGCCCAGCGTGACCTGCTCCAGCTCGGTGGATGCCGGCGATGTCTTCCACAGCATTCCGTTCATGTCCAGCGCCGCGATCAGCGCCTCGGCCAGCACACCGGGCGCCGCCGAAGAAATTGAAAAGTATCCATGGAAGCGCGGGTGGTTCCAATGGGTCGACGCCGGAACGATCAGCTCACGGAAATCCTCGAGGATCTCCTTCATCGCTTCCCCGTGCTCCGGCGGCTTATCGGGCAGACTCCGTGACAACTCACCCGGCGCCACCGCCGGCAGCACGGGATAGTCACGAATCCCCGCCAGGTAGTCCGCGATCCAGTCCACAACCTCGTGTCCGTGCCGGCGGAACTCCTCGGGCGGCATGTCGGCGTTCGTTTTGGGCATTCAGACCTTTCAGGCTCATTCTACGAGGAACCGCGGGTGAGAGTCAGCCCTCCTTGTCCGCGGCGAGCGCGGCGGGTACTCCGGTACGGTAGCTTGGGTGACGCAACCGCACGCCGAGCAGGCGGAAGATCGCCCGTCCATCCACCCTCCGGTTGGCGCGCCGGGTGTGGTGCACCGCGGCCCGGTCCACGGGCTCAGGCAGGGGCAGGCTCAGCAGCCCGGCGCAGAAGCGCGCCATCTCCGCCGAGCTGCATGGCGCTTCGTCGGCTACCGGGTACGTCCCGATGAGATCGGAGAAGAGAGCGGCATCGGCCACCGCCGCAAGATCGTCCACGTGGATGCGGCTGACGATGTTCGACCCGTCGCCGGCCAGCCGGAACCGCCCGCGCCGCAGCGATTCGTGGACGCCCCGCCCGGGCCCGTAGATCGCCGCCGGCCGCTGGATGAGTGAAGAACACGGCCCGGCTTCAACCGCCCGCTCGGCCTCCAGCCGCAAGCGGCCGTGCTCGCTGCACGGCGCTGCCGCCGTGTGTTCGTTGACCGCGAAGGTCGCGCCGTAGACCCCAGTCGTCGAAAGGTAAATCACCCGTGCCGGGCGCCTGCCTAGCGCGTCGAGCAATTCCGGGGTGGGGTCGTACCGCGCGCCACCGGATTCGATAACTGGAATCGAGTGCAGCACCCGCACCCCGGGCTCGACCCGGGCCGTCACCTCCGCCAGCGTAGCTGCTTCCGCAACCTCGAGCCGCGCCACCGCGATGCCGGCGCCCACGCGCTGGGCCAGCCGCTCCGGGTTCCGCGAGGTCGCGAGTACGCGAATCCCGCGCTGGGCCAACCGCCGCGCCACCGCGATGCCAGTGAATCCGCAACCGAGAATGAGCACGGGAACATCCATTTCGGGGTGAAGGTCAACACGTTTCCGGCCGATAGATCCGACAGGAGAGTCCCTGCGGGGTTATCGCGCCCGCTTGGCCTTCTGCCACAGTTTAGCAGCCGTCCGCGGGGTCGGCCGCCGGCGGAAGGTACTTCGCCCGGCGCTGTCCCGGCGGAGACAGAACAAGTGTATGGAATCTGCCAAGAAGACCCTGGTCACCGCAATCAAGACCGTTGCCCAACGCCAGCAGTTGCTGATGGCGAATCTCACCGGCAACGCTTTTCTCGGTTTTCTGCTCTATGCTTGGCGGACGATGAACGGCGGCTTGTTCGGTAATCTATCGGACACGGTCTTCGTGCTGTTCTTCGTCGGCGGGCTCGCCGTTTGGCTTAACGCGGCCACGCTCGCGGCCTTCCACCCCGGCGTTACCACCACTCCATTCATGCCTGTGCTGCGGCGCCTCCCACGAGTCTTGCCGTGGGTGCTGGCGATAATCGGCGTGGCCCTTCTGTTCCGCTGGATAGCTACCGTGGTCCACCCACTGGCCTGGGTGGTCGGAGTGGGCTGCCTGTTGGTTTTGTTGCCGCTCACGAGCCAGGCGGCCGGCGGCGGCTTTCCCCGGTCGGCGGCTATCGACGTCGTCTTCAACGGGCGCTACTGGCTGCTCAGCGCCGGGTTGCTGGCGCTTGGCATCTATCTGCCGCTGCTCCTCATCAGTGAGCTCGGCGTGCCGGGTAATCTGCTGTTTCGCCTGTTCCTCGGCTGTGTCCGGATGGCGGTTTTCTCCTTCTGCGCCGTCGGCGGCTGGGTTACTCTCGCGGCCATCACCGGGTTGCTGGGAGCCGAGGCGGCCGAGCAACAAGAGCTCAAGGCGATCAGCACCGACGCCATGATTCCCGGCAAGCACGAACCTGCCGGGGCCGGACGCTGATCACCCGCCCAGTGTCTCTCACACCGTGACGTGGAACCGGCTCTTCATCAGAAACGCCGCCACCATCGAGAAGATCAGAAACCACACCAGCCAGTGTGTCTTCCAGCCGAAGTAAGAGATTTCGGCCGGTGGATAGGCCACCTCGATCCACTCGATGTTGCTGTTCGGCAGCAACCCCTCGCCCGGGTGCAGCAGCCACTCGAACGCTGAGCTTCCGCGCCGGCTCACCAAGTAGTGGAAGCCCTCGCCGGTGACAACGCGCTTACCCGCCTCACTCTTCCCAACCCGGACGCGGATCTCTCCGGAAGCGCTGTCATCCGAGCGGATGCGCCAGCTCACCTGGTTATCCGCCAAATCCCGCACGGGCGGTGTCTCCACCACGATTCCGTCCGGTGTCTGGATCTCC
>Ga0114931_10011795_pt1 | contig 10288 bp, 11 predicted proteins | sample 2SBtaG_FD_89579 | JGI IMG/M metagenome (GOLD analysis project Ga0114931, IMG submission 89579) | Deep subsurface microbial communities from Kolumbo volcano to uncover new lineages of life (NeLLi) - 2SBTROV14_V59a metaG | ecosystem: Environmental > Aquatic > Marine > Volcanic | place: Kolumbo... | reverse complement strand
TGACGGGAGGTCGCGAGGGAATCTGCTACCTCGCCAATGGAGTATCCGAGACGGTTGAAGATCTTGCGTCTTTCGATTCCCCGAACCCTGACGTGGTGCAGAGCACCGGGATAATCGAGCCTGACGGAGCGTGGCATCCATAGAGTATGCCGGAGTAGTACATCTAAGGCGAAAGTATCTACCGACGTTGCCCGTCTCGGGGGTTGTCACTGGAGAGCATTTCGGGGTTTTGGACGTTCTGGTCAAACGTCCCCTCTCTTCCCTCTCTTCCCTCTCTTCCCTCTCATGCTGCCCGAGCCGGACGGGACACCCGTCTGCACTTTCAACACCGGGCCGGTCGATCACTGCGAGCCGCCGCGTCGTGATATCTTGCGTGTCTCCCTGCCCACTCTACAGCCCACCCCGGCGCATCCGGGAGAACAGCTCGACCGATGCTCCCGCACACCCTCCGAACCGCAACCGCCGCCTCCCATCCCGACCTACACGCTCGCCCGGCGCAATGGGGAGAGCGGCGCGGAGGCGGGGAGGGATGCAACCATGTCGGCGTGACCGACCGGGCGAAACGGGTCCGACGGTGACGGCCGCGTTCAGGCTTGCGAGGGGGATGGGTGTGTCGCTATCAGCCGTGACAGCGGACGCGGAGAGGGAGTGGCGGAAGCGTTCTACTTGAGAAGCAACCGCCGAATCTCCCCGAATCGCGCGTTCTCACGGCGGAGAGTCTCAAGCACCCAGCTAGAATGGTAATCTACCGGCCAGGCCTCTCCTGCGCTGTCTCGGACCGTCGATTGCGCGCCAGTTCACTATTTGGGAACGTCCCCTGTGAGCGAAGCGAACGGATGATAGGTCCGACTCGGCAGATTCCCGCGTCCCCGGCCTACCAGCGAGCATTCGGTCGACCGACAATAGCGTTGGTCGAGCGACCGGAGCATCACGTCGCCCGAGGCCGGCTACGTAGAACTCCCAACTACTCGGCATCCGACGAGCCTGCTAGGGAGATCATCCCTGATCGGTCTCCAACGTGCCGAACAACGATGCGACTCGACTTCACAAGTTTGACGTCTTCCCGCTCATCGGCGACCTTTCCCCGTGGCAGCGACCGAGCGAACGAGCCAGTACACAAACTTGGAGCAGTCAAAGCGCATGGAACGATACAAACTGAAGCAATCCATACGAGCTTACGCGTCTGTCGCGGTAATCGCATTGGCCGCGGCTTCTTTCGCAGGCGGCGACCGGTGCGAATCGGCAACGACCACAGCGGAGATGCGAGAATGCGCTACGCGACGACTCGAAGCGGCACGCAGCGAGCTCGAATCTGTCTATACCAAGCTCGCGCACGCGCTCGAGCCGAGAAGGCTCGAGAAGATGATCGCATCTCAGGAGGCCTGGGGGACATTCCGCGATCGGCAAGCGGACTTTGCTGCCTCGGCCGTTGAAGGGGGCACTCTTTACTACGTTCTGCATGCATCAGAGCTTGCGTATCTGACGGAACGAAGGATCGCCGAGTTGCGGATGCAACTGCCGCCCGATTCGGACGCACCGTCGGCGATCGCGGATCCACCATCGACGGCGGCCGAGTGAACGGCCATCACCGGCCGAAGGAGGGACTGCCATGAATAAAAACTTCAACAAATCCCTGGATCACGTCCTCGCACATGAGGGCGGTTTCGCCAACCACCCCGACGACCCGGGTGGAGCCACCATGAAGGGCGTCACGTTCGCGGTGTTCAAGCGCTTCTTCGGCGCCGACAAAACCGTCGCCGATCTAAAGAAGATCACCAAGAAGCAGCTTCGCGAGGTCTATCGAACCGACTATTGGGTCAAGTGCCGATGCGACGAGCTACCTGCCGGCGTCGACTACGCCGTGTTCGATTCGGCGGTCAATTCAGGTCCCGGTCGCGCTGCGGTCTGGCTACAGGCAGCGGTTGGCGCCGTGCGAGACGGCGGCATCGGGCCGAACACGCTCGCTAAAGTCGCGATTCACGAACCAGCGGCAACCATCAACGACATGCTCGATGCGCGCGTGACATTTCTTCGCGGTCTGCGAATCTTTTCGACGTTCGGCAGGGGCTGGACACGCCGGGTTGCGGGAGTTCGCCAGGTCGCCCTCGAGATGGCCGGCGCCGACGCCGCAGCGCCGCCCGACGACTTCGCCCCTGACGTCGCCTTCGATATCGTTAAATTCGGCTCGAACGGCCCCTGGGTGACAAAGCTACAGGAAGCGCTCGGCATCGTCGCCAATGGAGATTTCGGCCCCAAGACCGAAGCCGCCTTAAAAGCATTCCAGTCCGCGCACGGCATCGTCGCAGACGGGATCGCCGGGAGAAACACCTACCGCGCCCTCGGACTGATTTCTTGAGGGTGCCACCCCACCCTGCGTCCGACGTGTCGAATGAGCATATTCGCAACGTCACGAAAGGAGAGTCGAATGGCCAACGAACGAATCGCACTGTTGCAGAAGTCTGGGGGGAAGCCATCGGTGCGCGTCACCATCGGGCAAGCCCAGTGGGGCAGCTACGCGATATACCTCACGACCAAGAACCGACAGGCCTGGGAAACAGGTGACGACAAGATATGGAAGGGACACTCCTGGGACGAGGTGGAGGCATCTCACAATCTGGGAATGACCCCAAATCAGCTGGACGGACGGGAGCTATGGGTCGACATGATCATCACGCCGGTCAACATCGGAGACCCATACGCCGCCACCATCGAAATCATGCAGAAGGGGCTGCCGGTCGAAGGAGGCCAGCTTCCCCCGATGACTGGCGACGCAGATCGACGCAACTTTAAGTTGTCGACGCTAGTCCGCCTGGTCGCGAAATGAGCACACGAGCCAAATTCCCTCTAGCTCGCCTGAAGGTTAGCGCGATGATCGCAATCGTCGTCTGCTCGCCGTGCACAGCCACGGCGCAGCCGGGCCCACCCCCAGTTTCCCCACCAATCCCGGACGGAGCTGGTCCAGCTGGCAACGATCAGGGCGCCGCCGGTGGAGACGACCAGAAGCTCCTCGACGATGTCACCGCTGAATCCCTGACGCTCGATCTCGCCGTCCCTCAGTCTCCGGCATTTGTCGTGCTGGGGTTGGCGCCCGACAGAGTGTCGAGGCCCGCCACCCCTCGCGAGTTTGCCGCCGACCTCCTCAACGGAGTCGACGACCAGGGCAACCTGCAAACCGGCGTCGCGATGGATTTCGTGCCGTACATGATGTGGCAGGGAAACAGCCTAACCTTGCAGAAATACCGACAGAACGATTTATTCGGACTCCTCGGTTTGCGGCGCCTCCTGGCGAGAACTCAGGTGTCGTTGGCGACTACCAAGGGAACGAGCTCCGACGACGAATCGGTGCGACTCGCAGCAGGCCTGAGGTTCACGCCCTGGGACTCGGGCGACGCGCGGATGAATCGCACGATCGACAACTGCGTTGCTCAAGTTCACGGAGAGATCTTGAAGGCACTCAACAGGAGGTTTGACCCGGTCGAGCGTCTATTGCTGGAGCTGGGGATGGGGCTCATCGACGACCCAACCAACCACGATGCCGAATATTTCGACAAACTGGAAGACGCCGTCAAAGACGAAGGACCGGAGGCGTTGTCCCGAAGAATCAACCGAAAACTCATGGAATCGAAGACCGTGGACGGGAAGATCGTGTACCCAGTCGTCGAATCGCTCAAGGCCTCCGACCCCGTGAAGTTTGCCCAGGTAATCGAACAGCTCGAGGCGGGCAAGGAAGTCAGTTTTGGTTCCATTCCCACCGGGGACGAGTTCGCAAGATGGGAATCAAGCGTCGAGCAATGCTTCGATGCAGCCAAGCGGCAGAACTGGAATGCAGCGGCGTGGGACCTCGGCTTGGCGTCGAGCTGGGTGAGCCAATCCAGCGGTTTCAGTGATCTGGGGAGCGCCAGTGGAACGTTTTGGAGCTCGATGTCACTGAACCTACCAGACGATACGTGGTGGGGACTTCGGACCTCGGAAGAGGCGCCCGCCGGGGAAACCGATGTGTACAAGTTCATGCGAGAGCACTTTCAGTTGATCGGACACGTACGGTACCGCTGGGATCAACGCGTCAGCATACCGGACGGAGGTGGCGCCAAGATCGAACAAGACGACCTCTTGCTCGGCGCACGGTTGCGCGCCGGTGTTCCGTGGCTAGCTGTTTCACTAGAAGGAGCGTACGTTCGTGAGGACCCGAGGGGCCAATCAAGGAGAGAAGCGCAACGGTGGGCGCTCTCCGCGGAGTATCGAATCAATAACAGCCTGTGGCTCCAGGTATCGGGTGGGACCAACGAAGGAATCGGCGGCACCGATCAAGGATTCGTTCTCGGTTCGTTTCGCTACGGACTATCAACAGAAGCCCCCTCCGCCGCTTGGAAGGCAATCGCGCCGAACGGGGCGAACTAAGAGCCCGCGCAAAAATAAATCCAGTATTCGGAGGGTAATCCGAGCAGGCTGATGGCTCGCCTTCGTTCGCGGCTTGACCCGTCCCAAGCCACTATATCCATGACTGGCAATATGTTGCGCGGACGGGGGCTCTGGGTAGCCCTTCATCTTTTCTGATAGAATTACGTGTGAATCGGAGTGGGGTCTGAACGCAGATCGGCGTCCAAGATTGACCCCATCGACAATCACGTAACCGGCTGCAGGCATTCCGATTTCTCGCAACTTGCCGGGGTCAAAATTGCACTCCGAAAAGGGTCAAATTTCGACGCCGATCCACAGGCCGACTTCGGCACTCCCCCCCCATTAGGGCTTGAGTTGCATTAAGATGCTCCAAAATTGACCGCTGCCGGACAAAAAGTTCCTCATTAATGCCGTCAACGCGTTGGGTTCGCAGGCGCTGGTCGAAGCTCTCAAGAACCATGGATTCAATGCTGAGATCTACGAGGAGCCGGTCTCTTTGGAAGGCCCGGAACTCAAAGACAGAAGCGAGCAAGTGGCAGTCTGGGTTGGGTCGCGTATTGATCCGAAAGCGGCAATTCAGGCGTTGAAGCTGGCAGTGGCGCAGTGGCCTGAACTCAAGTATCTGCGCCTATCTGGCGATGCTTATGCTCCAGACTACGTCCACGATCAACTTTTCTTGGGAGGTTCCTCCGACACCGCGAAAAGCTACGGCCTGCAGGCATGGAGCCACGAAGAACTGCTTGCACTCGATGAAGAAATGTCTTCGGGAGCCTTTCACTCCACCATCCGTGCGAAGTACCCCTAACTAAAGCAGGGGCTCAACGTCCCCGTCATTGCAAGTCGCTGTCACGGAGTTCAGTCGCAGCCGGTGCCCCGAGCCCAAGTGGACCGGTTGCTATCCTTGGTTTTAACGCACCGGTAGCAGCCCCCGCGGTATTTGCGCTTCGTGTTCGCTGGACATCCTCTAGTCGCGGGAAAGGCACACGCTAACCCCTTGTGGACGCAAAAGAACCCCGAAGCAGCCGGCCCCTGCCGGCACCGGGCCCCGCCATCATAGCCCCTGCAGTACTTGTGGTTCTGGTCGCCTGTTCGGCCACATGAGAAGCCATCAGGAACCTGTCCTTGTTCCGGTGCGGTGTGCTCGTACTTATAGTATTGGGCCATGTCGTACATTATTGGCGCCCAGTAGGGGCTTCCAACGATTCCAACGAGCGCCATGATTAGCGCACCGAAAAATCCCTGCGTCGCCCATTTTGTCATACGATTTGCACCTCCAGTGTACGACTTGTAATACTGCAGAGTGGCTGGACACGTGAAAATGGTTAATCCGATTCATGCGGCGTCGGCAAGTCCTGGTCCGGTGAGGTCAGCGTAGACCTGGTCGGGCGTGCGATAGCCGTGTCTGTGAAGAATCCACTGTGAGTTGTAGACTCGTTGAAACTCGAGCAGCGCGACACGCAGCTCTTCAACGGTTTCGAAGCGGTGAAGCCACAGGAGGTTCTCCTTGAGGGTTCGCATGAATCGTTCGGCGCAGCTGTTGAGCGACAATTATTTTTCCCCATCGTAGACGATTAGAATTCCCCACGATTGAGCGCGAGCGTTGAAGTCGTCACGACCTGTTTCGACAATGAAGTCGAAGGAGGTGTGGTGGCGGCGACGGACGAGCAAGTGAGGAAATTGATGGAGGAGTATCAAAGGAATGGCGGAGTGGGCCGTGCGGCGCTGCGGTCGGGGATGGTGTCACTTCTCACGAGCATGACCCACCCGGATTCTCACGGGTTGACCCAGGGCCCGAGGCCGTTCGCTATAGCATGAATCGCTGCGCCATCGTCAATTGATCGCGCCGCGTCGGCGTCGCGGTTGTCGGGGGGGAGCTGGTACAGAGTCGCTCATTCCGGGTCGCTGACGCTTCCTGTAGCTGTCGCCTTCGATGACGACTTGGTAGGCGTTGTGAGCGAGTCGATCGACGGCGCTCTGGGCGAGGATCGGGTCGTCGAACAGCGGGATCCACTCGTCGATGGTGCGATTGCTGGTGAGGATGGTGGAGGCGCGGCGGTGTCGTTCGAGGATGACCTCGTAGAGATCGCTTGATTGCTGTGGATCGAGCCGGCGCAGACCGAAGTCGTCAATGATGAGGACGTCGGGCGCGAGCAAGCTGCGCAGGACCTTTTCGGTGGAGTGATCGGCGCGCGACTGGTGGAGGCGCTGCAGCAGGTGGTCGGCGCGCAGGAAGCACACGTCGTTGCCGGCGCGACACGCCGCGTGCCCGAGAGCGCACGCGAGGAAAGTCTTGCCGACACCCACCGGGCCGAGAAAGATCACGTCTTGGTGACGTTCGACGAAACCGAGAGAAAACAGATCTCGTACTCGGTCACGGTCGAAGGTCACCGGTGCGTCCCAGTCGAAGCCCGCGATCGTGCCGACCACCCGCAGCGGTCTGGTCGCCAACACCGTCACCGATGCCGATCCCAGATTCGACACATAGAGTTTCTCAGCGTCGTCCGTGATCGCAATACTCCCTGCGCCGGACCCAACCTCTACCTGCGCGATTATCTCGCGACGTGGGATGTCGATTTCGAACACCCGCCCAGCGTCCGCGCCTTCAGCCCACCATCGATCGCCCGGATCGACGACATAGGCAATCGGTCGCTTCGGATCGATAACCACCTGCGTCGGCCGCTCCCCGACCTCGATCGATGCGAGCGGATTGAGAGTCAGGCCGTCGATGAACGCCAGCCGACCACGAGCTGGCGATTCGCCGTCGGGGGGCTCGCTCCAGCTGGTTACGTACAGCATGTGATCGGTGCACCTCCCTGACGGTCTCGGCGTCGGGGAAATCGTCGGCGAGAACAATTCACCGGTTTCGCCGCGAAGTTTCACGGCAACCAAGTCGGTGTCCGCTCCACAGTCGGTCGTGCGATTGGCGATTGTTCCTGCCGCTACGATCGCATCCCCGCCGACAGTCGCGATCTGTTCGGCCCGCCCTCCTGCGATGCTCGGCACCGTGTGTTCCCACAGGGGTTCGCCGAGCTCGTGATCGATCTTCGTGACAAAAAAGTCGCTATGGTAGTTGCCGAGACCGTTGTCGAGCGAGCCAGCCACCATGATGTCACCGTTCGCATCAATCGCGATGTCGCCACCCCAGGATTGGTAGGACACCCACACAAAGACGCCCGGGAACAAAGTGATTTGCGGTGGGTGTCTCGCAAATCCCCCGGTGATATCTCTCGGCGCTCGGTCCGAGTCGAATAGGAGGACAATATAATGTCGTTGAATGCCACAACTGGACTCGCCTGCTTGGTATCTCTCGTGCTGGTCGCAGCCTGCGGCAGCAGCGGGCAGGGCCCCGGGACGATCACCGCGCAGGAGGCATGCGCCGACCCGCAGGACTGCAGGCTCTGGGAGGCGGGCAAGGTGGCTGGTGTCAACGTGGGGCTTGCCTCATCTTTCCCGGAGGGCTCTCAGGCGACCGAGATTGCGCTGCGCGAGTCGAACATCGCCAACAACCACCAGTTCTCCTGGCGAGCCTTCGAGCCTACACGCGACGACTACCAGTTCGACGAACTCGAACGGCGCGCTGCGGTCGCGAACGAGAACGATTTGCCTCAGAACGCATTCCATTTCGCCTGGGATAACGTCTTTCTCGACGACTTCCCGAATTGGGTTGGAGAGATCTCCGACCCCGAGGATCTTCGCAGACAGCTTAGGGAACGCGCCGAAATCATCTTCGAGCGCTATCCGAACCTCGCGAAGATCAACGTGATTAATGAGCCGCTGGAAACGCTGGGGACCACCGGAGAGCTGGAGAAGAACCACTTCTATACAGTGCTCGGTCCAGACTACATCGAGGAACTTTTTCGAATCGTCGATGCTCGGGCTCCGAAACGCGTCGAGCTCGTCCTGAATGAGAACTTCGTCGAGTACTTCCCACTAAAAGCAGCCGGTCTGGTAAGGCTCGTGCGCGGTCTGGTCGAAGCGGGGGTACCGATCGACTCGGTGGGTTTCCAGACCCATCTCATGCTGACCGAGCTCTTCGGCACGGAGCCTGACTTCGATCTGCTACGCGCGACCATGGAGCAGGTCGCCGCGCTGGGAGTGAACGTCTGGATCTCCGAGCTCGACAACCCCGTAGACCCCACTCGCGAGAATCGATTCGCATACCAAGCAGAAAACTACCGTAAGGTTGTCGAAGCGTGTCTCTCGGTACCTGCATGTACCGATATTCAGATCTGGGGTGTTCAGGACACACCTTTCTGGTTCGACGTCGGATACGAAGACGCGGCGGCTTTGCTCTTCGACGAGAACTTCGAACCAAAGCCGGCGTACTTCGCGGTGCGCGATGCGCTCTTGAAGGGGCGCCCCTGAAGCGATCTCGGGCAGCCGAAACAGATCCAATTGAGGTGTACTGGTCGCGGTAGGGACGCCGGGGTCGGACCATTCCAAGCTTAGGAAATCATTGGAGTTTGCGCGCGACCTGGCCTCACTTGCAGCCTCAGGAGCCAGTTTTCGCGCCCGAAAATTGGATGTAAGGCGCTCCCGGCTCCCGCAGTACGAAGTCGCCATCCGCTGCCGGGCGAACCGTTCTGTAGAGTGCACGCGCGCCTGGATCGGTAGCGACCTGCTCGACGAACTCGCGGCTCCCGACCGCGACGCTGGTCGTCCACCGCTCGTCGCGATGGTTGTCCAGAGCCAGGGCCTCGCTGACGGCTTCCTCGTATCTACGAGATACTTCTCCAATCTTTTCAATTGCGTGCAGTGGTCCGACCCCAGGTCCCCCAACACAGTGGTCCCCAGGTCCCCCAACCTGACGCAGCGTAAAAGCCGGACCGGTACGTCGCCGCGCAGTGGCGACCGCACCGTGCATGTCATAAGGCCTTTCCAAAAGGAGATCCCCATGTTTGATACGTTACTCGCGACGGCCGACGGCGGTGTCGGCCGCTTGACGCTGAATCGCCCCGACAAACTCAACCCCTTGTCCACGCAAACGCTGATGGAACTCGCAGCGGCCGCCCGCTGGTTCGACCAACAGCCACGAGTAAAGGTCGTGATCGTCTCGGGAGCCGGGCGGGCCTTTTCGGCCGGCGCCGACCTGGCAAGTTTCAGCGAAAAACAAGAAGTTTCGACCCGTGAGGCAGCCGATCGCGGTCGCGAAATGGCCGAAGCACTCGAGGCAATGCGCGCGGTCAGCATCGCTGCAATCCGGGGCTGGTGCGTGGGCGGGGGACTGGTATTGGCCGCTGCCTGCGACCTTCGCGTTGCCGCCGAAGATGCCCGGTTTTCGATTCCTGAAGTCGATCTCGGCATCCCCCTGGCCTGGGGCGGAATTCCGCGACTCGTACGCGAGATCGGCCCGGCGCTGACCAAGGAACTCGTACTGACCTGCCGGCCCTTCGATGCAGCGGAGGCGTACAGAGCGGGATTCCTCAATCGGGTCGTTCCCGGCGAGGAACTCGACGCCACCGTCGAGGAACTTGCCGAGTCGCTGGCCACCAAGGCGCCGCATACGCTTACGTCGACCAAGCGTCACGTCAATGCGGTCACCGACCAGATGGTCGGCACCATGCGCAGCTGGTCGGATGCCGACGGGTTAGTGACTGCGCTAAACGACGACGAGTGCGGCGAGGCGCGCCGCGCGTACCTGCGCGCGCGAAGCAGAGGCGGTCGCTGATCGGCTGAGCCGGTTCGGTCGCGCGCGCAAGTCCGGCCGCCCGAGCCGGTTCGGTCACACGAGCGGGCCCGGCCGCTCGTGGTTTACGGACACACCGGTCGGCCGGCCCTACCCGGATTGCTCGGCGCGACCAACGCTTGAATCTCAACCAACAGCGGCCGGCTACCTTCAAGACAGGCGCTTACGATCGAGCCGGGAGCCTTTTTTCGACCGGCACCCGCG
>Ga0114931_10011794_pt1 | contig 10289 bp, 10 predicted proteins | sample 2SBtaG_FD_89579 | JGI IMG/M metagenome (GOLD analysis project Ga0114931, IMG submission 89579) | Deep subsurface microbial communities from Kolumbo volcano to uncover new lineages of life (NeLLi) - 2SBTROV14_V59a metaG | ecosystem: Environmental > Aquatic > Marine > Volcanic | place: Kolumbo... | reverse complement strand
CGTGCGCGAATTCTCCGGCGACTTTCATTGGCACCTCGCGGTCGGTGACTACATCATCGACCACTTCGCCCTGTACCGCTACGACGTGCACACGATCACGCGCGCGGGCAAGCCGATGTTCATCTCGTCGTGGCTGGGCGACGCGGCGCTGGCCACCGGCTGGCGCATCGGCGGCCCGGTGGGGGTCTATATCCTGCGCGCCGCGGCCCTGGTGGCGATGTCGTGGCTGCTGATCGCCGACGGCATGCGCCGCGGCTCGCGCGCCGCCATCGTGGCTGTGCTCGTTTTGTGCGTCATCGCGCAGAGCTTGTTCCAGTTCTACCTCCGCCCGGAGGTCTTTGCGTTCGCCCTGTTCGCGCTGGTCGTGTGGAGCCTCGGCCAACACCAACACTACCGGGACCGGCGCTATCTCGGCCTCGCCCTGTTCGCCATCCTGCTCTGGTCCAACACCCACGGCTCGGTCGGCCTCGGCCTGTTTGCCCTCGGCCTGTATTGTGCCGAGCAGGTCATCCGCCTCTGGCTCGAAGGCCCCGATCGAGACCGCAGCGAGCTGGCGATCATGCTCGCGCTGCCGCCGCTGGCCTTCGTGGTCGCGTGCATCAACCCCGAGACCATCAACCTGCCGCTGGCGTTTCGCATCACCCACAAGCTGTGGACTTCTACCATCGGCGAGTGGTTGCCGCTCACCCTGTCCGGCTCGTCGGTCATGGTCAAGATCGCCGCGGTGGCGGTCATCGCCACCACGGTCGCCGCGCTGGTGCTGCGCCGAGAGACGGCGTTCTGGGCGCTGGTGTTCGTCGCGGTGATGACCGGATTCGCCGTCGAGTACCGGCGGTTCTTGACCTGGGCGCTGCTCGGCGCCGTGCCGCTGGTGAGCACCAACCTGGCGATCATCGGCCGCGCCGTCGCCGATCGCGACAACGCACGAGTGTGGCACCGGCTGGGCTGGGGGCTCGCCGCGGCGGCGACAGCCATCGCCCTGTTCGTGCTGTTCGGCAACCGCAAGCTCCACAAAGAAGTGGGCACGAGTATCGACCGCAACGCGCCGTTCCTGCCGGCCAAAGCGTGCCAGTTCATCAAGGACGAGTACGCCCCCGGTCCCGTATTCAACAGCTACGAGCTGGGCAGCTTCTTGATGCACTGTCTGGGCCGCAGCTACCCGGTGTTCATCGACCAGCGCGCGTGGTCTTTGTACCCGACCGAGTTCTATCGCCGCTATCGCGCGGCCTAGACCTCCAGGCCGCTGTTCGACGCGCTGATCCGCCAGTACCCGGTGTCCTGGGCGGTGGTCCGCTACGATCCGTTCGCGATCCTGCTTTCGGCCGACCCGAAACACTGGGCGCTGCTGTACTTCGACGACAAAGTCCTGGTGTACGGTCGCGTGGCCGAACCGGCAATGGCGCTGACCATCCAGGCCAACCGCTACAGCTTTCTCGATCCCTCGCGCCTGGTCGCGCTCACCGAGCTCCCGGCCAAGTTTCACCGCGCTGCCCACACCGAGCTCCAGCGCGCCGAGGCGCGTTGCCGCAACTGCTACCGCGTCCGCCTGGCACGCGCCGCGCTCGCCATCGCCAGCGGCGACGACACGACATTCGAACGTGAGCGCGCCCAGATTTTGGCCAGCCCCGAGACCCCCGAGCTCGCGTTTCTCAGCGCGCGCCACGCGATGCAGCGCGGCGCCTACCCCGGCGCCATTGGGCTGTTCATCCGGTTTCGCAAGCTCGGTGGCGACCGGATCGTCAGCTACGTGTACCAGGCACGCGCGACCGCGGCGTTTGGTCGCCTCGCCGCAGCCCTCAAACTGCTGAAGCAAGTCGGCAGCGGCCCACGCGCCCGCGCCATTGTCGAACGAGAACGCCGCGCGCTGATCCAGCGCTACGGCAAGCCCGCTACACCTTGAGCAGCTCGGCCAGCTTGGCCACGGACCGGGCGCCGAAACCGCTCACCTTCGCCAGGTCGTCCACCGACTTGAAGCCGCCGTTGCGTTTGCGCCAGCTCACGATGCGGCTCGCCTTGCCCTGGCCCACGCCGGGAAGCGTTTGCAGCTCGGCGTGGCTGGCCGTGTTGAGCTCAATGAGACCATCGTCGACCGGGACCGGGACCGGGACGGCGGCCTTTTTGCTCACGAGACGAAGCACCGGTTCGGACAGCAGCACCCAACCGTCGTCGATGGCGTTCATCCGCGTCGACCGCACCAAGGTCGGGCCGACGCGGCCCCGTGCGGGCTCGGTGGGCAATGACCACCCGTCGTTGACGGTATCCGGTACGGCTCTCAATTCGACGCTCATGATCCCCTCGTGCTTGTTCTTCATCGCGACTGACACTGTGGTAGCTGCTAATGCAGGCACTGTTCCACGTTTCGCGGGACGTCCATACCAACAGTTACTCACTTCCCCCCTGGCTAGCAACGTGGCCGGCAACCACGGCTATGGGAACAACTGTCCCCAAGTGTAATACATCGCGCCTGCTTACGGACATGTAATGCCTGTCGGCGTCATTACAGTGCGATGCCGGTTGGGTCACGCCCAAGGTTTTCGCAGGGCGATATACTGACGCACGGAGGGGCACAATGAAATCAGCATCGATCGCATTTTTATGTGTGGCGTTTGCGGCACCGGCCTGCGGCAGTGATTCGGGCGGCAACGACCCGGACGCACCGGTCGCCATTGCCGACGCAGCCAACGGCGCAGACAGCGCCACCGGCAGTGCAGACGCAACGAACGCCGACGATGCCGCGGTCGCCGACGCTGCGACCGCCAGCGATGCCAGCGCGACCGACGCGGCGCTGATCGACGACGCCGCCACCCCGGACGGTCCCATCGCGATGATCGACGCCATGCCACCGGATGCCATGCCGCCGACCTTCGATGCCACCACCAGCGTGCCACCCACGGTATTCCGCGCTGATCAGGTGCTGCTGCGCGATCCGCACGCGTACTACCCGTGCAACAACGACATCACCGACAACCCGCTGTTCGGCGTCTCGGCCAACGGCTTGATCGCCGACGCTATCAGCATGGACCAGGACCAGCCGCCCGATGGCTACCTCGACTTGAGCGTGGTCGGCGTGTTCCGGCCGCTGGACCAGGCGTCGGCCACCGGCAACGCCGACGTGGGCACCGCGGACTGCACAGACGCCACCACCTGCGCCGCCGGTACGCCTCCGCCGACGCCCACGACCTACACCAACGTAACGACCGGCCAGTGCCTGGGCCTGTTGCCCAACACCACCGATGGCTATACGCCGGCCATCACCGTGCCGACAGACAACTGCTTCTACGCCGAGCCGGTCAACCTGAGCCTATCTTTCGCCGGCACCGTCGTGTCGTTCACGAATGTGCAGGTCGCCGCCGAGTATGTTGGCAACCCGGCCACCGAGCTGCAAGATGGGCTCATCCGCGGCTTTCTGTCCCTGACCGATGCACAAAACACCCTGGTGCCGCTGCCCATCGTCGGCGACACCCCGCTGTCGGATTTGCTGCGGGGCGGCGGCAACTGCGGCATGGCGAGCGACCTGGACGACGGCCCGGGCTGCACCCAGTGTGGCTGGTGGTTCTACTTCAACTTCCACGCGGTGGCGGTCACCTGGAACAGCCCGTAAGATCCCCAGACAGCCAACGCCCGTGGGGAACCCCGCTGGAGTTCGACATCGGTCCCTACGATGTGGTCAACCTCGAGTCCGACCAACCCATGGTCGCCATCACCGAGTGCTTCAACCACCTGGATCAAGACGGCGACTTCACCGGCACCAAGGTGACCTCGAGCCAGCCGATCATCGTGTTCTCGAGCAACGAGCGCGGCAGCGGCTACGGCGGTGCCGAGGTTCCCGATCCGCCGGGTTGGGACGGCGAGACCTGCTGCACCGACCACTTGGAGCAGCAGATGTTCCCCACCGAGGCCCTGGGCTGGAAGTTCGTGATCAGCCGCAGCCCCGTGCGGTCCACGGATCCGAGCTACGAAGAGCCGGACATCTACCGGGTGCTGGCAACCGTCAACAACACGACCATCACCACCAACCTGCCCGCGCCGTACAACCAGTTCACCCTCAACGCCGGCGAGTTCAAAACCTTCCCGGCCTACAGCGGCTTCATCATCCAATCCGAGGGCGGCGCGATCATGGTCGGCCAGTACCTGGTGTCGCAAGGGACCATCCCGCAGGGGGGCATCGGCGACCCGACGTTCGTCGTGTTCCCGGCCGCCGAGCAGCACCGCGATCGCTACACGTTCTTGATCCCGACATCGTTCCAGGACAACTACATGGTCGTGACCATGCCGGAAAACGCCACGGTGGTCGTGGACGACCAGAACGAGTTCGGCCCCAACTGCGTCGAGCGCCCCATCGGTATGCTCGACGGCGTCAACTACAAGCAGCAGACCTGCAAGCTCAACGAAGGCGTACACAAGATCCGCTCGGACCAGCCGGTCGGCCTCACCGTGTACGGCTACTACAACGTGGGATCCTACGGTTACCCGGGCGGCTCGGACGTCAAGTTGATCAATCCCATCGACTGAGCGTTACTTGCCGCCGAACGACACGATGCGCCAGCCGTAGCGGTCCGGCCGGATCAACCGGACCCGCTGGCTGCGCGCCCTGCCGTCGGTGGTGTACGAAACGTCGATGACCGCGCTGGTGTACGGCTTGCCCGGGCCGGTGGTGACCTGCCCGGTGTGGACCACGCGCACCGACGTGAACGCCACGCGACCGTACACCAGGTGCTGGCGCAGCTTGCGCGGTAACGGGCGACGCGCGACGGATAAACCCACCTCTCGAATTGAGACAGGGCGGGGCCGGCGGCGCTTGCGCGGTCGGAGGGCTTGGCCGAGATCGACCGGCGGTTCCGCGCGCTGATCGAGCCGGCCTTGCTGTCCGATAGTTAGCGCTCAGTCGCCGGCCAACGCGTGGGCCAAAAACGGCAGGCTGTGATCCATGCGGTAGTCGATGTAGGAGTGGTCGTCTGGAAACTCCTCGTAGCGGTGCGCGATGTCCAGACGCTCGAGGGCACGGTGCATGCGCCGGGCGCCGTAGAGCAGCCGGTACTGATCCTGTTCGCCGCAATCGATGTACAGCCCTTTGAGCCGGCGCAGGTTGTCGGCGTGGTCGTCGACGATGAGCACCGGATCCCAGGCGAGCCAGGCGTTCCAGCGGTCGGCGATCAGCTCGCAGGTGTACGGATCCACGGGCAGGCGGATGCCGCAAAACGCGTCCGGATCCGGATCGTAGGTCGCCGCCATGGCGAGCATCATCAGCACGGTCACGTCCTCGTCCTTCTGCTTGGTCGCCGCCTCGAACGCCGTGAGCCACGCCTCGATGGAACCGTCGTGTTTGGCCATCGCCTGGAGCACGCAGGCAAAGTCGTAGCCGAAGGTCAGGTCGAAGGCCATGTCGCCCGAGTGGCACGCCGCCGCCGCCCAAACATCTGACCGGCGCAGCGCGTGAATCATGGCGCCGTAGCCGCCGGAGCTTTTGCCGAACACCGCCCGATTGCCGTCGCCACCGCAACCGAACTGGGTCTCGACGGCCGGCAACATCTCGTCGATGAGAAAGTCTTCCCAGTTGCCCATGGCGGCGCTGTTGATGTACTGGTTGCCGCCGAGTCGCGTGTAGCAGTCGGGGAACGCGATCACGACGGGCGGCATGGCGCCGCTGGCGATCAACCGGTCGGCGCGCTCCGGAACGTTCTCGCCGAACGGCCGCCAGTTGGTGTGGAAAAACCCCGAGCCCGTAAAGCCGACCACGTCGACGAGTAGCGGCGTTGCTGTGTCGCCCTGGTAACCGGCCGGCGTATACACGGCGACCTGCCGTGTTGTCGGATCGCCGAGCAGGTTGTTGCCCAGGGCATCACTATCGATGGTGATGGTTTGAACCTCACCGCGGGGACACGTGTGATCGACTCGCATGCGCGCAAGCATAGCGTTGCCCGATCCCGAAAAATCAAGACCGCCGGGAACCATTTCCCGGCGGCCCCCCGCGACGCGTGGCCGTCCGTCGATAATTTGCCTCGCGGAGCTTGAGGGGTAGTATTGCGAGGGAGATGCCAAGCCTTGCCGCTTCCAGATCTCAGGCAGTTACGCGGAACATGTGAAGAGCTGTTCACGTGAAATGGTGTGAACGGCACACCTATACTGCGGACATCGCACGCTCGTACGAGGTAGCCATCATCGGCGGAGGCATCGCGGGAGCGTCGCTCGCGTACTTTCTCAGCCAGCGCGGCGTGACCGACGTGGTGTTGCTCGAACGCGAGTCGGCGCCGGGCTACCACGCCACCGGTCGCAGCGCGGCCACGTTGTGCTCGTTCGACTTTTCGCCGACGTTGCGCGCGCTCAAGCACATCGGGGGCGCGTTCTTGCGCCAGCCTCCGGATGGGTTCAGCGAAACGCCGGTGTTCGATCAAACGGGGGTGTTGCTGCTGTTTGCCGGCGATACCTGGATCGCTGCCCAGGCGTTGGCGGCCGTGCTCACCACCGCGGGCCTCGAGCAGGTCGAGCTGTGGTCGACCGAAACCGTGTGCGAGCGCTTCGCCGTGCTGTCGCCGGCGACGATCGATGGCGCGGTGTGGGTGCCACACGACGGCCGCATTGACGTCGACGTGTTGTTGTCAGCCTATCTGCGCCACGCCCGCCGCAGCGGCGTTGAGCTGCGCACCGACACCGAGGTGATCGACTTGCTGTGCGAAAACGGGCGCTGCAGCGGCGTCGTCACGTCCACCGAGACCATCGAAGCACGCTGGGTCGTCAACGCCGCCGGCGCCTGGGTCGGCGATATCGGCCGCCGCGCCGGTGCCTCGACCATTGCGTTCGAGCCCCGGCGACGCACGATGATCACCTTCGAGGGCCCCGCAAACACCGATACCGCGCGCTGGCCGCTGGTGTGCAACGAGACCGAGCTCGTTTATTTTGCGCCGAGCGGTGGCGACCTACTCGCCAGCCCCATGGACGCAGAGCCGTGCGCCCCGTGCGATGCGCGGCCAGACGAGCTGGGCATCGCGCTGGTCATCGACAAGCTCAGCCGCCTGGCGCCCACCCTGACCCCACGCGGTCTGCATTCCAAGTGGGCGGGCCTGCGCACATTCAGCCCGGACGGCGACCTGGTCGTCGGGGAGGATCCGCGGTTGCCGGGGTTTTTCTGGCTCGCCGGTCAGGGCGGCGCCGGCATCGAGACCAGCCCGGCGGTCGGCGCCATCGCCGCCGACTTGATCATCGACGGCGCGACGGACCGGTTCGAGGCCGCCCGGTTGTCGCCACGCCGTTTTGCCTGACGCGGACGCCGCGCAGTTCGTTTATGATCGTCCCCGATGGTGTTCCGAACGAGTCGAGGCTGCCCGGTGTGTGGCAAAGGGTTCTCCATCCGCCGGGTCAGCCAGTACAGCTACGAGACCTGCGCTTCGTGCCACGGCGTGTGGATGACCAGAAGCACGCTGATAGGCATGGCGTTCGACATCGATCCCAGCGCGCCATTCGAAATGCGCCAGGCCAACATCGACGAGCCCAGGCGCGCGTGCCCGGATTGCCGCCTGCCGATGAACAAAGCCTTGGTGTCGCGGGTGCCGCTGGACTACTGCGAACAAGCAGAGCACGGCATCTGGTTCGACGGCGGTGAGCTGCGCCAGGTGCTGGAGCGGGTGGGCGAACCCGAGCCGACCACCGCCGAGCTGCCGACCAACTTCCGCAGCCTGCTGGGCGACTTTTTCTCCCCTTCGTGAGCTTCAAGTCGTCGGATCTCTAGGGGTTTCGAAAAAGCATATTGACGCCCAACCAACCGGTTGGTAACAACCAACCGAACGGTTGGTGGAGGAATCCCCATGAGTCTAGCCCTCGAGCTCGTCCGCAGCGCCGGTCGTATGGCGCAACTAAGCATCAGCGCAAATCTCGGTCGCTTTCGCCACTGGCCCTCCCGCGAGGTGCTCATCGACGAGCCCCTGGCGCTGGCCGAAGGCAAGACCAGCAAGCTGCGCCGCATCTACGCCAAGGCCACCGCCAACATGTGGGACGGCCCCGCCGTGTTCCGCGACGCCATGCAAAAGCACGGCGGCATTCAGCTCGAGCGAGAAAAGCGAATCGCCCTGTCGTACCCGATCAGCATGTTGATGTGGGGCGAGCTCGGCGCGTGGATCGTATCGGCCGAGCTCACCGAGCGCCTCGACGACGCCGACGCGCGCATGGCGGCGTCCAGCCAGGTGTTCGACGAGGCCCGGCACTTTTACATCTTGCGCGACTACCTCGCCGCGCTGCACGTGCCCACCCCGCCGCTCGATCCCTATTTTGCCGCGGCGGCGCGCTCGCTGCTAGCCGACCGCGACCTGACCGTAAAGCTGTTGGCCATGCAGATCCTGGCCGAAGGCACCGCCCAGGCCATCTTCAGCTTCCTCGGCGACAACCACATCGAGCCGGTGCTGTCGGAGATCCTGCCGTACATCGAACGCGACGAAGCCCGTCACGTCGGCCTGGGCATCCTGCACCTGCCGGCGCGGGTCGGCAGGCTGGCCCCGGCCGAGCGCAAGCGCATCGCGCGCAAGATCCACGGCATCGGCGATCTGTTCGCCGCCACCCAGGTGCGCTACATCAAGTACTACCGCCAGCTCGGTGTCGAGCCGCAGAATTTGTTCCGCCGCGCCGATCGCATCCTGTGCAACCTATCCGGCAAGCTCGGCAACGTGCCCGGCACCGACCAGCCCTACTTCCGTACGTTCGATCCGGACGCGCCCGACTACCAGCGCAACCTGGACCGCTTCATGCCGCCCAACGGCGCGCCCGAAACACCGCTGTCCCGCCTGGTCAACCGCGTGGTCGAGGTCGGCGCCCGTTTCTTACCCGCCTAACGGAGCTCCGATGGCCGCACGCCCAGCCGACACCAACACAAGCCCCCCTACCCCGGGTCCGCGCCAGCGGATCCTCGAAGCCGCCATGCGCCTGTTCGCGCGCTACGGCTTCGAAGGCGTGGGCATGCAGCGCATCGCCGACGAGGTCGGCCTGCACAAATCGTCGCTGTTCCACCACTACCGCGGCAAGCTCGAGCTAGCCGCGGAGGTGTTCAACGCCGCGGTCGAGCCGGTGGTCGAAATCATGCGTCCGCTGCTCGACCAGGATCCGCCGAGCATCGGAAGTCTGCTCGCGGTGGTCGACGAGCTGGTCGAGCATTTCTCGGACAATCCCGACGCCGCGCGGCTGATCATGCTGGTGATAACAGCGCCGCGCGAGTCGGATCTGCGCATGCCCAACCCCGACGGCGAGAAGACCTTCGTCGAGTTCTACACCATCGTGTGGACGTGGCTGGAGCGGGCGCGAAAACGCGCCATCATCCGCCCGGTCAACCTACGCCAGACCATCATCAACATGATCGGTGTCACCCTGTTCTACCCCGCCGTCGCCCCCGAAGAGGTGGAGGTGTGCGGCCCCGAGCCATTTTCCGCCAGCGCACGCAAACACCGCAAGCGCGAGCTGCACTACATGCTACGGGGCGCGCTGGAGCCGCGCGACGAGGACTGAGCCACCGGGAATTCAGGCGGCGTTCTGCTGCTGGTACAGGTGCACGTCGCGCTGCGGGAACGGGAACGAGATGCCCTTGGCGTCGAAGGTCGTTTTGATCGTTTCGATCAACGCGAACCGCACCGCCCAGTAGTCCGCGGCGGCGACCCACGGCCGAACCACCAGATTGACACTGTTGTCGCCGAGCGACGCCACCGCGATCGTCGGCGCCGGCTCACTCATGATGCGGGACTCGTCCGCGATGATCTGCTCGAGGGTTTCCCTGGCCAGCTTGATGTCGTCTTCGTAGCCGATACCGACCTCCAGATCGATGCGGCGCTGGCCGCGCACATTGAGGTTCTCGATCTTGCCCGCCGTGATCTGGCCGTTGGGGATCATGATCTGCCGGTTGTCCGGCGTCACCAGCACCGTGTTGAACACTTTGATCTCGTCCACGCGGCCGGTCTCGCCGCCCACCGTGACCACGTCGCCCGCTTTGTAGGGTTTGAACACGATGATCATCACCCCGGACGCGAAGTTGCCCAGCGAGCCCTGCATGGCCAGGCCGACGGCCAGGCCCATGGCACCGAGCACGGCGATGGCGGCCGTGGTCTTGATGCCCAGGCGTTCGAGCGCGGCAATCACGACAATGGTGAGCAACAGCGCATACGCGAGATCCTGCAGGAACTTGAGCAACGACTGGTCGAACTTGGCGCGCTTGCCCAGCCGACCGATCCACTTGACGATCGTACGCGCCACCCAGCGGCCGATGACGAACACCAGCAGCGCGATGATGAGGTTGATGCCAAACGGCACAAGATACTTGT
>Ga0114931_10011793_pt1 | contig 10290 bp, 6 predicted proteins | sample 2SBtaG_FD_89579 | JGI IMG/M metagenome (GOLD analysis project Ga0114931, IMG submission 89579) | Deep subsurface microbial communities from Kolumbo volcano to uncover new lineages of life (NeLLi) - 2SBTROV14_V59a metaG | ecosystem: Environmental > Aquatic > Marine > Volcanic | place: Kolumbo... | reverse complement strand
GTCATGCTGCCCCTGGAACTGGCCGGCCACGGCAAGGCCCGCGAACAGGCCGTGGCGCTGATGGAGCGGGTGGAACTCGGCGCGCGCCTGGATCACTACCCCCGCCAGCTGTCCGGCGGCGAACAGCAACGGGTCGCCATTGCCCGGGCCTTCGCCTGCCGGCCAGCCATTTTGTTCGCCGACGAACCCACCGGAAATCTGGATGAAAAAACCGGGGCGCGGATTATTTCCCTGTTGTTCGAGCTCAACCGCGAACAGGGTACGACCCTGCTGCTGGTGACCCACGATACCCAGCTGGCCGGCCCCTGTGATCGAACCCTGGAACTGCAGGCGGGCCGGCTGATCACCGCCACCGCCCAACCGGCCTCCAGGACATGACTGAGCTTGCGGTTATTTTCAAACTTGCCCTGCGCCTGGCACGCCGGGAGTGGCGGGCCGGGGAGGTGCGGGTGCTGGCCGCGGCGGTGTTCATCGCCGTCACCAGCGTCAGCGGCATCGGCCTGTTCACCCAGCGCATGTCCCGGGGGCTGGACTCCGGCGCCACGGAGCTGCTGGCCGCGGATCTGGTACTGGTATCACCAACCCCCATCGGCGAATCGATCGCCAGCGCCGCCGGCGCCCGGGGACTGCGGGTCGCGCGCACTGCAAGTTTTCGCAGCGTGGTGCTGGCCGGCGAACGCTTGCAACTGACCGAAGTCAAGGCGGTGTCGAAGGCCTATCCCCTGCGTGGCCGCCTGCGGGTGGCGGATCGGCCCTTTGCGCCGGACAGCGAGACCCGGAACCTGCCCGCCGCGGGTGAAGTCTGGGCCGATCCCCGGCTGTTCGCCCTCCTCGACCTGGCGACTGGCGACAGGATTCACCTGGGTTCCCTGCAACCGGTACTGCGCAAGGTGCTCGCCTATGAACCGGACCGGGCTGGGGATTTATTCAGCATTGCCCCGCGCCTGATGATGGCCTATACGGATCTGGACGCCACCGGCCTCATCAGCACCGGCAGCCGGATCAAATACCGCATGCTGTTCGCTGGCCAGAGCGCCTCCATCGCCGCCTGGCGCAGTTGGCTGCAAGCACATCTGCAACCGGGCCAGGACATTCAGGGGGTGCGCGATGCCCGCCCGGAGATCCGCAACGCTTTGCAACGGGCCGGGCAATTCCTGAATCTGGCCGCGCTGGTGTGCGCGCTGCTCGCCGCCGCCGCCATCGCACTGTGCGCCAACCGTTACAGTCAGCGGCACCTGGACAGTGCCGCCCTGATCCGCTGCCTGGGACTGAATCAACGTGGCTTGTTACTGCTACATGCCGGCAAGCTGGCGGCGATCGGCCTGCTGGCCAGTGCGGCTGGCGCAGTGGCCGGATTACTCGTGCAATCCGTGTTGAGCTTGCTGTTGAAGAACCTGTTCCTGGCAGAACTGCCCGCCGCCAATGCCTGGCCTCTGTTGCAAGGCGTTGGAATCGGTATGGGCGTATTGCTGCTGTTTGCACTGCCACCCCTGCTGGTGCTCGGCCGGGTGCCGCCGGGGCGGGTGTTGCGCGCCGAGGCCGGGTCCCCGGATCAGCGTCATCGGCTGGCTAACCTGCTGGCCTTTGCCTGCGTGGCCGGCCTGGTGTACTGGCAGGCCCGGGATCCACTGCTGGCGACCTATGTGCTGGCCGGCGGGGCGCTGACGGTCCTGGTGTTGATGCTGGCGGCCTGGCTGGGGATCCGTGCGCTCGGCCGACTGCGCTCCCGGGTGGGCGTGGCCTGGCGCTTCGGACTGGCCAATATTACCCGGCACAGCGGCGCCAGCATTATGCAGATCGTGGCCCTGGGGCTCGGCCTGTCCATGCTGCTGTTGCTGATCCTGATCCGCAATGACCTGCTCAGGCAATGGCGCGACTCTCTGCCGGCCGATGCCCCGAATTACTTTCTGATCAACATCCAGGCCAACCAGATCGACCCTGTCAAAGAACTGCTGGCCGGCCAGGGCCTGCGCACCAGCGAGGTCAAACCCATGATCCGCAGCCGTCTGCTACAAATTAACGGCCAGGATGTGACCCCGCAGCGTTATCCGAATCCACGCGCCCGCCACCGCATGAGTCACGGTTTCAATTTGTCCATTGCCCCAACCCTGCAAACCGACAATCGCATCGTCGCCGGTCACTTCTGGCCGGCCAGCGGCAGTTCCAGGCCGGAGGTATCGGTTGAAAGAGACATCGCCAAAGCCTTCAAGCTTGCAATCGGTGATCAGTTGAAGTTTCGCATCGCCGCCACCGGGGGCACCGTCACCGCGACCCTCAGCAGTCTGCGCTCGGTGGAGTGGGATTCTTTTCATGTGAATTTCTTCGTAGTCGCCTCACCCGGATTTCTCGAAGCCACGCCCGCCAGCTATGTCAGTAGTTTTTATCTGCCCGCTGCCGGCCGCGCGGTACTAATCGATCTGGTCCGGCAGTTTCCGAACGTGACTGTCATCGACGTCGACGCCCTGGTGGGCAAAGTCCGCGAGATCATGAACCGGGCCATCGCCGGCATGGAATACGTGTTCGCGCTGACCCTGCTGGCCGGGCTGGTGGTTTTGTTCGCCGCCCTGCAATCCACCCTCCCTGAGCGACGGTATGAATCAGCGCTGCTACGAACTCTGGGCGCCAGCCGCGCACGCCTGCTGCAGGGGCTGGTTGCCGAGTTCGCGGTGTTGGGCGCCGTTGCCGGGCTGCTGGCGACGGCCACCGCGGCAGGACTCGGCGCGCTACTCGCCGACAGATTGTTGAGCCTGGCTTACCACCCGGATCCACTCCTGTGGCTGGCCGCTATACTGGCTGCCAGTACCGGCATCGCCCTGGCCGGGCTGGCCGGCACCTGGCAGGTGATCCGGCAACCGCCCTACGGCCATTTGCGTGCGGGTAGTTAAAACCGGGGATACGCTGCAAGGCAGTCACCACCGTGAACAGTGGGGCTTCATGGTTATCATCAGTCGTTTCAGGAGACCGTCACTTCATGGACATCCAACGTGGACGAAACTTTCTGCTGTCCCCGGGACCCACCAATATTCCGGAACGGGTTCTCGCTGCAATGCAACGCCAGGCGGTGGAACTCGGCGCCCCGGCATTCGTTGAGCTCAGCCGCTCCTGCCTCGAAGATCTCAAAGCCGTGTTCAAGACCAGCGGCTCAGTTTTCGCCTATGCCGCCAATGGTCATGGCGTCTGGGAAGCCGCCCTGGCCAATACCCTGGCGCCGGGGGATCGGATCCTGGTTCCTGAAACCGGCATGTTTTCCACGGCCTGGGCGGAAATGGCCGCGGCTCTGCAAATCAATGTCGAGCATATCCCCGGAGACTGGCGCCACGGGGTTGATGCCGGGCAGGTGGAAGAACGGCTGCGGGCGGACAAATCTCACCAGTTCAAAGCGGTTTTGTTGATACATACCGACACCGCGACCGGCCTTAGCAGCGACGTGGTGGCGGTCCGCCAGGCACTGAACCAGGCCCGCCACCCGGCCCTGTTGATGGTCGATGCGGTGGCGTCCCTGGCGGCCAGTGATTTCCGCATGGACGACTGGGGAGTGGATGTGGCAGTCGGAGCCTCCCAGAAAGCGCTCATGAGTCCTCCCGGCCTCGGCTTTACCGTTGCCGGATCGCGAGCCCTGGAGATCGCTGCAAGTGGTGGTGGGCCGCGCTATTACTGGGACTGGCAACGGCGCCTGTCAGGCCCTTCTTATATGTGGTTCTGCGGCACCGCGCCGGAACATCTGCTGTTCGCCCTGCGCGAGAGCCTCGACCTGATTTTTGAGGAAGGCCTGGAGGCAAGCTTTGCCCGCCATCAGTACCTGGCCGACTGTGTACGCGCCGCCATCCATGCCTGGTCCGAAGCCGGCGCATTGGAACTCAATGCGCTGTGGGAAGAAGAACAGTCGAACTCCGTTTCCACAATTCGCGTCGCCGAAGGTTATGACGCCGAGGCCCTCATTCAGACCTGCCGGGATCGGTTTAACGTTTCGGTGGGCCGGGGACTTGGCAAACTGGAAGGTACGGCATTTCGTATCGGCCATATGGGTGACATCAACGCGCCCCTGCTGCTCGGCGGGCTGGCCAGCATCGAGTCGGCTTTGCAGATCTGCAACATCCCCTTCAGCAGCGGCATGCCCAACGCCATTTCTCATCTCAGCGCGGAACAACCGGCTGATGCCTGAAGCCATTGATCTGCTAGTCCTCAACGCCCATCTGTTCAGCATGCGCGGTGAGGGGGTCGGTTATATTGCCAACGGCGCTCTGGCCGTGCGGGACACGCGCATTGTGGATATCGGGTTGAGCCGCGATCTGGAATCGCGCTATCAGGCGGCCCAGGTTCTGAATGCGGATCAATGCGCGGTCCTGCCCGGGCTTATCGATGCCCACATGCACTCCCGCTATGCCCTGTTGCGGGGAGTCGCGCAGGACGTCGGTCATTGGATGCAGGGCGCCCTGACGCCTTTCAGCCAGCACCTGGATCCCCAGGCCAGTCACGCCGGCACCCGCTTGAATATCCTCGAAGCGCTGCTGGCCGGCACCACCACCATTGGTGATTTTCTGGAACCCTATCCAGGCTGGGCGGAGTGTTTCCTGGAAGCCGGTATCCGCGCGCGGCTCACGCCCACCATCAACGCCTTGCCACAAACCGGAATGGCGGGCTGGGAAATCGGCGCCCTGTACCCTCTCAGCGAGGACGCCGGCAAGGCCCGCCTCGATCATGCCCTGGCCTTTTGCGATCAGTGCCAAAACGCCGGGGAAGGCCGCATCACCACCATGTTGGGACCTCAGGCGGCGGATATGCTGACCCGCGAGCTATTGGTACAGACCGCCCGGGAAGCCGCCGAGCGCCAACTGATGTTGCATATGCATGTGGCCCAGGGCGACCGTGAAATCGAACAGATGATGAAACGCCACGGCCAGCGTACACCCGCATACCTGGACTCTCTCGGCCTGCTCAACGAGCAACTGCTGGCGGTGCACCTGACCGAGGCGGATGCGCACGAGACCAGGTTGATTGCCAGCCGCGGCGCCAGCATGGTGGTGTGTTCCGGCAGTATCGGCATCATCGACGGCATCGTGCCCCCGGCCCTCGCGTTTCGGGACGCGGGCGGAAGGGTGGCCCTGGGATCCGATCAGGCCGCGGGCAACAACTGCAACAACATCTTCAATGAGATGAAACTGACCGCCCTGTTCAACAAAATCCACTACCGCAATCCCGAGGCCATGCCCGCCTGGGAGGTGCTGCGCATGGCGACCATCGAAGGCGCCCGGGCGATCGGACTCGGTGATCAGATTGGATCCCTGGAAACCGGCAAGCAGGCTGACTTTATCCTGGTGGATCTAAACTGCGCGAATCTCTCACCGGTCATTGAAGAGCCGATTCGCAATATCGTACCGAACCTGGTGTATGCGGCCAGTGGCCATGAAGTGCATACCGTGGTGGTCGCAGGAAAGATTCTGGTCTCCGATCACCAGCCCCTGGATCTGCCGGTCCGGTCCATTCGCGCACAAGCCCAGCAGCAGGCTGAACGCATCGCCGCGGCGGTCATTCGGGACCCGGCGCACCGGCAGTTACGGCTGATGAATGCCATGGCCACTGAGTGCTTATAGGAAAACACCGTTTTTTGACGGTCTGTCAAATTACTGGCTCACGACACCCCTGAATCCGATCCTTCCGGGGACTGACCAGAACTGGGGCAATAAAAATATTAGTTAGTAAATACAATGAGTTATTTACGATTATCGATAATTTAAGGATAATTTAAGCGAAATCTGAAAACTTGGCCCAGGGCTTGCTAAGTACTAACTGAACCCTCCTCCTTATATGGTCATGGGCGCCAACCTCGGCGCCCTTTTTTTTGCCTGGAGGTTGCGGCTGGCTAATCCGTGGTGTTTTTGCCGGCCTGGGGCGTCATGATCATGGTGCTGTTGAACCGGGTTTGCGAATCTGTCGCTTTTTCGGCGCCGGATTGCCGGGCAGCATCCATAACCCGCCGGGCCTCATCCCGGCTGGCGTCATCGTGAAACAGTGGATCTCCCGGCATCATGCTGCGGCCCATGGCTTTGACCCGCAGCAGGGTGTCCGACAATGGCCCATCCATGATGGCCCGCAACAGCGCCTCATCCTCTTCATCATTTTCGATATCGCCCACCGAGCAAAGATGGTAGTGGCGTAACAGGTATTCTGGATTTTTAGGCTCCTCATCGAGTAAGACCTGAAGTTTTTCCCGGGCTGAATTGAATTGCTCGAAGGCAATCAAGGTATCGATTTCCTTGAGCTCATCGGACAGGGGTTGACCGGTTGCGGCCTTTTTATGCGGAGCATCTGCCGGGCGGGCGGCTCCCGCGGGTTGCGCATTGACGGGTTTCACTGGCGTGGGCCCGGAGGCCGGCGACTGCCGTGCGGTGGATTCAGCCCGGGGCTGCGCCTTGCGCACTGCCGCAATCTGTCGTTCCTGGACCGGTGCTGCGACGGCCTGCAACCCAGCGCCCGCCGCCGACGCCGCACGATTGTGCGCTAACAGGCGCAAAACCCAAACCAGCAACACTAAAATAATCGCCCCCAGCACCGCAATCAGAATCCAATCCTCGAGCCCGGGAATCAAGCCATTGTCCATGGCCAGGGCGCCCGGCGCGAGATGCACGATCTTGACCCGCTGCAGGGACACAGCCGATACGGCGGGAGCGGCAGAGGCCGCCGCTGGCCGGTTGCGTTCTCGAATGATTTCCTGGGTCACCGCGGCGGTCTGCCCCCGGGAGTCACTCAATTGCTGCAGACGCTGAATCAGGGACTCATTGATCGCAATTTCACGTTCGACACGCGAATTTTCCAGTTTCAGCAATTGGATGCTCCGGCGACTTTGATCCAGGCGCCGGCGCAAATCGCTGCGACCAAATTCCAGCAGTGTCCCGGTAGCTGGATCCGGCGCACCAACCACCGGTCCCGACAGTTGCCCATCCAGGCGCAGTTGTACAGGCTCCTGGCTGGATACCCTGGGGTCGGCCGGTACCAGCGAAGGAAGACCGAGCAGCAGGCAGGCCGCCACCCTGAGCATCCACCTAGGACTCAAACTGAACATGGGCGCGGGTAGGCCATCGGCAACAGGAATCCGAATGAATTAATCCTCTTCCTCCGCCGGCTTGTACTCCGCCACCAGTTGCTGCTGCACATTCATGGGCACCGGATCGTAATGACTGAGTTCCATAGTGAAAGAACCCGCGCCCCCGGTCACGGATTTCAGTTCCGACTGATAATTGCGTAGTTCCGCGAGCGGTGCCTGGCCGGATATGATGATCATTCCCGAGCCCAGGGTGGTGGTACCACTGATGCGTCCCCGCTTGCTCGACAAAGCACAGGTGATATCGCCCATATTCTGTTGTGGAGCTGTGATATGAACATCCACCACCGGTTCCAGGACCACTGGTCTGGCCTCCGCGACCGCGCCCAGAAACGCTTTTTTGCCGGCCGTCACGAAGGCAATTTCCTTGGAATCCACCGGGTGGAATTTTCCGTCATAAACCGCCACCCGTACATCGTCCAGGGGAAAGCCTGCGATGGCACCATTATCCAGTATCTGGCGCACGCCTTTTTCCACCGCCGGAATGAACTGGCTGGGAATGGCGCCGCCCACCACCTGGTTGACGAACTCAAAGCCAGCGCCCCGTTCCAGGGGTTCGATACGTAAAAACACTTCTCCGAACTGGCCCGCGCCACCGGTTTGTTTTTTGTGCCGGTAGTGGCCCTCGGCTGCCTTGCGCACGGTTTCATGGTAAGCAATCTTTGGCTCGTGGGTTTCCACCTCAACATTGAACTGCTGCTCCATGCGTTCCATCACCATGCGCAAATGCAGTTCCCCCAGGCCTTTGAGCACGGTTTCATTCAATGACACATGATGTTCCACCACCAGGCAGGGATCTTCAGCGCACAGTTTGAGCATGGTTTCGCTGAGCTTTTGTTCGTCACCGCGTTTTTTCGACTTGATCGCCAGCCCGTACATGGGTGCCGGAAGTTCGATTTTGCGGATGCGCACCAGGTCTTCGGCATGGTCGTCATGCAGCACGTCGTCGAAACCTATTTCCTCTATTTTGGCCACGGCGCAGATATCCCCAGGTACGCCCGCTTCGGTCTCGCGATGATTTTTGCCAAACAGTTTGAACAGGTGGCCAACCTTGAAGGGCTTGCGCTCCTCGCCAATGAATAACTGGGTGTCCTTGTTGATGGTGCCCTGATGAACTCGAAATACCGCCAGGCGCCCGACAAATGGATCGACCGAAATTTTGAATACATGGGCAAGCACATGATCACCGGCCCCGCCACTGACCGGGAAGACTTCCGCCTGCTTGCCGGCTCCCTGGACATAGCGTGGCGGGTTGCCCTCCAGGGGGTTGGGCATCATGCGGGTAATGACCTCCAGCAATTTTGCCACACCCACATCGTTGTTCACGGATGTAAAACACACCGGCACCAGATGACCTTCGCGCAGTGCTTTGCCGAAGGCATCGTGTAATTGCTCAGCGCCAATATCCTCGCCCTGTTCGAGATACAATTCCATCAATTCTTCATCCACCTCGACCACCTGATCAACGATGCGGGTATGGGCATCGAGAGCCGATGAAAAGGCGGTCTGCTCATCGCCACTGGGTCTGAAAAAACAGTCGACTACCGCTTTGCCGCCGGGGGCGGGAAGGTTGATGGCCAGGCATTGCTGACCGAACTCGTCATGAATGCTGGACATAATGGTCGCAAAATCGACATCTTCGGCGTCGATCTTGTTGATGATGATCATCCGGCACAGGCCACGCTGTTTCGCAGCCTGCATCATGCGCCGGGTGGTCAGTTCAATACCGCTGCGCGCATCGATGACCACCGCGACGGTTTCGACAGCCGGCAACACGCTCAGGGACTTGCCGAGAAAATCCGGGTACCCGGGGGTGTCGATAATATTGATATGGCGGTCGTCGAAATCGAGATTGACGACGGCCGAGCTCAGTGAATTCTGGTGCGCACGTTCCTGATCCTCGAAATCACAGACCGTATCGCCGCGTTCTACGCTGCCGGGTGTATTCAGGGTACCCGCCTTGACCAGCATGGCTTCAATCAGGGTGGTTTTACCGACTCCGCCATGTCCGGCAAATGCCACATTGCGTATCGCTTCGGTGTTGTAGTCTGACAACCTGCTTCTCCTTATGGTGATTCCCTGCGTTTTGCCCGGTATAAAACCACGAGGCACAGCGCAACTCAAGCCTGTGCCTGGGCACGGCTCAGGTCGGCCGGCAACGGAGAAGATGTTCTGGAACAATCCGCACGGGGCGGTATCGGGGTGCACCACACACCGCTTGTGGGGCACGGCGGGTTATCGGGCTATCGCAGTGGAAACGGCAAGCCGTTGAAAGCCCGCGGGTTTTAAGGCGGAGGTCTTACTCGCTGTCGAACCGGGCCATCAAAGAACGGCCCGCCAGAGTTAGATAACCCTCAGTATTGATCAGTCCCAGGCTCATGGCCTTCTGATACACACCCTGCTCCCTGGCCTCTCCCAGGTAGACCAGGCCATCGGCATAGCGGTGGGTCAACAAACGGGTGATTTCTGGATCCACCTGCTCGGGTGCGGTAACCGGTGCGTCCTTTTGTGCAAAACTCATCCACATAATCCTGGACCTGAAAGTTTAAGTAATTTAGTTCGTAAAATGATAATTATCAGCAAGTTACGAGTATTAGTTAATCATTTAGACTAAATACAGTTTGCTGTCAATAGCCATCGGCACGAATATGAATTTTCTTCACCGAAAGTGTTGTAAATTGTGCTCGGGTACACACAAAAGCGGCCAAATTCCTAAGGGCTCGGGTCTAAATGCTGACTCAGCGGTCAGTCCCGCGCCACCCCTGCCCGGCATTGGTTTAGCTGAGGTGCCCACGAGTCAGATAGTGGTGCGATTGCATTTCTTCAAGCCTGCTGCGGGTCCGCTGAAACGCTTCGCCATGGCGTTTACCGGTGTACAACGCCTGGGGCCCCACCGCCGCGGACAGCACTAGATTGACCTGGTGGTCATATAAATTGTCGACCAGGTGTATGAAACGCACTGCCGGATCCTCCCGGGTGGCATCCAGTTGCGGCACATTCGAGACCATGATGGTGTGGTAGCGCCGGGCCAGCTCCAGGTAGTCGGATGCCGAGCGGGCGGTCTCGCACAGCTCCTTGAAATCAAACCAGACACAGCCATAGGCCAGGCCCCGGATCACAATCGTACGCCCGGCCACCGCAACCGCCCGGTCGGTCAGTGTGCAGTCAGCGGCAAGCTCCCGGAAACATTG
>Ga0114931_10011792_pt1 | contig 10290 bp, 8 predicted proteins | sample 2SBtaG_FD_89579 | JGI IMG/M metagenome (GOLD analysis project Ga0114931, IMG submission 89579) | Deep subsurface microbial communities from Kolumbo volcano to uncover new lineages of life (NeLLi) - 2SBTROV14_V59a metaG | ecosystem: Environmental > Aquatic > Marine > Volcanic | place: Kolumbo... | reverse complement strand
CGCGAACGTCCGCGCGGTCCAACTGCGCATCGCCTTGACCGATCGCATCGCGCTGATCGCGACCAAGGACGGCCGGGCCCGGGTCGACCCGGGGCTCGCGGTCATCGACGAGCGCCAGGGATGGTTCAACCTGGCCGCCGGCGTGAAGGGCATCCTCGCGGAGTCCGAGAAGGACGGCTGGATCGTCTCGGGCATCCTGCGGGTCGAACTCGACACGGGAAGCAAGGACGTGTTCCAGGGCCACGGGAGCAGCGTAGCGATTCCGTCGGTCTCGGCCGCATGGGGCGGCGGGCCGTGGCACGTGATCGGCGACCTCGGGATGGAGGTGCCGTTCGACGGCGCGGTGCAGAGCACGTCGATCTTCTACCACCTCTATCTCGACCGGGCGATCACGGACCGCTTCTCGCCCTTCGTGCAGCTCACGGGCCAGCACTGGGTCAGCGGCGGCGACGGCTCGATCCCGGTCGATCTGGGCGGCGGCGTGAGCCTTCCGCTCGCGCCGGTCCAGGCGCTGCTGGGCGTCGGCGCGTTCGAGGGAGCGGACGTGCTGAACCTGGGCGTGGCCGACGTGGCCGGGCTCGACCTGATCACGGCCGCGGTCGGCTTCCACTACGCGCTCACGGAACGGGTCACCTTCAGCGTCGGCTACGAGCGCCCGATCTCCCACCACAAGGGAATCTTCCAGCAGCGGGTGACGTCGGCCCTCACCTACGAGTTCTGAGCCGCGCCCCAGCAGAGGAGACCACGTACCCGTCGGCCCGGCAGCGAATCGGGCTACGTTCTTGGCGATGGTCGATCACGAAGAACGGCTGAAGGCGGGCTGGGTCTCGGCGGGGACGAGCGCGCTCGTGTTCGGAACCAAGGTCACGGCCTTCGTGCTGACCGGCTCGGCCGCGATCTTCTCGGACGCGATGGAATCCATCGTGAACATCGTGGCCGCCGGTTTCCTGGTCTGGAGCCTGCGCATCGCCTCGCGGCCGGCCGACGCCGACCACCCGTACGGCCACGGCAAGGTCGAGTTCTTCACCGCAGGGCTCGAAGGCGTGCTGATCCTGGTCGCGTCCGCGTTGATCGGCATCCAGGCCGTCCGAAGCCTGGTCGCACGCTCCGTTCCGCAGGAACTCGATACCGGCGTCGCGTTGTTGGGCCTGGCCGCGATCGTGAATGCCGCGCTCGGCTGGTACCTGCTGCGCGCCGGCCGCCGGACGAAGTCGCTGGCTCTCGAAGCCGATGGCCGTCATGTCCTGGCAGACGTCTGGACCAGCGCCGGCGTGATCGGCGGGCTGGTGCTGGTGCGCGCAACCGGCTGGACCCTGCTCGACCCGCTGATGGCACTCGCGGTGGCCGCATGGATCCTGCGCGAGGGGGTGACGCTCACCGCGCGCTCGGTCGCGGGCCTGATGGATGCGGCGGACGACACCTTGCTGGCGGAACTCGTCGACGTCCTCGAGCGCGACCGGCCGCAGGCCTGGATCGATGTGCACAGCCTGCGGGCCTGGCGTTCGGGAGCGCACCTGCACGCCGACCTCCACCTGGTGGTGCCGCGCTTCTGGAACGTCGAACAGCTGCATCGCGAGCACGACGAAGTCGAGCGGCGCGTCGCCTCGGTCGGCGAAGGCGACGCGATCGCGCACTTCGATCCCTGCACTGACGTCTATTGCTGGGGGTGCGCGATGACGAACTGCGAGATCCGGGCCGCCGCCTTCGACGCACGCGTGCCCCTCACCGTGGAGCAGGCCACACGCGCGGACCCGGACCCGGAAGCCGACCCCGGACTTCCCGGTGGAGCTCCGGACGCCGGACGTCCACCACGGGGGGACGGTGCCGAGGACGACGTCGCAGAGGGATCCGCGTTCGAAGGCTGGTGGGAGGAACACGATGAACTCGACGCGAAGGTGAGCCGTGTCGAGCGATCGTTCGCCGAGGGATCCGCCGACCAGATCCGCCGCGATCTCGGCGAACTGACGCAGACCCTGGAAGACCACTTCCTGCTCGAGGACCAGATCTACTTTCCCCAGGTCGAAGCGCTCTCGGGCGGCCGGGCCTCGACGGTCCGCGCCGCCCGCCTCGCCCACGAGCGACTGCGGGAACAGCTGCACCGACTCGCGGAAACCGTGGCGGGGGAACGGGATCGCGCGACCGCGTGCGCGGACCTCGCGCGCCTGATCGCGGACTTCCGCGCACACGAGGCCGTCGAGCAACGGATGGTCCGCGAACTCCCCGGGCCGGGCGCCACCGCGGGCAAGCCCGCCATGCCCGGGCCCGCTGAGGGCTGAAGCCGCGCGCGCCGACGGAGACCACGCTGCGGCACCGCGCCCCACGATGGGTCGATACCCGGGTCGTCCCTCCGCAGCCGCGGACCGGGTCCACGCGCCGACGGCCCGCGCGCTGGCATGGGCCCTGCAGTCCTACGGACACGAAGGAGCCCCGTCCGCCCATGCGTCACACCGAACCCGAATACCTCGAGCTCACGCCCGAGATGCGGACCCGCCTCGAGCGCTTCCGCGAGGAGCACCGGAGCGACCCGCTCGGCGATGTCGCGACCACGCTGCTCTACGAGGATGCGAGCGTGCGCGTCTGGGAGATGAACCTCGAGCCGGGCGAGCACACCGACCTCCACCACCACGCCTGCGACTACCTGTTGGTGATCGATTCCGGGGACCTGGTGGCCGGGATTCCGCCGAAGGAGACCGGAGCGGAGCCCTTCGTGGGCAGGATCCCCGCGGCCGGCAACACCGTGCGCGTGCCCGCGGGCGGCACCGAGTGGGCGTGGAACGTCGGCGAGCAGACCTACCACGAGATCCTGATCGAGCTCAAATGGACGCCCGCGCCCGAGCCTTGGCATGCGAATTGCTCCTCTAGATGAGCAGGGACAGCCATCCGAGGAACCGCGATGAACAACCACGATCCGATCGACCCGGAACGACGCATGATGCTCGAACTCGACGACGGGCACGTGCACATGCACGTGACCGCGGCGCTGCTGTTCGATGCCGAGCCGCTGCGGACCCCGGGCGGTGGGATCGACATCGACGCGATCCGTCGACGGATCGCGGCCAGGCTCTACCTCGTGCCGCACGCACGGCAACGCATCGTGGAGACGCCGATCGACGGTCACGCGGTCTGGATCGACGACCGCACGTTCAACCTCGAATACCACGTGCGCCACACGCACCTCCCGCACCCGGGCGACGACCGGCAGCTGAAGCGTCTGTGCGGCCACATCGCGTCCCAGGAACTCGACCGCGAGAAGCCGCTCTGGGAGGTCTGGGTCGTCGAGGGCGTCGGCGAAGACCGCTTTGCCGTGATCGCCAAGGCCCACCAGTGCATGACCGGCGGGGTCTGGAGCTTCGACCTCGTGGACCGGATGCTCTCGACGAGCCCGGAGGAGGCGCCCGACGCGCGGCCGGCCTGGTACCCCCGGCCGCGCCCGAGCGACGGCGAACTGCTCGGCGCCGCGCTCCGCGAGCGGATCCGCGCGCCATTTGCGGCGCTCGGCCGCCTCTACGAACGCGCCCGCTCGGACGACGGACCGCGTGAGGGCCTGGGCGCCGCGCTGCGCGGCATCCTCGACCCGACGCCGTCCTCGGACACGGTGCTCAACGAAGCGGTCGGCCCCCACCGGCGCATCGACTGGATGACCGCGGACGAGGCCGGGATCGCGGCCATCGCCGAACAGGCCGATACCACGGTCGATGCGGTGCTCACGAGCGCCATCGCGGGCGCGGTCAGCGACTTCCTGGCACGGCGCGGGACGCCGCTCGTCCAGCAGCAGGATCTGACGATCCGCGTCTGCGAGCCGACCCACGCGGGCGGCATCTTCGCGCCGCACGATCGGACCAGTGCGTTGGCGTGGACGGTGGCGGAGCTCCCGATCACGGACGTGGATCCGGTGCGACGTCTCGCGGACACGGCGAAAGCGCTCGAGGAGGCCGAGCCGGTCTCGTACGAACTGTTCATGGACGCCAGCGAGTTCCTTCCCGGGCTCTCCAGCTTCGTCGCGCGCCGTCAACTCTCCGCCCATGCGTCGAACCTCACGCTGACCCGGCTCACGGGCCCGGCGGAACCCCTCTACCTGTTGGGCGCGCGGCTGCGCGCGATCTACCCGGTGATGCCCCTGGTCCCGCGGCAGGCCCTGCGCGTGGCGATCCTCTCCTACGCGGGCCGCATGTACTGGGGCTTCAATTCCGACTGGGACCGGATGCCCGATCTCCACGATCTCGTCGAGGCGACGGCGATGAGCCTCGAGGCCCTGGCCAAGGCGATCGAGGGCAAGGGCACGCCCCTCTGAGCCCGGCGCGGCTCAGGCGGCCTCGACCGCGAACTCGCGCGCCTTCGCGAAGAAGGCCTGGAGGAACGGCAGCGAACGCTGTGCGAGCGCGAGCCCGTCGTCGTCCTGCGCCCGGATCTCGAGGTCCCCGCAGGCGACGAGCGCCGGGAGCGCGTTCGCGTCGTCGGGCCCGCCGCCAGCTGCGACGGCGTCCAGGGCCCGCTTCCAGACCGCGGCCGGCCCGGCGACGACGAAGTCGAGGTCGAGTTCGTTCCCGCCGGCCATCGCGCCCGCACACGTGCGCCCGTCGAACTCGAACACGAAGAGGCGGTCGTCGACCGCGAAGCCGCAGTAGGCGTCGCTCGGATCGAGCCCCTCGGTGCAGGAGGGATCCGCCTCCATGGCCTGCTGCAGGGCCGCAAAGAACTCGGCACTGGGAAAGATGACGGACACGTTCGGTCTCCTCGCTCCGACCCGGCACGCTTCAGGGTTCCCGCGGTCCGGGTCGAAACGCCGCAGGCTCCTTCCTGGCGCATCCGGTCTCCCGGACCCGACACGGGCAACGAAGCAAGACCCGTGCCGCCGGAACGGACGGGACGTGCCGGGACGTGTTAGGCTCGCGGGCGTCATGCCGCAGCCCGATCGAGACGCATCCGCCGACCGCGCGTGGCGGGCCGAGGTCGCCAACGGCGAACTCCGGGTCGATGGCCAGACCTACGACCTCGCCGGGGTCACGTCGGCCCGGATCGTCGAGGTCCCGACCGCGGCCACCGGCCCGATCCTGATGGGCGTGACCGGTTTCGTGTTCCTGGCGGCCGCGGCCGGCGATTTCGGACCGGCCGGGCTCCCGGTCGGACTCGGCTTCCTGGCCGGAGCCGTGCTCTGGTGGCGCGCGAAGAAGCCGCAGTTCCAGCTGAGACTCGAGACCCCGTCGGGCGAGATCTGTCCGATCGAGGATCCGGACCGCGACGCGGTCGCGGCCGTGCTCCGCGAGATCGGAGACCCTCCCGCGGCCACCTGATCGGGGTGTCGGCCCCCAGGAGCCCCGACCCACCCTGGGGCAACCCCTGCCCGAGATGGGGCAGCTCGTCCCAGCGCGCAGCAGCCGTCCCCGTGCGTTGCGCCCACTGCGGCACGAGGCTTGCTATCCAGGAGGCAACGCCCCTTCGGAGAAACGAACGCCATGCCCATGAACGTCCAGCCCATCCCGACCCTCGACGACCGGACCAACCAGATCCGGATGCTCACGGCCGAGATCGTGAACCGGGAGATCCTCCCGAACGAGCATCGGCTCTGGGTCTTCCGGCGCGACGGCCACGTGGACGAGAGCGACAAGAAGATCGCGCGGGAACTCCGGGCCGAGATCCAGCAGAAGGTCAAGCAGGCCGGGCTCTGGGCACCACACCTTCCCGAGGAGTACGGCGGCTGCAACCTCGGCTTCCTCGAGCACGCCTACATGAACGAGGTGTTGGCGTACAGCATGGGCGCGGCCAGCCTGTTCGGCGTGGTGGCGCCGAACTCGGGCAACCAGAAGATCCTGGCCAAGTACGGGACGCCGGCGCAGAAGGAGAAGTGGCTGGTCCCGTTGACCGAGGGCAAGCTCGAGTCGGGCTTCTCGATGACCGAGCCGGATGCGCCGGGCTCCGACCCGCGCGCGATCCAGACCACGGCGCGCCGCGAAGGCGACGAGTGGGTGATCAACGGCCACAAGTGGTTCACGTCCAACGGCTTCCGCGCGGACTTCCTGATCGTGATGTGCCGGACCGAGGACCCCGACGGGCCAGCCGACCGCAACGGCAAGATGACGCAGATCATCGTGCCCACCGACACGCCCGGCGTGAACGTGGTGCGCGGTGTCGAGGTCTGGGGGCGCGCGAGCGACCACTGCGAGATCATCTACGACGACGTCCGGGTCCCGCTCGAGAACCAGCTCGGGCAGACCGGCTCCGGGCACGCGGCCGCGCAGGATCGGCTGGGTGCGGGGCGCGTCTACCACTGCATGAACTCGATCGGACAGATGTGGCGCGCGTTCGACCTGATGGTCGAGCGCGCGGCCACGCGCGAGGTCCACGGGGGACCGCTCGAGAGCAAGCAGTTCATCCAGGGCTTCATCGCCGAGAGCTACATCGACATCCAGTCCGCGCGGCTGATGACGATCCACTGCGCGGAGACGATGGAGGCCGGCCTCGACGCGCGCACCGAGATCTCGGCCATCAAGGTCCACGTACCGCAGGCCTATCACCGCGTCGTCGACCGAGCGATCCAGGTCTGGGGTGCAGCTGGCGTCTCGGGCGACCTGCCGCTCTCGGCGATGTACCAGGGCGCGCGCACCCTGCGCATCGCGGACGGCCCGGACGAGGTGCACAAGATCCTGATCGCCAAGAACGTGATGAAGCAACACCACGCCGGCGACGGCTGGGACTTCGGGAACTGAGCGCGCCCCTTCCTCCGTTGCCTAGATCTCCGAACGCCGGAGCCGCAGCGCGTTGCTGATCACCGAAACGGAGCTCAGGCTCATCGCGGCGGCCGCGATCATCGGGCTCAGCAGGATGCCGAATGCGGGGTAGAGCGCACCTGCCGCCACGGGGACGCCGAGTGCGTTGTAGACGAAGGCAAAGAACAGGTTCTGCCGGATGTTGCGCATCGTGCTGCGGCTGATCCGCCGCGCGCGCAGGATTCCGCGCAGGTCGCCCTTCACCAGCGTGACGCCGGCGCTCTCCATGGCCACGTCGGTGCCGGTCCCCATCGCGATGCCGACGTGGGCCTGCGCGAGAGCCGGCGCGTCGTTGACGCCGTCGCCCGCCATCGCCACGATGCGGCCTTCGGCCTGCAGCTTCTGCACGGCTTCCGCCTTCTGGTCGGGAAGCACGTCGGCCATCACGTCATCGAGACCCAACCGCTCGGCCACGGCCGCCGCGGTGGTGGCATTGTCGCCGGTGAGCATCACGACGCGGAGGCCCTCCCGGTGGAGGCCCTCGATGGCGGCTGGCGTCGACTCCTTGATCGGATCCGCGACACCGACGAGCCCTGCGAGCGTGCCATCGGCGGCAACGAACATGACGGTTTGCGCTTCCGACCTCATCTCGTTCGCCACACCGCCCACCGGAGCGATGGCGGCGCCGAGTTCTTCCATGAGCTTCGCGTTGCCGATCCCGACCTCGCGGCCGTCGATTCGACCGACGACCCCACGACCCGTCCGGGAATCGAAGTCCGTGACCAGGGCGGCGGCAACTCCGCGGTCGTTTGCGCCATCCAGGATGGCCTGCGCCAACGGGTGCTCGCTGCCGCGCTCGAGAGCCGCCGCCAGGCCGAGGACATCGGCCTCGTCGAACCCGGCGGCCGGAACCACGCGCACGAGCCGCGGTTTTCCTTCCGTGAGGGTGCCGGTCTTGTCGACGACGACGGTATCGACGTCGCGCAGCAGCTCGATCGCTTCGGCGTTTCGGAAGAGCACCCCCACGCTCGCGGCCTTGCCGGTCGCCACCATGATCGACATCGGCGTCGCGAGGCTAAGCGCGCAGGGACAGGCGATGATCAGCACTGCGACCGCACTGATCAGCGCGTGGGCCATGCGCGGGTCCGGGCCGGTCACGGCCCAGACGGCGAACGTCAGCACCGAGGAGCCGATCACGGCCGGCACGAAGTAGCCCGCCGCCACGTCGGCCAGGCGCTGGATCGGCGCGCGGCTGCGCTGCGCCTCCGCCACCATCTGGACGATCCGCGCCAGCAGCGTCTCGGCCCCGACCCGCCGGGCCTCGATCAGCAGCGCGCCCGTTCCATTGACGGTGGCTCCGGTCACCGCGTCGCCCGGGGCCTTCTGGACCGGCATGGGCTCACCCGTGATCATGGCCTCGTCGACCGTGCTGCGGCCCTCGAGGACGACGCCGTCCACCGGCACCTTCTCGCCGGGGCGCACGCGCAGGCGGTCGCCGACCTGCACCGCGTCCAGCGGAACGTCTTCCTCCGACCCATCGTCGTTCACCCGGCGAGCCGTCTTCGGCGCCAGGCCCAGCAACTCGCGGATCGCGGCCCCGGTCTGGCTGCGTGCACGCAACTCGAGCACCTGTCCCAGCAGGACGAGGGTGACGATCACCGCGGCCGCCTCGAAGTAGACGGCGACCTCGCCTTCCGGACCGCGGAACGACGCGGGGAAGATCCCGGGCGCCAGTGTGGCGATGGCGCTGTAGCCCCACGCCGCGCCGGTCCCGATCGCGATCAGCGTGAACATGTTGAGATGGAGCGTGCGAAGCGAGGCCCAGCCGCGCACGAAGAACGGCCAGCCGCCCCACCAGACGACCGGGGTCCCGAGCACGAACTGGACCCAGGCCAACGAACGCGGCGAGAAGCGTCCGCTCAACGGGTTGCCCGGCACCATCTCGAGCATCGCGATCCCGAAGACCGGCAACGCGAGGGCCAGGCTTCCCCAGGCCCGGCGCTTCATGTCGGCGAGCTCCGGGTTCTCCTCCGCCGCGGTCACTTCCAGAGGCTCGAGGGCCATGCCGCAGATCGGACACGACCCCGGTGCGCTCGTCACGATCTCGGGGTGCATCGGGCACGTCCAACGGGGCTCGGGACCGGCCGCCGCGTCGGGTTCGAGGGCCATCCCGCACAGCGGACAGCTGCCGGGCTCGGACGCCTCGACCTCCGGATGCATCGGGCACAGGTAGCGGCCCGCCGCGGCTTCCGGCGAGGTCGACGGCTGCTGCGCGGAACCCGAGAGGAAGCCGTCGGGATCGGTCGCGGTTCGAGGGTTCGGCTCCATCTAGCGTCTCCCGATGTGGGCGAAGCGGGCGAAGACCTCGATCAGCTCGTCGGTCTTCTGCTTGCGCTCCTTCGGCCGGCCCGACGCCATTGCGTCGGCCACGCAGGTCTCGACGTGCGAGCTGAGCAGCAGCTTCCCCATCCCGTCGAGGGCGCCGCGCACGGCCGCGATCTGGAGCAGCACGTCGACGCAGTAGCGATCGTCTTCGATCATCCGTTCGATGGCGGCCACCTGGCCGGCGATCCGACGGATGCGTTTGCGGGCCTGGCTCCGGGTCTCTTCTTCCATGGACCGAGGATATACCCTATAGGGGTATCGGTCGACCCGTTCGGAAGCCGGGCGCTTCAGTCAGCGAGCCCTGGTCCGCCGCGGCCACCACGACGAGTTCGCCGACCATGCCGCCCTCCTGGTGCCCCGGAATGGTGCAGCGCAGTGGATAGGTCCCGGGGCGGTCGAGCTGGAACGTCCCGGCCGCGGTCTCCCCCGCCGGAACGTGGAGGTGCACCCAGTCCGCGGAGCCGTCGGGCGTCTTCACCACCAGCGAATGCTCGACCACGCCGGCGTTGGCCAGCTCGATCCGGGTCGGCACGCCGGCTTCGACGACGATCCGCGCGGGCTCGAAGCGGAAGGGATCGAGCGCCTGGACCCGCACCGTCGTACGCGCCACCGCATCGACCAGGCCCCGGGGCCGGGTCCGGTGCGCGTGGGACCCGTGGCCATTCATGGACGTGTCGGAATCGGCGCCGTGATGGCCGGGTTCGGCTTCCAGTGCGTCCGCCGGAACCTGCGCGCGGATCAACGCGAGCAGGCCCGTGAGCTTCTTCGCCTCCCGGCGCGTCCGGGCGAGATCTCCGGCGTCGGCCGCTTCGTGCAACGCGTCCGCGACACGCGAGATCTGCTTCACCGCACCCGCGACGCGGGCGCGTTTGCCGGCGTCGAGATCGCCCGAGCGCTCGAGCAGCTCCGCGGCCAGTGCCGGCAACGGCTCGGCCTTCTCGTGGATCTCGCCCAGTTCGCCCTTCTCGAGGTCCGCCGCGATCGCGTCACGCGCAGCCGAGAGGGCATCCCACGCGCTCGCGAGGCTGGCCGGCGAATCGCCGGGTTTCGCTTCGCCATGTGAATCACCACTGGAGTGTCCGCCCATGTGGTGGGACGCCTCCTTGCCCCGGTCGTGTCCGCTATCCGCAGTGGATGCCCACGGCAACAACAACGCGAGGGCGGCCACTAGGATGAAGGTTCGTTTCGAGATCGACATCGG
>Ga0114931_10011791_pt1 | contig 10291 bp, 5 predicted proteins | sample 2SBtaG_FD_89579 | JGI IMG/M metagenome (GOLD analysis project Ga0114931, IMG submission 89579) | Deep subsurface microbial communities from Kolumbo volcano to uncover new lineages of life (NeLLi) - 2SBTROV14_V59a metaG | ecosystem: Environmental > Aquatic > Marine > Volcanic | place: Kolumbo... | reverse complement strand
TCGGTCAGCTCGAGCTGACCGAGCATCTCGTCGATGTCGCAGCGCTGTCGCTCGAGCGCCCGGCGTCGCTCGCGAAGCTTCGAGAGCACGTACTGGACCTGACCGCACTCGCCTTCCGGGGCATCGTAGAGGGCGAGCATCTCGGCGATCTCGCTCAGGGAGAACGCGCAGCGCCGCCCCCTCAGGATGAGCCTGAGCCGTACCCGGTCGCGTTCGGAGTAGACCCGGGTCTGGCCGTTTCGGGCGGGCTGCAAGAGCCCTTCGGCCTCGTAGAAACGGATCGCGCGGGTCGTGATACCGAGCTCCCGGGCCAGGGCTCCGATGCTGAAGGTAGCCGCCTCCGTGCCCGCCGGCGCCGTTTCCGGGGCGGCTCGGGGACCGGCGAGGGTGCGGCGGGGTCGGGGGTCGGGCATCGAAGAAGGAAACCTCGGGGCGGCCCGCCTCGCCCCGACGTCCGTGAAACGTCTGGGGGGGCGAGCGACCCGGTGGCCGGTTTGATGAGCTAACCGGTCGGAAAGACGACCGAGACGGTGTCGCCGCGGCGGGATACCCTAACCCGGGGTCCGGGCAGGACACAAGAACTCGATTGTCGCGCCTCGTTACGCGGCCGGCAGGCCCCTCTCGGGCGGCCGGGGTCCGGGCTCCCCGGTGTCTCGGTGGGGAGCACCGGGCAACCGGTGGTGAGCGCCCGCGGACCGGACGGGTAGCGGGTGGCCCGGTTTCCGAGCAGGCCGCGTTCAGCAGCTGGGCCACCAGGAGAGGGGGCGCGCCTCGGGCGGCGGCAACGGCCGGTTGGCCAGGCGGGCGAGGTCCTCGGCCAGCACCGCCCGGGTTTCGCCCGGGTCGATGATCTCGTCGATGCGCATGGTGCCGGCCGCCTCGTAGGGGCTCGTGCCCTGCCCGACCCCCGCCACCAGCGAGCGCCGCTCGGCCTCGCGCGCTTCCGGGTCCTCGATTCGCGCGAGCCTCGACCCGTAGGCGACATTGACCCCGACCGCCGGATCCATGAAACCGATCTCGGCGTTCGGCCAGGCATAGATGCCATGGGCCGGCATCTGGGAGCCGTTCATCGCCTGCCAGGCCATGCCGAAGGCCTTGCGCACGCACACCGTCAAGGTCGGGGTGGAGGCGAGCTGCAGCGCCTGCATCATGCGCATGCCCCAGTGCAGGACGCGGTCGTGCTCCACCCGCCGGCCGACCATGAAACCCGGGACGTCGACCAGAAAGACGACTGGCAAGTTGAAAGCGTCGCAGACCGTGAGCAGCCGGATCGCCTTGTGGCAGGTCTCGGGATCGAGCGCACCGGCGTGAAACATGGGATTGTTGGCGAGCACCCCCACCGCGAAGCCGTCGATGCGGGCCAGTGCGCTGACGAGGCTCCGCCCGTACCGTGGCTGGAGCTCCAGCACCGAGCCGGGGTCGCAGATCCGGGCGACCACCCGGCGCATGTCGTAGCCCCGGGTGCGGCTCTCCGGCACCATCCGCCCGAGCTCGGGGTCGCTCTCGATGGGGCCGGGACGCTCCCCGCGGGGCGCGCGCTCGTGGGCGTTGACCGGCAGGTAGCCGAGCCACTGGCGGATGGCGGCGTATGCCTCCTCGTCGGTATCGACCCCGAGGTCGATCTGACCGGTCACCGTCGCGTGGACGTCCACCCCGCCCAGGTCCTCGAAGGAGATGACCTCGCCGGTCGCGACCTCGAAGACCCGGGGGGAGGTCACGGCCAGGCAGGAGCCGCGGGTCATGACCACGAGGTCCGAAAGACCGGAGAGAAAGGATGAGCCGCCGAAGGACTGGCCGACGATGGCGGTGGCCATCGGCACCCGGTGGCGCCGCCGGGCGATGCCGAAGAGCTCTCCGGGCTCGGAGATCCCCTCCGCCCCCATGATGTCCGGGATGCGCCCGCCGCCGGTCTCGCCGAAGTGGACGATCGGGATCCCCATCGCCAGCGCGCGCTCGTAGAGGCGGTGCTCCTTGCGGGTGCCGACGATGGAGCTCGATCCCCGAAGCACGGTGATGTCGTCACCGAAGACCGCCACCGGACGGCCGCCGATGGTCCCGTGCCCGCCGATCTTGCCGTCGCCCGGCGTCCGCTCGCGATCGGCCTTCTCGAGCGAGCGGCTGAAAGTGCCGAGCTCGCGGAACGAGCCGGGATCGAGGAGGCCCGAGATGTGCTCGCGTACCGTGCGGTCGCCTTCCGCCCGCATGCGCTCGAGCTTGTCCGCGCCCCCCATCCGCTTCCGGATCCGGGCGGCTCGTGTGCGCAGGTCTTCCACTGCGGGCACTGCGGGCACTGCGGGCACTGCCGGGTGCTTGTTGCTCGCCATCGACTGCCGTGCCTCCTTTCGCTCGTCGAAGCCCGTCGCGGCGCGCAGTGGCGCCGAGTGCGGGGACGGAGTCCTGGTCCACCTCGCTCCCTAGTACTTTCCCCGGAGGCTGATGTCCAGCCCCATGAGCCCCATGAGCCCCATGAGCCCCACGAGCCTTGGGCGCATCGGCTGGCCGGGCGGTGGATTCCGTCACGCGAGGCCGGGAGATCGACCGGGGTCACGATCGCCGGAGTGGCCGACCTGGCCTCCCGTCCGGATGCGAGCGCCGCGACCCTTGGGTCCGTGGTGGTCGGCTTGCCTCCGGTGCCGCGGCCGGTCCGGTGGAAGGGCTGCCGCGGTGCCCGGCGGTGGCGGCGAACGAGTCCGTCTGGACCTCTCACCCGGGACTTCTCAGAGGCTCCCAAATTGACCTCGCCCGGCCGCTGTCGTACGGTTCCGCTCTTGCCGAGCACCGGGAGATCCTTCCATGGCCAACCCCCTTCGTGCCGAGCGCGCCGAGGCGAGCGATTCGGCGCAAGCGCTCGCGCCGCTTCGCTTCGTCACCGCCGCGAGTCTCTTCGACGGGCACGACGCGGCCATCAATGTCATGCGCCGGATCCTCCAGGCCCAGGGGGCGGAGGTCATCCATCTCGCCCACAACCGCTCGGTGGACGAGATCGTCACCGCCGCGATCCAGGAGGATGCGCACGGGATCGCGGTCAGCTCCTACCAGGGCGGGCACGTCGAGTACTTCGAGTACATGGTGGACATGCTGCGCGAGCGGGGCGCGGGGCACATCGCGGTCTTTGGCGGCGGCGGCGGGGTGATCGTCCCCGAGGAGATCGAGGAGCTCGAACGCTACGGGGTGAGCCGGATCTACTCGCCGGAGGACGGCCAGCGCATGGGGCTCACCGGCATGATCGAGGACATGCTCCGCCGGGCGCGCCGGGACCTCGCCCACGATCTGCCGGAGAACCTCGACGGGCTGCTCGCCGGCGGGCGGGAGGCCTGGGGAGCGCTCGCCCGCTGGATCAGCGGGGTGGAGGCCGGCACGGCCGGCGAGAACCGGATGGCGCAGGTGCGGGCCCTGCTCGCGGAGCGCGGCCGCGTGCCGGTGCTCGGGATCACCGGGACCGGCGGGGCCGGGAAGTCGTCGGTCACCGACGAGCTCGTCCGTCGGCTGCGGCTGGACCACGAGGACAGCCTGAAGATCGGGCTCATCGCCGTCGATCCCTCGCGCCGGCGGACCGGCGGGGCGCTCCTCGGGGACCGGATACGGATGAACGCGATCGGTCACCCGAACATCTACATGCGCTCGCTCGCGACCCGGGTGTCCGGCCAGGAGGTGCCCCGCGGTCTCGTCGACGTGCTGGACTTCGCGCGGCTCGCGGGCTTCGATCTGATCATCGTCGAGACCTCCGGGATCGGACAGGGGGATGCGGCGATCGTCCCGCTCGTCGATGCCTCCCTGTACGTCATGACCCCGGAGTTCGGGGCGGCGAGCCAGCTCGAGAAGATCGACATGCTCGACTTCGCCGACGTGGTCGCCATCAACAAGTTCGACCGAAAAGGCGCGGTCGATGCGCTTCGCGACGTGCGCAAGCAGATGCTGCGCAACCGCGAGGCGTTCGGAGCGAAGCCGGACGACATGCCGGTCTACGGGACCATCGCCTCCCGTTTCAACGACACCGGCGTGACCGCGCTCTATCAGGGGCTCGTGGCGGTGCTCCGGGACAAGGGCCTCGTCGAGTGGCCCGAGGGCCGGCTGGCGCCGGTCGCGGGCCGCACTTCCGAGCACGCCCACGGTATCGTGCCCGGCAGCCGGGCGCGCTATCTCGCCGAGGTGGCGGAGACGGTGCGGGCATACCACGCTCGGGTGGCCGCCCAGGCCGGGCTGGCCCGCGAGATCCAGCACCTTCGCGAGGCCGAGCGGATGTTGGACACGGACAGTAGAGGTGGCGACGGGGGCGGGGCAAGGGCGCTCGAATCGCTCAGGCGTGCCCGCGAAGCCGAGCTCGAGCCCCGCTCGCGGGCGCTGCTCGAGGAGTGGCCGGCGCTCGCCGAGCGTTACCGCGGGGAGTCCTTCACCGTCGAGGTGCGCGAGCGCGAGATCACGACCTCCCTCCGGCACATCAGCCTCTCCGGCACCTCGTTTCCGAAGGTGGCGCTGCCCCGTCTCCACGACGAGGGGGATCTGCTTGCCTGGCGGATGCTCGAGAACCTGCCCGGATACTTCCCGTTCACCGCCGGGGTGTTTCCGTTCAAGCGCGAGGGGGAAGATCCCTCGCGGATGTTCGCCGGCGAGGGAGATGCGTTCCGGACGAACGAGCGCTTCAAGTACCTCTCCCGCCACTCCGAGGCGAAGCGGCTCTCGACCGCCTTCGACTCGGTGACCTTGTACGGCTTCGATCCCGACCCACGTCCCGACATCTACGGCAAGGTCGGGAACTCCGGGGTCTCGATCGCGACCCTCGACGACCTGAAGGTCCTCTACGACGGCTTCGACCTCTGCGATCCGATGACGAGCGTCTCGATGACCATCAACGGGCCGGCGCCGACCCTGCTCGCGATGTTCCTGAACGCCGCCATCGATCAGCAGATGGCTCGCTTTCGGGACGCGCACGGCCGCGATCCGGACGAGGGCGAGGCAGCGGAGATCCGGGCCGACGCCCTGCGGCGGGTGCGGGGCACGGTGCAGGCCGACATCCTGAAGGAGGACCAGGGGCAGAACACCTGCATCTTCTCCACCGAGTTCAGCTTGAAGGTGATGGGGGACATCACGGAGTACTTCGTCGAGCACCACGTGCGGAACTTCTACTCGGTGTCGATCTCCGGCTATCACATCGCCGAGGCGGGGGCGAACCCCATCACCCAGCTCGCGCTCACTCTCTCGAATGGCTTCACCTACGTCGAGGCCTATCTCGCCCGGGGCATGCACATCGACGACTTCGCCCCGAACTTCTCGTTCTTCTTCTCGAACGGGCTCGACCCCGAGTACACGGTGCTCGGGCGGGTGGCGCGGCGGATCTGGGCGGTGGCGATGCGCGAGAAGTACGGGGCCGCGGAGCGCAGCCAGAAGCTCAAGTACCACATCCAGACCTCGGGGCGCTCGCTGCACGCGCAGGAGATCGACTTCAACGACATCCGCACGACCCTCCAGGCGCTGATCGCGACCTACGACAACTGCAACAGCTTGCATACGAACGCGTACGACGAGGCGATCACCACCCCGACCCCGGAGTCGGTCCGGCGGGCGCTCGCCATCCAGCTCGTCATCAACCGGGAGTGGGGGCTGGCGAAGAACGAGAACCCGAACCAGGGCTCGTTCATCATCGAGGAGCTCACCGATCTCGTCGAGGAGGCCGTGCTCGCCGAGTTCGAGCGGATCTCGGAGCGGGGCGGGGTGCTCGGGGCGATGGAGACTGGCTACCAGCGCGGGAGGATCCAGGACGAGTCAATGCACTACGAGCAGCTCAAGCACGACGGCACCCTGCCTATCATCGGGGTGAACACGTTCCTCGACCCGGACGCATCGGAGCACACCGCGACGACGACCCCGCTCGTCCGCTCCACCGAGGAGGAGAAGCGGAGCCAGATCGAGCGGCTCGCGGGGTTCCAGGCCCGCCACGCGGCCGAGAGCCCGGCCATGCTCGAGCGGCTGCGCCAGTGCGTCATCGACGGGGGGAACGTCTTCGAGGTGCTGATGGACGCGGTGCGCTGCTGCTCGCTCGGTCAGATCACCCACACCCTGTTCGAGGTCGGCGGCCAGTACCGGCGGACCATGTAGCCCCCTCGCCCGTCCATTCGCCATGTGTCTCATCTTCGTCGCCCTCCGGGCGCATCCCCGCTTTCCGCTGGTGGTCGCGGCCAACCGGGACGAGTTTCACTCCCGCTCGACGGCGCCGCTCGGGCCGTGGCCGGATGCGCCGGAGCCGGCTCGGGAGATCGTCGCTGGACGCGACCTCGTCGGCGGCGGAACCTGGATGGGGGTGACTCGCAGGGGGCGGTTCGCGGCGCTCACGAACTACCGGGGGACGGCGGTCGCCGAGTCGGATCCGCCCTCGCGGGGCGGGCTCGTGAGCGGCTTTCTCGAGGCTGCGGAGGGGGCGAGGAGCTACCTCGAGAGGCTGCGACCGGCGGGCGGGCGCTACAACGGCTTCAGCCTCCTCGCCTACGACGGCGCCGCCTGCTGGTGCTACTCGAACCGCGCCGATGCGCTGACCCGGCTCGAGCCGGGTTCCATTCACGGTCTCAGCAATCATCTGCTGAACAGCCCGTGGCCGAAAGTCGTGCGGGGCAAGGCGGCGCTCGCCGCCATGCTCGCCCGGACGGAGGCAATAGACGGGCCCGAGGTGCTCGTGGAGCGTCTTTTCGACTTGCTCACCGACTGTGTCCGTCCGTCCGACGGCGAGCTGCCCGATACCGGGGTTGGGCTCGAGCGCGAGCGGGCGCTGGCCCCGATGTTCGTGCACGGCAGCCTGTACGGAACCCGGTCGTCGACGGTCATCCTCGCGGATGCAGAGGGCACGATGACGGTGCACGAGCGCTCTTTCGACGCCGCCGGGAGCGAGTCCGGGCGGGTGCGGCTCGCATGGGAACGGCCGAACACGAGGAACTGTGAACGATGGAGATCTCTGGACATAGCGCGATAGTGACCGGGGGCGGATCCGGGATGGGCGCGGAGACCGCGCGCCATCTGGCCCGGGCCGGCGCCAGGGTGGCGTTGCTGGACGTCAACCTGGACGGGGCCCGGGCGGTGGCCGAGGAGATCGGCGGGCTCGCCGTAGAGTGCGACGTCGCGAGCGCGCAGAGCGCGGAGCGGGCGGTGGCCGAGGCGGCGGCCGCGCAGGGGGCGGCGCGTATCTGCGTGAACTGTGCCGGGGTCGGAACCCCGGGGCGGATCGTCTCGAAGACCGGGCCGCTCCCGCTCGAGGACTACGCGCGGGTCATCAACATCAATCTGATAGGCACCTTCAACACCTTGCGCCTCGCCGCCGCCGGCATGCAGGGGCTCGAGCCGCTCGGGAACTCCGGCGAGCGCGGGATCATCATCAACACCGCGTCGGTGGCTGCCTACGACGGGCAGATCGGGCAGGCCGCGTATAGCTCCTCGAAGGGCGGGGTGGTCGGTCTCACCCTGCCGGCGGCGCGCGAGCTCGCCCGGTTCGGGATCCGGGTCCTCACCATCGCACCCGGTCTCGTGGAGACGCCGATGCTGCTCGGGCTGCCGCCGGAGGCCCGGAAGAGCCTCGGCGACTCGGTGCCGTTCCCGAAGCGGCTCGGGCGCCCAGAGGAGTACGCGAAGCTCGCGCTGCACATGATAGACAACACGCTGCTGAACGGCGAGGTGGTTCGGCTCGACGGAGCGATCCGGCTCGCTCCGCGGTGAGCGGTCCGGGTGGCCGCGCGGCGGAGACCCCCGCGCCGCGTTTCGAAGACGTCCGGGGCGCGGTCGAGGAAACCGGGCTCGACGTGCGGGGAGCGTTCCACCCGGGCCCCGGTGACGGGGTGCCGGCGGGGCGGAACGGCTTGCCCTGCCGGACCCTCGTGTTGGCCGGCAACGTCGGCTCGCGCTGGTGGGCGGCGTTCGAGCGCTCCGCCTTTCCCGGGCGCTCCGCCGATCCGGTCGACGACTGGTCGAGGGCGGTCATCGACGAGCTTGCCGGCCGGCTCGGGGGGTGGGCACTCTATCCGTTCGGGGGGCGGCCGTTCCTGCCGTTCCTCCGCTGGGCGAGGCGGTCCGAGCCTCTCTTCCCCTCGCCGCTCGGGCCGCTCATCCACCCGCGCTTCGGGCTCTGGCACGCCTACCGGGGAGCGCTCGCCTTTGCCGAGGCCCTGGTGTTGCCGGTTCCAGGAACGGACCGGTCTCCTCCGAACGTGCCGGGGCCGGTTGGCAACGAATTTGCCGAGCACCCTGAAAAGGACCTCGGAAAAGACTTTGCAAGGGGCTTTGCAAGTGACAGGGTGCCGGCTCCGGCCGCTGAGAGCGGCCCGGACGGCTCGCCGGTGTCACGCTCGCCCTGTGCCGGCTGTGTCGATCGTCCCTGCCTCGAGGCCTGCCCGGCCGGTGCGATCGGCGCCGAGGGCTATGACGTCGAGCGGTGCAAACGTTACCTCGTTGCGCACCACGATGGTGCGTGCATGACCGGCGGGTGCCTGGCTCGGCGAGCCTGTCCGGTCGGGGTCGAGTATCGCTACGCGCCGGCCCAGGCGCACCACCACATGCGCATGTTCGTACGCGCGGGAAGGAGGGGAGCATGAGCGAGCGGACCGGCTTCGACTCCGCGAAGGACGCCCGGCGGTTCACGGTCACCCCGGGCGGGCGGGGGGGGTGGTGCCAGCCGGCTACGATACGCGCGAGCCGGTCTAGGCGCGGGACGAGGTCAGGTCCATAGAGGAAGATGTGCTATGAATGAGCCGCTGTGGATGCCGAGCCGGGAGGACATCGAGTCCTCCAACGTCTACCGGTTCTTGGGCTTTTTGAAGGAGCGGGGTGCGGGGTCTTTCGAGGACCACGCGGCGCTCTACCGCTGGTCGATCGAGCGCCCCGAGGACTTCTGGCGCGCGGTCTGGGACTTCTGCGGCGTACGGGCGGAGACCCGGGGCGAGACGGTGCTCCGCCACCCCGGCCGGATGCTCGACGCGCAGTGGTTTCCGGAGGCGAAGCTCAACTTCGCCGAGAATCTGCTCAGACGGTGGGACGACTCCCCGGCGATCATCTTCCGCGGTGAGCACGGAGCGAGCGCCCGGCTCGGCCACCGTGAGCTCTACGACGCGGTGTCCCGGATGGCGGCGGCGCTTGCCCGCGAGGGAGTCGGTCCGGGCGACCGGGTTGCGGGCTATTTGCCGAACCTGCCGGAGACGGTCATCGCCATGCTGGCGGCGACGAGCTTGGGCGCCGTCTGGTCGTCCTGCTCGCCGGACTTCGGGGTGCAGGGGGTGGTGGACCGTTTCGGCCAGATCGAGCCGAAGATCCTGTTCGTGGCCGATGGCTACTTCTACAACGGCCGGCAGATCGACTCCATCCCGAACCTCTCGGGGCTGAGGGGCCAGATCGGATCGATCGAGCAAGTGGTCATGGTCCCCTATGCCGAACCGGACCGCACCGATACCGGCGGGGCGGATGCGGTGCTCTGGGAGGACTTCGTAGCCGGTGTCGAGCCGGGACCCGTTTCGTTCGCGTCGCTGCCCTTCAATCACCCCCTCTACGTGATGTACTCGTCGGGGACCACCGGGGTCCCGAAGTGCATCGTTCACGGGGCCGGGGGGACGTTGCTCCAGCACCTGAAGGAGCACGTTCTGCACGCCGACGTGCGGCCCGGAGACCGGCTCTTCTACTTCACGACCTGCGGCTGGATGATGTGGAACTGGCTGGTCTCCGGGCTCGCCTCGGAGGCGACGCTCGTTCTCTTCGACGGCGCGCCCTTTCATCCGGACGCGAGGACGCTGTTCGACCTCGCCGACGAGGCGCGAATCGACATCTTCGGCACCTCGGCGAAGTTCATCGACGCGGTCAAGAAGTCGGGCCTCGTGCCGCGCGAGAGCCACGACCTCGGATCGGTACGGGCCATCCTCTCGACCGGCTCGCCGCTCGCCGAGGAGAGCTTCGACTTCGTCTACCGGGACGTCAAGCCGGACGTCCGGCTCTCGTCGATCACCGGTGGCACCGACATCATCGGCTGCTTCGCGCAAGGCTCGCCGGTCTTGCCGGTGTGGCGGGGCGAGCTCCAATGCCGCGCTCTCGGAATGCGGGTCGAGGTCTTCGACGACGGCGGCCGCTCGGTGCGGGGCGAGAAGGGCGAGCTCGTGTGCACCGCGCCGTTTCCTTCCATGCCGATCGGTTTCTGGAACGATCCGGACGGAGTGCGCTACCGGGCGGCGTACTTCGAGCGTTTCGAGAACGTCTGGTGTCACGGCGACTACGTCATGCTGACCGAGCACGACGGGCTCATCGTCTACGGCCGCTCGGACGCGGTGCTGAACCC
>Ga0114931_10011790_pt1 | contig 10291 bp, 13 predicted proteins | sample 2SBtaG_FD_89579 | JGI IMG/M metagenome (GOLD analysis project Ga0114931, IMG submission 89579) | Deep subsurface microbial communities from Kolumbo volcano to uncover new lineages of life (NeLLi) - 2SBTROV14_V59a metaG | ecosystem: Environmental > Aquatic > Marine > Volcanic | place: Kolumbo... | reverse complement strand
TGAACTGGCTGGGGTCGTTCGTTATACCCACTATTCCTTTATGATTTTCGGTTATAACCGTATCCCTATTATTGAATGGATAGAAGAACAGACAACCGAGTCTTTAGCACATGCTAAAGAAGCAGGTGAATTGATCACTCACTTGGGAGAGCATCCATCATTAGCAATAGGCCCATTATTAGAAACACATAGACATGATATCGCTGATATTTTACGTGAATCACTGGTACATGAACGTGAAGCATTAGTTGCGTACAAAGAATTGTTACAGCTAGTGGAAGGCCGCTCAATATTGCTCTAGGAATATGCTAGACGTTTGATAGCTGAAGAAGAAATGCATCAAGGTGAAGTTGATAAAATGTTGCGTAAACCAGGCGATATTCATGCTTTTTCTAACGCCTGATAAAACATGAAATTCCAAGAAGAAAAGGTATCTGACAATGGCATGCAAGTAAGGCTTGAAAATAACACAAGCCTACCTACACGTATGACTAGCTCAGATATTTTAAATCATGATGGGAAACTTATTATCGTTCATAACGGAGAGGAATATATCTTGCGTATTACGCGTAGTGGTAAATTGATTTTAACAAAATAAAAAACCAGCCAGCCATCTCTTTGCTCTTTTCAGCAAAGTCAGCCAGCCAATATCAATAAAGGCATTTTTATGTCTTTAGATGTATGAATATAGTGTATGGAGTACTTTGTGAAAGAAAATTATTTTATGGTTGGCAGGAGAGGCGTATCTGTTAGCTGCATTTTACTAATCAGTCAACAGGGTATTGTATCTGCAAATGATACGGTTATCTCACCAGAATACAGTGCATTGCAAGGTGTCACTGTGACGGCTACACGAACAAAAAGAGATGTTTTTGAGGTGGCTGAGTCTGTTACGGTAATTGATGATGCCCAGATCGAAGCCAAACAAGCGACTGATCTTGCCGATATCGTAGAAAACAGCCCCAATGTCAACATTTCTGGTGGTCCTCGATCTAGTGGACAACACATCAATGTACGCGGACTATCTGATCAGAGACTTCTTTATCTGATGGATGGAGCAAGACAGAACTTTAATAATGGCCATAACAGTCGAGTTTATGTAGACCCTGAGCTGTTAAAACAAGTCGAAATCGTACGTGGGCCCACAACTTTATGGGGAAGTGGTGCTCTAGGTGGTGTGATTTCTTTAACTAGTAAAGATGCAGCCGATTTGTTAAGACCTGGCGAAAACTGGGGGAGCCGAATCAAAAGCGGTTTTCAAGGAGTTAATAACCAGTGGCATAGCAGTGCCTCCGTATTTGGTCTAATTCACGATAACTTTGATTATCTTCTCGACTTTTCCTTTCGAAATGCAAGTAATACCCGTCTAGGGAATGGTAGCGATTTACAACATTCAGGATTTGAATCTTATGCAGGATTAGCTAAGTTTACCTGGACACCTGATGCTTTTAATACCTTAGGGTTTTCTGCACAAACTTTTGATCAAAACGTCCAGGTGCCATCTAATCCACAGGTTAATGCCAGCCGTGAATTTCCTTTAGTAAACAGAGACACACGGACGCGCAATTTTACCTGGCGATATACTTATGAAAACCCTGATCATCCCTTTATTCAACCCAGTCTATTGATTTACTACAACACGACTGAGTTAGAGGATAATAGAACACTTACCCCCCGAAAAGATGAAACATCTCTTGATACGGTAGGTATCAGTGTTAAAAACACGATGCAATGGGATTATTCTGAACAAATTTATCAAGCGATCACCTATGGGCTGGATTACTACCATAATGAGGCAAAAGGAAAACGCAACGGCCAGCCACACGCTTCTTTTCCGAATGCTCAATCTGATGTTATCGGTCTATATTTGCAAGACGAGATAAAACTCTGGAAACGCTTGACTTTAACGCCAGGAATTCGCTGGGACAGTTTTGCAAACCAAGCAAATGACAGCTCAATTGCCAAACAAGATAAAGATTCAGTATCGTACAAAATAGGCTTGAATTTTGATGCCACCGACTGTTATCCTTTCATGCAAACTACAACGAAGCATTCAGAGCACCCAACCTTGATGAATTATTTGTTTCCGGCACGCATTTTACCTGTGGGCCTGGCTGTGCCAATCTCTTTGTCCCCAATCCTAACCTTAAACCGGAAAAAGCCCATAACAAAGAAATTGGATTTCGACTACACAAAAACCATCTCTTTATGGATGAAGACAAGGCTCGTTTTCAATTCAGTTATTTTCATAATGAAGTTGATAATTTTGTTGATACGCTGGTTAATTTTACCTTTGCCCCAGTGCCTGGAAACCCTGGTTTTGGAGGAACGATAGGCAATAAAAATGTAGGTTCTGCCCTGCTTAAAGGTTTTGAAGTCGAGCTGAATTATGATCTGCCGTATGGTTATACAGGGTTTTCTTATGCACAAACACGAGGGACAAATCAGAATAATGGCGAAGCATTGTCAAATATTCCGGCTGACAGGTGGGTTTTACAAGCAGGGTTACGATACCCGGAATGGGGGGTTTCTCTGGGGTGGAGAAGCAGTTTAGTCGAAGCGCAGAACAAAATCCCGACAGGAGGTACGTCTACAGCTGGCTACGCTATTCATGATCTTAGCTTGGCCTGGAGATCTACAGGCAAGATGCGTGATTTAAAGGTTGATTTTGGTATTGATAATATTACGGATAAGGACTACCGGAAGCACTTGTCGGTGCTCAAATCACCTGGCAGGAATTACAAAGTGTCAGTTTCCTGGCAATTCTAAGCGACATTAAAATCTTTATAGCTGGAGTTAAAAATGAGTCCCAATCCATACCCGGTTTTTTCAGTATCAGAATCTGATAAGCCAGAAGATATTCAAAAGAGAATATCTCTTTTAATAAAGCTCCATGCCATGCAACCAGATCCAATGCTTGCTAAAGCCGTGGTAAACCATATTGTAGCCATTTTGGCCAAACCGGGCTGCATCAGTGATATTAAACAGCGTTGCCTATTTCGGCAGTTGGAGATGCATTGGCGTTGCCTAGCTTGGATTAGCAATATATCCACTCAAAAACCAAAGCATAATACAGAAAAGCTATCACTCCAGTTAAAAAGGGAGATAGATAAATGAGTACAGTGAAAGCAGTGGATGACTATTTCCCAAAATCTATGATTGACTTTAATCAATCTACTTATAATTTTCTGTCTGAAATCTATTCTGTAAGACATGAGGATCTACGAGTGATTATGGCTGTAGTGCTCTCTTTACTGATTCATTCGCTGTTATTTTTTTATTTTCAAGAAACTGCTTGGCAAAGTCATGTCTTACAGGTGGAGCCAAAACGGATGGCATTAAGGATGTATTCCCTGCAGGCACCCACTAAAACGGTCTCAAAACAAGCTATACACATAACAAACCCCAAACCAAAACCTGTTGTTAATACTTCAGAAAAATCAGTCCATCCAGTAAACAGAAAAAGGCTTATTCGGAAAAAACCAAATCATCAAAATAAGGTCATTGCAGTGAAGGCGCAACATGCTGTTCAATCTCAAAAAAATGAAACAAAATTAGTTGCAGTCAAAAAACAGCAATCGGAAGTTGCTCCTGTTGTTCACAGGCAAACGACTAATAACAAGATAAAACCGAAGATTAATAAGGTCGAGATAGCATCAACTCCTTCAGCGACACAAGAGCAATCAAAGCCAAAGATAATAATGAACCCCAGGTTTCGTCATCCCCCCAATCCCCCCGTCTATCCTCGTCAATCGATCAGACGTAACCAGGAAGGCACGACATTAATAAGAGCAAAGGTTTCGAGATATGGCAGAGTTGAAAAAATGATAATTTATCAATCATCAGCTTATGCAATGCTCGATCAAGCAGCGATGGCAGCAGTAAAAAAATGGGACTTTGAACCAGCAAAGAAAAATGGTTTAGCTATGTCATCCTGGGTTCAGGTTCCGGTAAATTTTGTTTTAGAAAAGAGGTAAACATGAATCAATCGACACAAAACATTCGTTTGAAAGACGTACATTCCCTACGGCAGAAATGGAAGAAATTACAACAAACACAGCCACCTATTCGTACGAGGAATGCTGCCTGTCAGTTAGGTGTCAGTGAAGTAGAGCTATTGGCTACCCAATGTGAAGAAACAGTCACTCGACTGAAATCTGATTGGCCTGGGATTTTGTATGATTTGAAATCATTGGGCACAGTGATGGCATTAACGCGAAATGATTCTACAGTGCATGAAAAAATTGGACTCTACAATCCCGTAAATATTATCGCTAACCAGGCCTGTATAGTGACAGAAGAGTTGGAAATTCGATTAATGCTGGAACATTGGCATTTTGCTTTTGCTGTACAGGAAAATACTTCAAGAGGAGAACGGTTTAGCCTTCAGTTCTTTGATGTTGCAGGTGTTGCTATTCACAAAGTCTATCTAACAGATAACAGTGACCAACAAGCATTTAATGCGCTTGTTAGAAAATTCCGTCATCCCGATCAAAGCCGAATAATCAAAATACAAACAATTGATATTCACATCAATCGTGACACAGAAGTCTCTGTTGATGCGTTACGTCAATATTGGCGTCACCTTAAATATCCTCAAGATTTTGAAACAATGCTGACGCATTTCAAGGTCTCTCGTTTTGAAGCCATGGCATTGGCTGGAGCGGAATTTGTGCAGTCTGTTGACCCGATTGTATTCCTTGAATTTATTAAAACGCTGTCAGAAATAACATTACCTGTCATTTTGACAGTGCAAAACCAAGGTGCAATTCAAATACATAAAGGTTCTTTACATCATCTAAAACTAACGGGGTCCTGGCTGAATATACTGGATGAAGTTTTTAATTTGCATCTACTTCAGGAAGCAATTGCCTACATGTATATTGTCGAAAAACCGATGGCAACAGGAAAAACAAATGCATTAGAACTTTATAATGCAACAGGAAAAAATATTTTGACCCTTTCTGGAGAAAACGATTCTGCCAATTACGAAGACCCTCGATGGATTAACCTTATCCAGTCTCTCCCAGTAAAAACGGAGGCAGCATGATGAACTTGCTTGATGCTTTAGGCCCAATGGCTTATCCCTTGTTATTTTGTTCTTTCCTGTTACTAGCATTGCTTATCGAACGTGCATTTTTCTTTTTTAACTTATCTCCATTGTCAAAAAAACAGCGTCGCATCATTATGACTTTGTCTACGACCAAACGGTGGTTTGAGTTGGAAGAATTTCTGGACTCGGTTCGCAGCGGGAGTCTCAACGCAATAAAGATAATAATCGACAATCGGCAGCAACCCAGACAAATAATAGAAGACAGCTCTGAGTTATGGCTGATAGAAGAAAAAAATAAATTGTATTCACACTTGGGTTGGTTGGTTTTAATCGCTGTGGTCAGTCCTTTATTAGGTCTACTGGGCACAGTGTTAGGTATGATTGAAGCATTTCAAGCCATGTCCGCAAATACGGGCGCTATTACTCCTGCTTTATTAGCGGACGGTTTGCAACAAGCCATGTTCACAACGGCTGCTGGTTTATGTATAGCCATTCCTGCATTGATCGCTAGTCATGCATTTAGAATTTGGGCCAACAGTTACCTGCAGAGTGTTGAAACCCTGCTAAACCACCTGCTTTTGAGCACGCAAAATACTATTTCTGAAAAAATAAATGATACAACTATTTTATTCAAGAGGCAGATAGCATGATTCGTTCGACTTCTTCTCAATCCGATTCATTTTATTTCGCACACTCTGCACCTGATTTAACCCCAGTTTTGGATGTCATATTTATGCTGCTGGTTTTTTTTATGTTAACAGCAAATCCAGTTGAGCATGTTTTTACAATTGATTTACCCAAACTGGAAAATGATCAGATTGAGTCAATAAATCAGCAAAAAAATATAACCTTAACTATTTTTCCAGAGGCTGAGCACTGGGAAATTAATGGCAAAACCTTATATGACTGGAAAGCTGTTAAACAAATGATTTTAGAATTACAGGCACAAAATAAAGAGACAGATTATTTAATTGCCGCTGATCGTCAAGTCTCTATAGAAAGTCTGTTACAAGTTTTAAATTTTTTCAGAACTCAGGGTATCTCCGTAGCCAATATTTTGATGCAGGCTCAACCCGAAACACACAAACCAGTAAGATATTTATGAATCAAAGAGAGCAACAATCAATACAAGCATCAGAAATAAGCAATTATTCTGCCCTGCTGGGTTTTACCTGTCATTTGATGACACTTTACGCTATGCGACCTTGTGTACATTTGGCAGAAAATATCAACAGGCATATGAATTTATTATTGGATGCTGAATTTACTTTTTTGCAAGGTGAATGGAAAGGGACTTTTCAGCAATTATCCACACAGTGGCAATTGATTGCAGAACAGCACAAAAAACAACAACTCAAAAATAATAACCAAAAACAAAACACTATTTTTCATTAAAACTAGGAGAACAGCATGTCACAATTACAAACAAACACTGATTTACAGAATATTTATCAGCAATACCAACAATTACCCGCTAAATTTGATTCATTATTATTGGCAACGGTAGATAGTCGTGGTGTTCCTACAGCCAGTTATGCGCCGTATATCAAATACGAAGGCCATTTTTATATCTATATCAGTGAACTGGCAAAACATACCGCAAATATTAATGATACAAAACGAGCGAGTGTTCTATTCATAGAAAACGAGCAAGACGCAAAGCATTTATTTGCCAGACAAAGGGTTACTTATTCATGTGATACAGATGAAATTACGCGTGATACAGACAATTATCACAATATCATCGCTATTTTTCATGAAAAATTCGGCAAAATCATGACAACCTTGGCGGAGAAAAGAGATTTTCATCTTTTTAAATTAGAGCCTAAGGAAGGAGGATATGTCGCAGGGTTTGGCCGTGCCTATATGATCGAAGGTGATGACCTGGAACAAATCAAACATGTCAATGACACGGGGCATAAAGCTTCAAACACTCACTAACCTCATTATATGTGCCGTAAATATAAACTATCACCATGTGTCAATACATTCTTGTTAATTCACATTGGAATGAGCTTTCGATTTGGAGGTCTTTAAAATGATTGTCAATACAAACAGACTTTCTATTTTAGGCATTTTTCTATTTTCCGTTATTTATGTTTTAACTGCTGAAGCAACCGAGAACACCGCTCCTTCACCGGTCATAAAAAAAAAGAGTCAACGCATTATTTCCTTAGGCGGCGATATCACAGAAATTATTTATGCGCTAGATGCTGAAAAACAACTTGTCGGCGTTGATACCTCTAGTCTATGGCCCGAATCAGTAAAATCATTACCCCAAGTAGGATATTTTCGTGCGCTTTCTGCAGAAGGCTTGATATCTTTATCGCCCGATATGTTAATTATGTCAGATGCTGCCGGGCCTGAATCTGTACTGGAGCAGGTAGAGTCTACAGGGATTTCATCTGTCAAAATAAAGACAAGTAAAACAGCCAAAGGTGTTATAGACAAGATTAACCAGGTTGCCATAGCTCTATCAAAGCCAGATGCAGGCATTACATTAAATAAAAAGATTATTTCAGAGTTCAAGCAATTAAAGCAATCTAAAAAACAATGGCAACAGCCGCCTCCACGAGTGGTATTTTTATTTTCTGTCAGTAAAGGATCATTGATGGTCTCCGGAAGTAATACTGCAGCCAATGCCATGATAGAAATGGCGGGTGGCATCAATGTGGTTACTGAATATTCGGGCTATAAACCCATCAATAACGAAGCTTTGATTGCTGCATCCCCTGATTTTATTTTATTAACCGGAAACACCCTAAAGATGATGGGAGGATTGGAGAAAATTATCAATTTACCTGGCCTCACACTGACTCCGGCAGCGAGGCAAAAAAATATTATTGTTATGGATACACTCTATTTACTGGGTTTTGGTCCTCGAACTGGAAAAGCCGCATTGGAATTAAGTCAACAGCTTCATCCAGAAACACGAGAGAAAACACAATGAGTAGCACTGCAACGAGCCTTAATGAATCATTAAACTTTCAGCAGCTTAAAATAGTTAAAGACAGTCGAAAACAAATGACTTTCTGGTTTTTAGTCATCAGTTTATTGCTCATGTGTGTTAGTTCTTTAAGCATTGGTGCCATGCCTATTTCAACAGGGCAAACCCTGGCTATCCTAGCTGATCTTGTGGGTCTACAACTACCGTGGGAGTTTAGTTTTTCCCAGGAGACGGTTATTACATCCATTCGTGCTCCACGGCTGATGATGGCTTTATTGATTGGGAGCGTTTTGGCTGTCTCAGGCGCTGCCATGCAAGGTTTGTTTCTAAATCCTTTAGCAGATCCTGCTTTAATGGGTATATCAAGTGGTGCGACATTGGCGGCTGTCGCAGTCATTGTACTGGAAGCAACTATACTACATGAGTTTTCTGTATGGATGGGGGCATTTAGCCTGCCCATCAGTGCATTTTTGGGTGGGTTTCTCGCAACCCTACTGGTTTATCATTTTGCCCTGAATAAGGGGCGTTCTGATGTTTCATCATTATTATTAGCTGGTATTGCTATCAATGCGCTGACAGGTTCAATCACTGGCTTGCTCATTTATACCGCTAATGATGAGCAACTGCGTACTATCACTTTCTGGACCATGGGCAGTCTCAGCGGAATAAGCTGGTCTCAGGTTATTACTGGGCTGCCTTTTTTCTTATCAACATTATATTTTTTACCCAAATTTTCCAGAGCACTCAATGCTTTATTATTAGGGGAGGCAGAAGCAGGACATCTTGGTTTTCCAGTTGAACGGGTCAAACTGTTAGTCATTTTATTAGTTGCATTAGGTGTGGGAGCAAGCGTCTCCTTTGCTGGAATTATCGGTTTTGTCGGATTGGTCGTGCCTCACTTATTACGTTTGTGGTTTGGTCCGGATCATTGCAGCTTATTACCCTGTTCAGCCTTATTAGGCGCTCTGTTACTGTTACTTGCTGATATTTTTGCTAGAACACTCGTTTCACCCGCTGAATTACCTATAGGAATCATCACTGGAATTTTAGGTGGCCCATTCTTTCTATGGTTATTACGGCGGCAAAGAATAGCGGGAGGTCATTGATGCTTGTTGCTGACAACTTAAGCGTTAAAATAGGCACTAAAAAAATATTATCTGCTATTTCTTTACAAATTAAGCCTGGTGAATTGCTTGCTGTTGTCGGGCCAAATGGCGCAGGTAAATCGACCTTACTCAAAACCCTGTGCGGTGAAATAGAGCCTGCTGCCGGAAATATACAAATGAATGAACGACAACTTGAAGAATGGTCTTTAACTGAACGGGCTGTTAGCTGTGCGGTATTACCGCAGAATTCCAGCTTATCTTTTCCTTTTTCTGTTTTGGATGTCGTGTTAATGGGGCGCAGTCCTCATTATCAGGACAGGAACGTAGAAGTTGATTATGCCATTACCTGTCAGGCTTTAGAATTGACCGGGATGTTAGCTTTTAAAGAGCGGATTTATCCCTCTCTGTCATGTGGGGAGCAACAACGTGTACAGTTTGCCAGAATTCTTGCTCAGATCCTGGGATCCATAGATTCCCAGTCTCGTTATCTGTTACTTGATGAACCCACATCAGCTCTTGACATTGCTTGTCGACACGATTGCTTAAGTATTGCCAGACGTTTTGCAAAAGAACAATCCATCGGAGTTCTCGCAATCCTGCATGATTTAAACCTGGCTGCACTTTATGGTGATCGTGTTGCGGTATTACAAAATGGGCATCTTATTGCAATAGATACTCCAAAAAAAACACTCGACGAAAATTTTATTAAACACGTTTTTAATTATTCTGTTTCGGTCATCAATCACCCTAAGAATAAAGATATTCCTCTGATCATCATGTAAACGGTATAATTATGATAATAAAGAGATATTCTTAAAAATTTTGTAACTACTCAGCGTAAATTCTTCTGTGGATATAGGGTGTTGATTTATCAGGCTTCTGCAACAGGACGGTGCAGCAGAGCTTACATGGACGTATTTACGCGTCCTTATAAATCAATATCCTATGCCTTCAGTCTCGTAAATATTCGACGAACACATACTACATAGAATCAGCGAGTTAGGTGGTTTCTAAACTGACGACTCAGTGTCCAAAAAGGTGTCATGTCCAAAAAGGTGTCATGTCTTGCCTTTTGTCATTGTGAAGAAGCCCCCAAACGTTTATAGCGGTAATATCATTTGTATTATTTATGAACGAAGCGAATAATCGCGACGTAAAAAAGCAAAGAAAGGCAAAAGGCAAGAC
>Ga0114931_10011789_pt1 | contig 10291 bp, 7 predicted proteins | sample 2SBtaG_FD_89579 | JGI IMG/M metagenome (GOLD analysis project Ga0114931, IMG submission 89579) | Deep subsurface microbial communities from Kolumbo volcano to uncover new lineages of life (NeLLi) - 2SBTROV14_V59a metaG | ecosystem: Environmental > Aquatic > Marine > Volcanic | place: Kolumbo... | reverse complement strand
TACGATCTAGGTCCCCCTCGATCAGATAGCCCCGGGCGGACCATACGCGCAGTCCCTCGGCAATCGCCAACTCGTTGGCTTCGGAGGCAATGTCCGATGCGGCCACGTCGGGCTGTCCATCGGCCGGATAGATGTCAACTTCCCACAACATCGCGTTTCCGTTTCGCGGTTGTAAGCATGCGTTTCAAAGCGCGGGTGTCGCGGTTATCGATCGCCGTGCGGAATCGCCCCAGCGAAATCTCCAACCTCCCGAGCGCTTCGAGCACGGGTGCTTGGTTGCTCAAGAAAATCTGTGTCCACAAATCCGGATCACCAGCGGCGACTCGCGTCGTGTCCTGGAACCCGGTTGCGGCCAACGACAAACTCTTTTCTGGCGTGGCGGCGGCCAGAGCCGATGCCAGAAGATGCGGTAGATGGCTAATTGACGCCACACTCTGGTCGTGCTTGCGTGGGGTCATCGAAACAACGTTCGCTCCAAGGGCGGTCCAAAACTCTGCCAATGTTTGGCAATCGAGCTTCTTGCTTTCCCTTGTTGGCGTAACGACAACCAGGCGATTCTCGAAGAGATCGACGCTAGCCGAACCGACTCCAGCCCGTTCACCACCGGCCAACGGGTGGCTACCAATGAAACGCACGGAGTTTGGGAGCCGGCCTTTGAGACTGGCGACGATCTCAGACTTCGTGCTCCCAACGTCGGTCACCAGCGCATCGCGGCGACACGCTTGGGCGACGTCGAGAACATGATCGACGATTCGATCGACGGGCGTGCAGACGACCACCAGCTCTGCCTCAGCGACACCCCGGGCAATGTCGGTCGTGGTCGTCGAAACGGCCCCCACGCGTCGCGCCAGTCGCAAGGAAACCGGACTGCGGCCAACGCCGACTACGCAACGGGACAGATTGCGATGGCGCAGCGCCAGGCCGATCGAACCGCCGATCAAACCGACCCCCAGAATGGCCACCGTGTCTAGCTTTCTCATTTTACCGCGTCGCTTCTCAACAAGACGATCGATTCTCACTTCCGCCGCACCCTTGGCCGCATACCAAGCCGAGGATTGTAGCAGATGGGCCCTTGTTTTAACGAGTAGGCTGCCGGGGGCGAGGGAGATGCTTTTTTGCGCAACACCACGCCTATAATCGAGATACGATGGGCGTCCAAGATTTTCTCTCGCGAGCAAAATCCACTTCATCGTTCCTTGCCGTTTTCATCCGGAGCAAGATTCCTATGTTTTTTGAATCCCGCGCGCGGTTGAAGCCGTTAGCCGCTTTGTGCCGACGCATGGCCACTTCGTTGGACGCCGGGATCGATCTGCGGAGGGTTGTCAAACGAGAGGCCCAAGCGCAAGCGCCAGCGGCTCAGCAGCGGGTGATGCGGGCGGCTTTTGAAGCAGTGAAGGTTGGTCACTCGCTGGGTGATGCGATTGAAGAAAGTGGTCCGTTTTTCCCCGAGCTGTTTCGGGAACTGGTCAACGTGGGCGAGGAGACCGGGCAACTGGCCGAAGTGTTTCGCCATCTGGCGGAGCACTACGAACGCCAGTTAGCGTTGCGGCGAGAGTTTCTAACGGCCATTTCCTGGCCGTTGACCCAACTAGCAGCGGCCATCGGAACCATCGGGCTGCTGATCTGGATCTTGCGCTGGATCGCCGATACCCGTGGTGGCGAAGCCATGGACGTTCTGGGGTGGGGGCTTGTCGGAGAACGCGGGGCGGCAATCTACTTCGGTGTCGTCGCCGCCGTGGCATGCACGGCCGCCGTGCTCTTCGAAGCTAGCCGGCGGGGGGCCCCGTGGGTTGCGCCGCTGGTGCGATTCGCCTATTGGCTGCCAGTGATCGGCGGGGCGCTCACGACCTTGGCGCTGGCGCGAATGGCGTGGTCAATGAGCCTAACGCTTGATACCGGGATGCCGCTGAACAAGGCGCTGCCGCTGGGGTTTCGCGCAAGCGGCGATCCGTTTCACCTCATTCATTCACGGCGGGTCGTGGCTCGGATTACCAACGGAAGTGATATCCACGAAGCAATGTCCGACACGGGTGCCTTTCCCAACGACTTTCTCGACGCCGTGCAGGTTGGCGAACAAAGCGGACGGCTACCCGAACAGATGACACTGCTATCGCGCCAATACGAACAGCGGGCAGAGGCTGCCTTGGCTGTGTTGACGAAAATGGCGGGGTTCGGCGTGTGGATGCTGGTAGCCACGTTCATCGTGGTGCTCATCTTTCGCATCTTCAACGCGTACCTTGGCGCGATTTATGACAACCTGCCATAGCGCGTGCCGGGGCTACCGTGGCATCGAACGCTTCAGCCCAAGCTAGGCAGCGAACACCGTCGCGGGTAAGTTGAGGCTTTCTCGCCGGGGGTGGCACGATCCCGGTCCCAAACACACAACGCACTTTGGTCTTCGGGAGGAGTTTCGCGCATGCTTGGTCAACCTCGTTTGTTTTGGGTTTCGATTGCTTGGCTCATGGCGACGGTGGTCGTGGCTAGCGACTGCCGGGCTCAAGACAAGCCGGCAGAGGGCATTGTGGAATTCGACGCCCAAGTTCTCCCTAAGGAATCGTGGCCTTCACCGAGGGGCCCGCATGGCATCCGAGTGGAAACGTCTATTTCAGCGATGTTTTCAACAACCGCATCATGCGTCGCGATCCGCGGGAGGTAATCCGTGTCTATCGCACGCCATCGGGGCGAGCCAACGGCCTGCTTTTCGATCGGCAAGGACGTTTAATGGCCTGCGAGGGTGCTGATGAGGGGGGGAATCGCCGTGTAACGCGAATCGAGCCTGATGGAACGATCACGGTCTTAGCCGCGGCTTATGAAGGCAAAGAGCTCAATTCACCGAACGACCTGACGATCGACAGCGCGAATCGCGTCTACTTCACCGACCCTCGGTACGGCGATCGCGACGACATGGAGCAGCTCGACGCCGAGGGGAAACCGATCGAAGGCGTCTACCGGATCGATCCCGATGGGCGTATCGAGCGAATCATCACGCACGAAGTTCAACGCCCCAATGGGATCGCCGTTTCGGCTGATGACAAGTGGCTGTTCGTGGTCGACAACAACAATGGCACGGTCGACGGCAACCGGAAGCTATGGCGATTCAACTTGACGGCGCAAGGCACGATCGAGGCCGATAGCCGCAAGTTGCTACACGATTTTGGTCGCGGACGCGGCGGCGACGGCATGGCCATGGACATCAAAGGTCGCCTGTATGTGGCCGCTGGTTTCAACGTGCCCAACTTACCGCTGGAGACGACCGACAATCCGGCGGGCATTTATGTCTTCACACCCGAGGGTGAACAGGTTGGATTCATCCCCGTACTGGAAGACATGGTCACCAATTGCACGTTTGGTGGGGCCGATCTCAAGACGCTGTTCATCACCGCCGGCCATAAATTGTGGAGTGTCCGCGTTACCACGCCAGGGAAGTTGGCGTGGCCACCGGCTGAATGAGTTGCCCTTGGAGCGACCGCGGCATTTTGCCGAAGCATGAAAAAAGGCTGACGGCTTTCCTGTTGAAAACCGCAGCCTTTAGATTCAAACCCTTACCAATTGCGACGGTGGCATCGCTGCGAGACGAGCGGAGATCGGACATTGCCATGCACTGCCTTTCGTTGATCTCGGCCCACGCTAAAAGTAGGTCCCCCGGCGGAATAACGGTAAGCGGTTTGAGTCAAGCCAGACGTTGTCCGGCGGCAACTAGCATCGGCCATTTCTCGCGACCACTTGTGACCGATTTCGCGAAGTTCTTGAACTCTCGAAAATTCGGACGCTCGCGGTTGCGATGACTGCAACCCGATATCCCAAATTCTACTTCGCCGGATCGCCCAAGGCACGTATTCTGTCGCGGAAGAATGCAACCAGACCAAAATTATCTACTCCGGGCAGTTCATCGCCACCGGTTGAGCAGGATTTGCGGGCTCGCATCCGAGCGTGGTTGCTGGCGAGAGCAAACTTCATGCCGATTGGGCAGGGGCATTTACTTTTTTCATGGTGCTGAGCATGGTGCGGAGACGGTGCGTTTTCCGGGCAGATTCTCGGAGCCTGGAAACATTCTGAATTGGGCTTCGGGCCGGCGTGTCGAGATGATGACAATGTGTAGACTGTCCCAATTCAGCGGAGCGTTGCCTTGCGGATTGTGGGCAGTCATCTTCAGTGTGGAGTAGGGAACTGCCTCGGTCGACTACCCTTGTGGCTCGTCAACCTTTTACCAGTTTGTTAGGATCGCCGGTTGTCACTTGTTTTCGCCGTCATCGTGATGTCGGCTAATAGGGACGATCCATCCTTCGACATCCTCACGGTGCATGGGAAGCAGGCAGGAAATGGCACTCGACACGTACGCGTTTTGTCCCTGTGGTTCGGGTAAGAAGCTCAAGTTCTGCTGTCGCGACTTGGCCCCCGAATTCGAGCACATGGAACGGATGATCGAAGGCGAGCAATACCGCGCTTGCCTCGAACACGTCGAAAAACTCGAAAAGAAGTTCCCCCATCGCATCGGCTTGATGGTAATCAAGGGCCGCTTGCATCTCTACATGAAGGAACATGAGGAGGCGAAGCGGCTGTTCGATCAGGTGCTGGAAGCAGAGCCACGGAACACCACGGCACTCGCACACCGCTCAACACTCAATTTACTGTTGCGAGAGATTCCCGAGGCCATTGCCGATGTCCAGCGGGCTCTGGAGGCCGGGCGCGACCCCATGCCCGTCGACGTGTTCGACTCCCTGGAAATGTTGGCCAAGGTTCTCGTGGCGGCGAATATCCCGATAGCCGCGCGGGCCCATCTTCAGTTGACGCTGGCCTCCGACCCGGAAAATTCCGAAGTAAGTGCCTTCCTAGAGCAAATTGACCATTCGACCGACGTGCCACTTCTTCTGAAAGACGACCCCGACCTGATGTCCTGCCCCGAGGGGTTCCCCGCCGGAGATCAATTCGAGGAGGCGTTGTGGTTGGCCCGTGTCGGACGTTGGCTTTCGGCCGAGAAGCAGTTCACTCAATTGTCCGAGTCGAATGCTGAAGTACCCGCGGTGTGGTTCAATTTGGCCCTGCTTCGCGGTTGGTTGGCCAAGAATGCCGACGCCGCCGATGCGCTTCGACAGTATTCGATACTCGACGGCGTGCCTCTGGAAGCCGCGGTCGAAGCCGAGGCCGTCGCGCGGTTGCTGGCGCCAACCCCCAAGGAAGACCAGTTGCCGGCCATACGCATCACCTACACAATTTCCGACCCACAAAAGTTGCTGGAGTTGCTGCTGTCGGACAAACGGGTTCGGAAGTCGTCCGTTGACGCGTCGCGTGAATCACCCGAGGGTGACCCGCCGCCGATGGCCGTCTTTCGTTTACTCGATCGCCCCTGTCTTGCAAGTGCGGAAAACCTGTCACTCGATACGGTGCCCAATACCATAGGGCAAGTTTTGCTGTTCGGAAAACAGACCGACCGCGAGGCGCGGGCGGTGGCAGTCGGGATCGAGGATGAATCGCTCGAAAGCGCGAAGTCCCTGTTGCGGGAGATCGCTGGAACGGAGTTGGGCGAGGCATCCGAGCCAGAGGTTATCATTCCTTGCGCGGCAATGCGGGGCACCTTTAATCCTCGCTGGCATCTACCGGAAGACACGACGCACGATCAGGCGCGTGCATTGGTCGTGGAATTCGGAAAAGATGCCTATCTCAATCGCTGGCCACGGACGGCAACCCATGAGTTGGAGAACAAAACGCCCACGGATGCTGCCCGAGATCCCCATTTACGGCTTCGCGTGTTGGCCCACATCTTGATCTCTGAACTGACCATCGCCGAGCAACACGAGAAGATCGAATTCAACGCCCTCCGCGAGCAACTCGGATTGCCGACACTCGATCCAATTGATCCAACCACGGTCAATCCGAGGTCTTTGCCAGCGTGTCGTTGGCACCGATTGGAAGTTGACAAGCTAGATGATGACGATCTGATTCGCTTGCTATCGATGGCGGTTCGTTTGCGCGCGGAGCGGGCCTTGCAGCTCGTGGCGCTGGAGGTAATCAATCGGCCAAGCCTCGATGACAAGGTCGAAAAAGCCTATCTCTACGGCGAGCTATCGCGGATCGAAGTCGATCCGCTTAAAGCGTTGGAGTACTTGGATCAGGGCCGGACGGCAGCGGAAGAGGCTGGCAGTTCCTCGGCTGTGTGGGATCTTCAAGAGTTGTCTCTGCGGAGCGGTATGGGCCAACCGCAAGAAGTGAAGCGGTTGCTGGATCACCTCTCCGTGGAGCACATCAACGAACCGGGGGTTCGCCAAGCCATTGTGAGGTTCTTAACCGATATCGGTGTCTTGGGGCCCGACGGGAAAATGCTACCGCAGCCAGTCCAAGCGGATCCCTCGGAGGATGCCGCTGGCGGCGAGACGAGTGGTGAGTCAAATAAAATCTGGACCCCCAATTCCGAACAAGGCTCGAAAGAGAAGCCTGCCCTGTGGACCCCCGGGATGGATTGATTCCTGTATGGAACAGAGTTGAACCCGCACGGAATCGCAGCTCCCAATGAATGGATCGTCGCGACCATGCAGCAGAGCGAATTAGATTCTTGGCACATGCGGCGAGCCCTGGAGTTAGCGGACCACGGGCAAGGCTTTGTCGAGCCCAACCCCTTGGTCGGCTGTGTCATTGTTCGCGGCGCGGAGGTCATCGGCGAAGGTTGGCATCGTCGCCACGGTGGTCCACACGCCGAGATTGAAGCCTTGGCGATGGCCGGTTCCCGCGCCGCCGGGAGCACGCTGTATGTAACGCTTGAACCCTGTTCGCACCAAGGCAAAACACCACCTTGCGCCCCGGCAGTAATCAATGCGGGCATTCGGCGCGTGGTTGCGGCATTGGACGACCCTTTCGATCAAGTCGCCGGTCGCGGATTCCAACAGTTGCGAGCCGCCGGAATAGATGTCATCCGAGGGGTTTGCGAAGCGGAGGCCCGCCGCCAGAATGCCCCCTATCTCAAATGCCTCACGACCGGTTTTCCCTGGGTTATTGCCAAATGGGCCATGACGCTCGACGGGAAAATCGCCACGCACACCAGAGACAGTCGTTGGATCTCATCCGAAGCGTCCCGGCAAATTGTGCATGACCTTCGCGGACGCGTCGACGCGATCATCGTAGGGCAAGGAACCGCGACGGCGGACAATCCATTGCTCACCGCACGTCCTCCCGGTGCCCGCACCGCAACCCGGGTTGTACTAGACCGTCTTGCGAGTCTCGCCACCGAAAGCCAACTCGTACGAACCAGCAACGAAGCCCCGGTGTTAATCGTTGTCAGCAGCGACGCCAAGAAAAAGGATGTTGATCGCCTGAAAGCAGCCGGCTGCGAGATATTCGTTTGTGATGGGCATGACCACGCTGAACAATTGGAACAGCTTCTAGAGGAACTAGGCCGCCGAAAAATGACCAACGTGTTGGTCGAAGGTGGCCAAACCGTGCTAGGCGCCCTGTTCGATCGTCAGCTTGTCGATGAAGTACACGCATTCATCGCCCCAAAACTAGTCGGCTCTGCGACCGCTCCTGGACCAATAGGCGGAAGCGGAGTCCAGAAGATGGCCGCCGCCTGGAAGCTGGAAACGCCACAATACGAACAGATCGGCGAAGACCTCTACCTGCACGGTGTGCTACGCGGACGAATTCCAGGCAACCCAGATTGCGCCTGACGATGGATTGCCAACAATATCACACGTCAGGAATATCACACGTCAGGCTCGTATAGCTTGCACGTGCCGTTGCCGTGGCTGTGTGGCAAGGCAATGGCGCGTGGCAACACACATCCTCCTCTAGCCTCGATAATACATACGCGATTTGCTACGGAGCCCTAAAGCGTTCCTGCGAGCCGTGCCAAACGAAACGCGGACGCACCACGCTACGTTTAACAGCGCCCGACTAGGCCATTTGCCTGACTGGGTTATTTAATTGTAAGCCCGCGTGGGTTCAGTCCCACCACCATGTGCCTTCCGGCAGGTGGCCAGGGCTGCCGCGTTGATACTCGCTGTCTAGGTGCCCGTTTTGGTCTAGCTCGACGGAAGCGGTCTCCACTATGCCCCAAGGGTTGACGCGAACTCCCCCGCTCACCGCGGCAATGATGTGCTTTCGATTGATCACGCGATGATTGATCACCGTTTAAACCACCGTGGGCGAGATGCCACGCGCCGGGGCGTATTGCCGCGGATCGCCAAAACAGGTCATGTGCCATGCCACCCGATCAGCAAGCCCCTGTCGCACGATGAGGGCCGCCGCGAGAGACAAATCGAATACGTTTTGTAACTCGGCGTACACGGGATACATCGCACACAAGTCATCAAAATGCTTGGTAAACCGCCGGGCGAATTCTCGATTGAGCCGTTCGGATTTTCCCGTGTGAACGCGACGTCCGCGCGCGGTAAGCATCTCGTTTTCGCTGAGCACTTGAACCGCCTGACCGCGCAACTCGAACGCCAGATGATCGGCGGTGGCCAACAACGCATCGTAGTCAAGCGTGAACCACCATCGCAACACGTCCATCGGCGGCGGCGATTCGCCTTTGGGAACCGTGATCATGTCCAAGTAACTCGGCACGTCATGCGTCCCATCCGCCAGCCCGATGCCGATTAACTTCATGTGGTAGTCGGCTTCAACCAGAACCCGGGCAACATGCGTGTTCGCCTCGATACCAAAGGTTTCGACATCCTGGAGTCCCAATTGTGATCGCAATTCTTCCAGCCATCGGGAACGCCGCCGGGCTTTGATCGGTTGGGCGGAGGACGCGTCAATGAACGCTTTGGCGCGGGCAAGCTCCTTCGTCCTGGGAGTAATCGAACAGCCGAACTCCGTGCCAGGGCCAGAGGTCAAATGGCGGAGGATGACAACCAGATCATCCAGTTCGACCACCGGACGCCCTGATTCGGCGCTGACGCGCCGCCCCACGCGATCCACGGTCCAATCGCCCGCCGGACCCGCCAAGACAAGATCGCCGGTATTGGGATAGGCCAGCACATACTTCACGCGCTGCAAACCGGCCAACGTTTGCTTCGCGCTATCGATGGGCCGTCCAGCAGCAATCCGTAGCTGGATGGCTTTTTCCAATCGCATCAGGGAAACCATTCTCAATGTGGAGTGCCGCCGCACATCGTGCTGGAGCGGATCACCGGCGGTGGGGATGCGCGCGGTGAGCCGCAACCGCTGAAGCTGTCCACCTTGTTCCACCTCTTCCAGTCGCGTCAACATCCCGTCGACATCGACACGCACTCCACTGGCGAATTCCTTGACCGAACCGGGGCCACCGACATCCTCCCACGATTGGGGCGCCACGGTGGAAGTAATCAGATCGATCAGTTCACTAAAATCGGCCTGTGCTCCGCCGCCGGGGTTACCTGGTCGTTGAACGTTGCCTCGCTGTTGTCCTTGGTTGGGAGCCGAATTTACTCCCTCGCCGAGGGCACTCGCCGCGGGACCGAATCGATGGTTGAACTGCGCCAACACATCGGACGGCATCGTTCCCACAACGCGCCCTCGAATCACATCGCTATCGATTTTCGACAACGCGGAGACGAACCCTTCGACCACGCCTGAGGTGGCTTGAGCGACGGCAATCTCGGCCAATTGTTCGTCGCGTTGCTCTCCACGGGCGGCACGGAGTGCTTGTTGCAAAGCGGGAGCGAATTCACCACACTCCAGCCGCGACCTCAATAATTGATCCTCGCCTACATCGCTTGTCGATGCGGAGGGCGGCTGAGCCATGCCGCTGGAATTGCCCAATGCGATGACGACAACCATGACGACAGGCACGATGGTCGCGAGATTCCGACGCTCTAGACCGTTAAACACGCGCCCCCGGTGGGTCGATCGAAAGACGTTCGGCAACGCGCGGCCGTTTACGTATTGAGTCGCCATAATAGCCTCCTCTGTCGCCATTGTTCCGATGGCATGGTCGTTCGACGGTTAACTTCCCATATCCCAGGGGAATCGGTCAAGAAAAATCCATCCTGCATTGAATTGATTCTTGGCGCACCTTTTGCTCTTTGATCATGGCGATACACTGAGAACTGAGCGATTAGGTGTCGTTATTCGATAAACCATCGAGGTTGAATCTCGTTGTTCGGCCAAATCGCTGCCTTGAAGTATGTCGCATCACGGACCTCGATATGAATTCCAACGATCCCCCTCCCGTCGTTCCTCGCAACGGGTCACCGTCCACAAGCCCGGCGAAAGGGGCCCAACAATGGGTCGATTTTCTGGGGCTCTCAACCGAGGACGCCAAGCGAATCCAGAGCCTTCGCCCGCTGTTCGCGGCGAATATATCTCAGTTCATCGAGAC
>Ga0114931_10011788_pt1 | contig 10292 bp, 5 predicted proteins | sample 2SBtaG_FD_89579 | JGI IMG/M metagenome (GOLD analysis project Ga0114931, IMG submission 89579) | Deep subsurface microbial communities from Kolumbo volcano to uncover new lineages of life (NeLLi) - 2SBTROV14_V59a metaG | ecosystem: Environmental > Aquatic > Marine > Volcanic | place: Kolumbo... | reverse complement strand
GTGGAAGGTCAATATGCACATCAGCTTATAACCACCGAAGAGGCAAGGGAAGAAAAATGCATGGAAGAGGCAATGGTGCTAGCCGATCACGTATTTAAGATGGACATGGAGAGCCATTTATAACTTCCGTTATGGATTCCAATCATTTTATCAAGGACCTGCCAACTCCTGTTTAAGTTTTTCGACCGCCTGAATTGCGCTCTCCAGTTCCGTTTTTATTTCATGCCGCTCGGTGTTGTAGTGGCTGAAGGCATTCAACACAAGCGGGCGCAAGGTTTCTATGTCATTTTGAGTAGCCGCTTCCAGATCCCCTTTAATGACTTTCTAGAAATCCTCTGTGGTGTAATCCTTGAGACGCGGCTTAAACACGACTGATTTTTTCTTTTTTTCACAATGCTTGCGGATCACTTTTTCAAAAGCAGATCGGGTATAGACAGCCGCCGCCTTGTAATCACATTGATGCAGATGCTTTTTGGCTTTAGTAAGCAAGTCCTGATTATCAAAAATAATGGGGACTTCGGTGCCATCATTACAAGACTGAGCATAGAACTCCATGGTCTTCCAGCCTGGCTTGTTCTCAAGCGTCCCTTTAGCGTATTCGAACCACGGTTTGTCGTAGGTAGTGATAAAGATCTGGTAATCAGGAAATTCGGTTTCAAGGAGATGCAGCAATGGCAATCGATTGGCGATATCCAGGCCGATAAAAATGTCATCAAGAAACAGAACTTTGCATGGAATGCCCTGTAGGTGACGTTTAATCATACCCAGATAGATGGAAATCGCGATAGCCGACAGGCGCGCCTCGTTGAGAAAAAGATGTGGCTTATCGATCTGTTTGCCTGCGTAGCGCAAACTCACATCTACACGGTCACCTTCGATGCTTGCATAATCGCTACTTGGGCGAATCTGTACAAACCGCAGATCAAGGTCAATATTGTGATTGAAATGGTCAAGAATGGGCTTGGCATGCTTCAGGATATATTCGGGGCTTTTCAGCCTGAACAGTTCACCAAAGGCCTCGTTGAAGATCTTAATGGCAGCGTTTACATCTGCTTTTTTCCTGTTGATCGGGTATTCTTTTCCGGTCGTTTTGACTATGGCTTTCTCGACATCCGCCCACAGTTCACCCAGCTCCTTGTTATTGGTCAGAGAAAACCTGAAATGGGCCAGCACACCCTTGACCAGCAAATCAAAGAGATTGATGGCCTCGTCTTTCTTCAGGTGATGGATAGTCAGCAAATGTTTGTAGGTGAGAAAGCTTTTCAGCTTGTTGCCATCGCGTATACTGGTATCGGCCACAGCGCGAGTATCATTGTTTACGCTATTCCATGAATAAGACTTATTTCGGTTATGCCCCTGGCTGTTCGGCTTAAAGGTAACCCTTATCGCGGTTTTTCCCTTTTTTGCCGGCGCCACAAAAACATTCTCCAACTCGGCAATATCAATATCTTCGATAGAAGACTGAAAGAAATCCTTCAGTGCATAGTAGAGAGAACTTTTCCCGCTGCCGTTTTCACCATAGATAAATAGGTTCTTTCCAGCAATATTGATCTTATAGGCGCCAAGAAAGGCCTTGTAATTGGTAACTTCAATGGTCTGGATGCGCATATTTGCCATTTTCTTCTTCCTTGTTTACGGCACCCTAAAAAGCAACCGGCTAACTTCAGCTACTCACTCTCTGACCCGAGGCTCAGAGGCTTGACATCATTCATGGATTGCAACGTAAATCTCGGCCGTCCCTGTCCGACCCGAATAACGTGAAGCTGAATAGTTACGAGCACATGCAGGAATTCACGGTTGATAATATCCGCATCGCCAATGTCCGGTCCCACTTTTCCTCGAATAATCGTTTTCTCGTCAGATAATTTGAATTCGAACGTTCGATTGTCCGGCAAAACCCCCTGGAATTCGCCTGAAAATGTCGTTTTCTCCTCATGGATATTATCTTCCCGCAAGCGATCCACGGAGCGCTGGAGTTGATCAATGCCCTGAAACCTGAATAGATGTCCCCTGAACTCCAGCCCGCACCATGCGTCCTGCCCGGCAATATATTCCAGAAAGTCCACGGCTTTTTTTACCGCACGCGGGTGGATATCATCCACCAACTCGGCAACTTCGTCATCGGACCCTTCGGTAGCCAACTGGAAGAGTTGCTGTACTTTTTCCAACGCAATTTCGGCTCCACCCGGTTCTTCAAACAGCTCCTTGTTATCCGACTTGGGAATCTCAAATTCAAAGCCAAAGGAACCGATGGCCGTTCCCGTGATCAATAGCTGATTTTTCTGCTTATCCGGTATAGGCCCCATATACTTGAGGTTATCCGCAATGCCTGCGGCAGCAACAGCCACGGCATCGGTAAATGCACCCGCCGCTTTAGCCGCAAAGTCGGCGGCAATACCGTGTGAGCCAAAAACCGGCCGCCCCCGAAACACAAGCCGGGCCTTTGCGCCAGACCGGTCCTCGCTGACATCGGCAATAGCTGCACGTGCCGTTGCCAGACGGGCTTCCAACCCCATACGCTCAATGGCGTTTTCCTCGGGAATGTCGGCCAGCAACGACTCCAGTTCCTTAATTTCGGAGGAGATCGCAAGGTACGCTTCGTGATTCATCACAACCCCTCCTGTTCCTGAATAAGTTTCAACAGCTTAGTAGCTTCCATATCTTCTGACGGCGAAAGCTCCACCTGAACAAAGCCTTTCCAGAGGTGATCGCGACGATGAGACCACATGCTGTACCAGTAGGAAATAATTTTAACATGGTAGTTCCTCGTCGGCTCACCGAGAACACAGCCATACGCATCGACACGGAACCGGGCCTTGCTCTGGGCCGGGTCAAACAGGTGGACATGATCCCTTGCTAATTGCTGCTGGTCGACGCCATCCGGCAACTGAAAGAATGACACTACATCCACATCATTGGGTGGACGGGTTTCGGTGATTTCAATCGCTTCCATAAAACTGCCATCCAGCCACTGAAATCCGGAATCGATACCAATCCGGTGCAATTCAGCCCGATAGTCCAGCAGGCCTTGCAGAACCTTTATTCGATCAGCCGAAATTGCAAATCGCTCCACGACCTGACCCAGACTGGCCTTGTAGGGGGAACGCTCGGAACTGCTTCCGCCATGTCCTGGGCGAATGGGCGGCAAGACATTGGCTATACTCCATTCGGGTATCATCACTCTCCTCCTTGATTATTTTTTCAGCGCCTCACGAATGGTGCGCACAGCATCCACGCTATCCAGGGTTTCTAGGTTGTTGCGTACCGGGTGACGGAGATCGTAGAGCCGCTCGAACTCGCGTTGAATAATGGCAAGTTTTTCTTCCTTGCTCATGTCGTCGGTAATAGGGGTCAGTTCACCCAGGTGTGGGAGGACTTCCTTGTTCGCAACCTTGATATCATCGAGGAAGTAAAGTTCGTAAACCAACCCATTTAACAGGGCTGAGAAAAATGCCTTTTCTAAAGTTGACTTATTCGAGGTCAAAACTTCAAGGAACTGCACAACATCAGAGATCTGTGCGCCATCTTCTCTATACTTAATTGGTAGTTCCTTTAACCTGCTAGGCTTCACCTGCGCCATTACTCGTCCAGATTCCTGAGATATTTGCTGATAATAAAAATTCAATACCTCTGAGTTTAGAAGTCCGACAATGTAGCGGAAATTTCTTGTATTACTCAGCTCTGGTTTCAGCTGAACGATATTTATCGAGTCAATGCAATAATATCCTATTACCCTATCAAATGCCGCAACAATACTATCGCCTGTTTGCCTAACGAGAATTTTTGGCGGGGCGAAAAGCTCCTTATATCGACTTCTAAAGAGAATATGCCACTCTCTGGATCCTTTCCTTTTTTCAACACTTTTTGAGATTAGTTTCTCTTTATTCTCCTTTAAATATTGAATAATATTTGGCGCGTCATTTTTTTTGAATTCTTTGTCCACATATAGAATGTATTTTGTAATTGTTTCTGGACAACGAAACCTTTCTATGTCCTTGCCCTTAAGGGTTGCTTTCAAATAATCCTTTTCAAAACCCCTATCCAAGGAAACCTTGTTATCTACTATATAAACACCATCACAACTAGTACTTATTCCGTTAGCCACATCTAAACAAAATTCGTTTAGCTTACGCCCAGAACGCGATATATCTTTTACTAGACTGTTTGCTTTAGGATCAAAAGAAAAGGTATGGTTAGGACGCTCCAGTATTAGCGTATTACTTATCCGGTTAAGCTTGATTGAACTCAAATGCTTCTCGATTTCTTTTAGCCCAAATGACCTGAGATCAAACCCCAATACCTCATACTCGCTCATTTTTTTTGCATCAAACCCGATCACGCAGGTTGGCACTATTGCCTTAAATGCTTTTTCTCCTATATTAATTGCCAGAAAGAGTCGCCTATTTGACAAATAGTGTTTTCTAGCTTTGCCCATATAAATCTGAAACAGAAACTCATTCGGCACAATCAGAACCGCTGCTCCTATGCTAGAGATCAATGACTCTGATACCCCGATGAAATACAAGAAGCTATTTCTGATGCGATCCACGATACTTGAAAAACGCAACTTCAGAACTTTTTTATGCTCATCGCTTAACACTGCACCATAAGGAGGATTGCCAACAACAACATCAAAGCCGCCTTTTTCATGCCAGACCTCAGAGAAGAAGACCCTGAAATCAAAGATCTCTTTACCGTCAGTAATCTGATGAATCAAATCATCAATTTCGTCTGCCAAAACTCGCTTTTTCTTATGACTAGTCGTATTGAGAAAGGCGGATTTTTTCTGCTCCAGTTCACCGAAGAGCTCCTGGTTGAACAAATCAACCTCAATACTGAGCAATGAATCACCGCACACTATCTTGTAATCCAGATTCGGCAAGGCTTCAATCGTATCGTAGTCCTCCTCATCAACAATTAATGACAGCCATAAACGTAAACGCGCAATATCAATGGCGGATGCATCGATATCCACGCCATAGATACTTTCGCTAATGGCATGTCGTTTAAGCTCATAGGCGCCAGAATCATTGCCACTGTGGGGCGCCAACGCCAATCGTGTATTGACAATTTCGTGCAATAATCCCACCGGAAATGCACCGGAACCGATGGCCGGGTCGCAAACCTTAATATCGGCCAGAGCCTCATCAATGTTGCCGGCATCTTGCCGCACCGATTCCGGCAAACGGAATTTGTAGGTATCGGTTTCCCTGCCTTTGTCCAGCACCCGCTGGTCGTTTTCCAGCGCCAGGTGTCCCTTGCGAATAAGGGTCTCAAGATCGGATATAGGCACCGTAATGGCTTCCGTATCACCCAAACTTTTCTGCCCTGCGGAGCTACCAAAGATATCCGCCTGTGGCTCGACCAGCTCTGGTGTGGAAGCATAGGTATTGAGCCGGTTATCCAGATAATGAATCAGGCTCTCCTGACACATGTAGTGGACGATCTCGCGGGGGGTATAAAAAGCGCCCTTGCTCTTGCGCTCGGTAACTTCGAGCATGTTCTCGAACACCTTGCCGAGCATTTCGGGATCGACCGCCACTTCCTTTTCCAGTGGCTCATCCTCCTTGATGGTGAAGTTGTAGCGGTCAAACACATCCAGTATGCCGGTCCCGATATCGCCGTTTTTGTTTTTTTCTATGTTGTGGAAAAAACCGTTCGGCAGGTCGATGCTTTCCTTACGCCAGTCATAGTCCGGTTCAAACAGGCCGCCATTGAGAAACGGCACGCGGCAACCGAAACGCGGGTAGTAGCCGGGGTCTTTCTGCTCCTTGCGTTCATCGGCCAGGGCTTCGTAGAAAAGATATTGCAGAAAGTCATGATAGTAATCACAGCCCTGCTCTTGGATCTGATTGAAATGCTTGCGCATAAAGCGCTTTGGGCCTTCGCCCCAGCGACCGGCTTTGTCCACACCAAGCCAGCCTTTCTTTTGCAGAAAATACAGGAACACGATCTGGCCAAGCAATTTTTTGGCGAAGCGGCTGACCTGTTGGTCACGTTCAGTTTCATCGCCCTTGTTGAACAGGGGTTGAACTTTCAAATGTTCGGCCAGCTTCTGAAACAAGGCCCTGTATTGCTCGAAAAACTCGTCGGTGACTTTCTCGATACTGAAGGCGGCCTCGATCTCTTCAATACGAGGGTCGGCATAATCCATTTCCAGCAGTGGCACTAACTGTTTACCAGCGGTATGGCTGTTTTCATGCACCCCAACCAGGTAGGAGTAGCGTTTCGCAGGCGTCAGCTCTTCTTTCGTTTTTACCTTGCCTTTTTCATCCTGGTAGGCCTCGTGCTCTATTTTTATGAAGGAAAAACGCCAATCAGCACCACCATCATCTTTTGCGTAGAAAGCGACAAGCGCAAAATCCTTACCCCCAAATGTTTTAAGATGTTTAACTACGAGATTTCTTAACGTTGTTCGCGCTTTCTCAAGTTTTGAGAAACTGGGGACTTCTACAATAAGTAGGTCAAGTCTCGCCCCGTCTGGGTCGGTATATTTCCCTATACGCTCATAATGGTTGATATGTGGCCAGAACTGGTCCCAAAGGCGTGCATTTTTATAGTACTTGTTTTCACGTGCTTCGAAATTATTTAATAAGTTCCGCAAGAAGTGCTGATAACGCTCCCTGTCAAATGGCTGAGTAAACAGCTCACCCACCGCCTTTTGAGCCTGTTTCCTATCCATGGATTATTCCTGACTTCCCACAGCCTGCCCTGCAATCTGATAGCCTGAGAGAATAACCTCACGCCGTGTATGCGCCAGCTGTCGCAATGGGCTCTCTACTGCTTCCAGCGAGCGGATGTGCTTGCGAAGCAGCGTAACCATTTCCAACGGATCCAGGGTTCTTTCAAAGGCCTTTTTCAGAGTTTGTGCAGTCTTCTTTGCCATCAAGCCCTGAGCAATCATACGCTTGACGCCTTCGATAAAGGCTTCGTCATCATCAGTAAATTTCTGGCAGTTACGGAATATTTTTTCTTTGAGACGCTTTTCGATATAACTGACATTGGAGCGACCGCCGCCTCCGCCGGCTGACCCCTCTTCTTGCAACGTGTCTTGGGCAAAACGTTGCTTGTTGGTTTCCAACCAGTGGTAATAGTCCCCGGGGACTGCGTGCCTTGGGGTATCGGGGTCACATTCCAGTTCGTTGACCGCGTCGAAGAACGTTATTTCGCGGCTTTCACCCCCCTGGTTCAGATAAAACTTCTTCAACGGGCCAATACGAAAGAAGGTGACCAGTTGGTCGGTCTGGATCGCCTCCACCTTGCGCCCGGAACGTGCCTTTTTCGGCAGGCGTTTGATCTTTTCAAAAAGCTGCGGCTGTTTATCCCGCAACTCGCGCATCATCTCTAGGTATTTCAGCTCCGAATCGCCTTCTTCATCTTCGCCAGTATAAGCGGACTTACGGTTCAGGGTATCGAACAGCTCCTGGCTGCCAATCTCCTCGCCTTCAGTCAGGTACCTGGCGTCTTCACCCAGGATATCGTGGAACATCTGGATTTTGTTGGTGATGTTGGTCTCCAGTCCCAAGTGCTCATCGGACTGAGTAGTTGGGAAGAAATTATAGATAAATATTTCCGGGTGCTCGGTACCGAGACGATTGATACGGCCAGCGCGCTGTAGCACCCGTGTTGGGTTCCAGGGCAGGTCGTAGTTGATCAGCACATTGCCCCGGTGAAGGTTGATGCCTTCCGACAGCACATCGGTGGCGATCAGGATACGCAGATCCTCGTTACTTTCTTTCTGATTGGGGTCGAAGGCGGCCTTGATCATGTCACGCGCCAGCACCTTGTTGTGTGTAACGGGCGGGTCACCGGCTCGCCCCCCTTTACTGCTGAAAAACATAACCTCGCCGGGATAATGGCGATTGATCTGTTCAAACAGGTAGTCGCCGGTTTCTCTGGATTCAGTAAACACCAGCAATCGCCGCTGCTTGAGGGCATCGTCTTCCCTGAGACGCCGGATGAATGATTCAATTTTGGGATCATCCTTCACCCTACGCCAGAGCGCCTCGATCTGGCGCAAGGTACCCAGATCATGATGTAGGTCATCGGCGAAATGATGACGGAAATCCTTTGCGTTATATTTTTGTGCCTTTTCTTCTTCGACCAGATCTTCCAGTGTATCGATATCGTCGTTATCCAGCAGTTCGTAAACGTCGATATCCTTGCTGATATAAACAGTTCCCTCATCGAACATGGTGATAAAACGTTCATAGGATTCTATAAAACGCCCGATACTTTTACGGAAGGCGTAAAAGCTGCTTTCCAGCCGTTTGATCAGGACACCTTTCATAAAGCCGCCGACATTACGCTGTTGCTGGCGCTCAAATTCCGAGAGTTGCTTGCTGCCACTGTAATACAACAACGGGATATAACGGGCGTAGCGGAAATCCTGTAACAGTCGCATGGTTTCGTTGAATACGTTTTCGGTTTCGCCCTCGAATTCGTAAACAATTCTGCGAGGGTCCTGGATTTCCGGAAAAAACAGACCCTGGGCTTCGGTATCTTTTTTGAACCAGGTCATGACATCTGTCCTTGTGCGCCGCACCATGACGTGTTTCAGAATGCGCTCTCGGATTTCACGAGAAACATCCTTGATGGCCTCTTTATAGCCCGGGTCATCCCGATCAAGCCCCTTGAAACGTTTTCGCAGTGAGGAAAAAAAGCGTTCCAGATTGGGTATGCCGGGTATGGTCGAATTTTTCGGCGCCTGAAAGAGCTTGAGCTGGGCAAAGATGTCATCAATGGTGTTATTAAGCGGCGTTGCCGTCACCAGTATCACCTTTTTTCCCCGGCAAATATCCAGCAGATCAGCATAGGAGCGAGTCGCCTCGTTGCGGAATCGGTGCGCTTCGTCCACGACGATGTAGTCAAAACGATCCAGCCCGAACTGGATGACCTTTTCCAGCTTTCCGAGTGACTCCACACGGGCAGGCACACGAAAATCGTGCAGACTCTCTTCCCAGTAGCCTTGCAACACCGGCGGGCAGATAACCAGAATCCGGCCTTTGATCTGTTGCAGTAGCTGGGCGGTAATAAAGGTCTTGCCCAGCCCCACCACATCGGCGAGGAATACGCCGTTATGTTCGTTCAGTTTCTTTAATGCTTGCTGCACCGCCTGTTGCTGATATTGCAGGGCCATAAAACCTTCCGGCAGGAAGATGTCGATATGATCCTGTAAGTTTATGTCTTCCTGCATGTATTCGTAGATGAGCTTCAGATACAGCTCGTAGGGCGTAATGGAGTCGTTGAGCCAGGTTTTCTTCTGCACAGCATCGATGAATTCCGCAGAAATATCGACGGATTGCGCCCAAAGCTCCTCAAACTGGTCGAGCGCATACTCAACGTCCCGACGCTGTCTCAGCTCGACATTAAACTCCCGGTTGGCAACCAGGCCCGAATAGGAAAAATTACTCGACCCGGTGATCACAAAACCATAGTCGCGGTCATCCGGCGCAAAACGGCCAATATAGACCTTGGCGTGTATATTACGCGCCGGGAAGGCGCGAATTTCGAGTTTTTTTCCGTTACCACCCTGTTCCTGATTCGTTGCGGAATCCAGGCAATCCACCTGTAGAAATTTAATGAATTTTTTCAGGCCGATTTCCAGTTTGTCATCGGCTTCTTCGGAATGCTCGATCTCGTTAATCAGGTTGTCCTGGAAGGTGTCCCTGGTGCGCTTGTGTGATTCAAAATCGAGCACTGTCTGAGCACGAAATACATCAATTGCGCGCATGGATTCATGATCAATCCCGAGACCTACCAATATCCGGGTTTTCTCGATTGGCTCGATACTATCATAGAGCTGGTAAAAACCACTGGCACGGAAATAGCCGACGAGCACATCGAACAGCCGGGTATCGGCCAGGGTTGCCTTGAAGCGATCAAGCAGGGTCTGGTTTTTATCGTTAGTAAAAAACGTCAGATCAGTTTCATGGCCGGGCATTTATGACTCCGATACATTCAAACACTCTGTTTTTCCTGCCCTGGTGACACTCTGGGAAATAGCTACTCAAAGTTGGTAATACTACCTTATTTTCCCAGATATTGGCCCAAAGATGTTGGTAACAAATCATAGACGTGTGGCTTTGCTTTCTATGCTCGGGTAGGCGGGCTTACCAAAGACCGTCTGACCCGGTTTTCCCGGTATGGAGGACAAGCCATCGTCGCGTTCTCTGACGAACAACTCCGACGCTTCCCCGCGTTGCATCAGGTTGGTTTTTAATTCGGCCAATGCCTGTCTGGCTTCTTGTTCGGTAGGTAATACGCCGCCAGCATGCCCTTGTGGCTCTATG